>Ga0209427_10007262_pt1 | contig 12555 bp, 10 predicted proteins | sample DeeMarSWOR136_30_FD_187465 | JGI IMG/M metagenome (GOLD analysis project Ga0209427, IMG submission 187465) | Marine sediment microbial communities from White Oak River estuary, North Carolina - WOR-1-36_30 (SPAdes) (version 2) | ecosystem: Environmental > Aquatic > Marine > Intertidal zone >... | reverse complement strand
CGGCGGGATTGGTACGTGTTCCGGGCTGATGGGGGTTTTGTTCTCAAGGACCACCTTGCCGTTCTTGCCGCCCTTCAATTGAATCTGCCCGAACCAAGGTTTGCCTCGTGCCTGCGCCTCTTTCCAGTCCCTCACACTGTAAAGGGCTCCATTGTCAAAGACAAAGTTGTAATCTGTCTTGCCTCGGTTAAAGGTCGCGTAGCCAGCCTGCTGAAACAGCTCGGGTAGTGTTTTAACGCCGACGGGCAGATGAATCATACCCAAGTTCTTGTGGGCCGGGTTCTTGGTGTTTGAACGGGAGCTGCGGTGATTATGAATTCCGAGGGTGGTTTGCATCGTCCCGGTGATCAACGCGGAACGGCAGGGTGAGCAGACAGGTGCCGTTACGTAGGCGCGGTTAAAACGAATCCCGTTAGCGGCCATTGCGTCAAGTGTAGGAGTGTGAATCAATGTTTCGCCGTAGCAGCTCAGCCACGGATTCATATCTTCGGCAACTAACCAGAGAATGTTAGGTCGCCTAGTTTGTTTCTTCGCTTTTGTCGCACTTGGAAGCCATAGACTCAAAGTCCCTGTAGTCATCCATCTTAGAAACTCACGGCGTCCTGTCATTGCTTATCTCCTAATTGTTCAGTCAGTCACTTCAAGAACAATAAAGTATATCATATTTTAATCCATGTCGTCTACGGTAAATAGATCCTCTCTCGAAGAGTTTGTCTCTATTTCTTGCGCTTCTACGGTGGTTTCTTTCTGGGTGAACATTGTACCTCGAGGATATCCAGATAGTTAGAACTCCATTACAATTTCCTTTCGCCTACTCCATTACTTAAATTTCTCTAACTGGTCCCACGAGCCCATCAGGCTCACTGGATCGCCCACGAATACTCCCTGGAAACGGCACCATTTTCGTCAGTTTGCGCCGATAGAACCCAGACCATGCCTCCACTGCCAGAAGGGAACACTCGTCTGGATAGGGCGTCTGCCTCGCCAAGGGAGAGCACCACCGTGAGACAGCTTACCTTAATCTCATCGACGATCAAGTTTAATCCGATACATGAACCTTCAGTGTACATGACAATGCCGGTCCATCTATCCGTTGAAAAAAACGCCCCTAATTTTTCTCCGTTCAGACCTGATAAGCCACGGGTCGTTCCCAAAAGACCAACCAATCCTCCCTCGAGCAAGATATAATCACACCGATCCGTCAGATGCTCACCTATGAGACGGAATTCGTTTGCTTATTAACATTCCAATGCGATCGCGATAGATGACATATCAGCGAATTCCGCTTTCAACATCCCTGGCTGCCCGCCATCTCAAGTTAACTTGTGTTTCACCGGTAGTGATAGCTCTTACTCGGATCGGCGCCGAAGGGGGAGTCTCATCTACAACCGCGGGACTTTTAATGATTACTCGGCGGTACGCGAAGAGATTTGGGCTGCCGTTGTCCCTTACTGTGAGAATAATATGGAATTCGTTGGCTTGACTGTCGTATGGAACCTTAAAACTTGCATCATCGGCACCAGCATTGTTTATCCTCACTTCATCCGAGTATGTGCTGGGTTCTTTGTAGTACCACCAATTGTAGGAGAGGTTGTCTCCGTCCGGATCAGACGAACCCGCCGCACTCAGCTTGACGGTCCAGCCTGGTGTAGCTTGGATCCGCACAATGCTTTTTCCGGCAACGCCATTAACTACGACCCGAGGATTGTGGTTTGTCTCAGCGAAGGACTTCACACACCAATCGGCGCGAGCCGCCCAATCATTTTGAAAGGCTTCACTCCAGCGCCAGATGGGCTTACTCCAGCTTCCGTCATCCTGCGCGCCTCGCCATACGTTTTTTGTACCCTTCTCTCTCACAAAGCGTCCTCCCCAGCCGCCATAAGAAGGATGTTCGAGGCTGCCAAGGCCAACTATAATTTGGTGCATAAAAGAAGGGGAGTCACCCTCGGATCTGAATCTACCATCGTTATGAGCCTCATAGCTGGCACACAGGGGGCCATGGTTCTGAAGGATATTCTCCTTCATCCACTTGCCGTCGTAGAACTCGTGTTGATCGTGCGGGATGATTCTTTGCCAATCGTAGGCAATCGTCGCAAACTGCTGGAAACTGCCCAGAACCATGAGATCCGGCCAGTTTGGCTGGATGTATTCGCGGAACGTCTTGTCCTGATCCAGAATGATATAGATGATCGCCTTCTCGGAGACCTTTTCCGTCTGGTCGGGATATTCTTGCTGTATCTTCCAAAGTGCGCGGGCAATGGTGTTTGTTCCCCCCCAAGCCTGTAGATAGACTGGACCGGGCTCGTCGTCCAAGAGTACCTGCACAATGAGGTCGGAGCCGGGAGTATCCTTGCTCATCTCACCGACATTGTCGATATTACCTACGTAAATCAGATTCTTCAATTCCTCAGGGGATGGGAAGTCCGGATCATGTTTCTTTAAATTCTCATAGCTCTTTGCGTACAGGTCGATATCCTCATCGATCCATTTTTCCCCGGCCCAGCGGTGGCCTTTCCAGTGGAACTTCGAGCTACAGATAACGATGCCTTCGATATCCCATTCGTTTGCATACATCAGAAACCGCACCATCGAACACCGGTCATCGATCTCGCCATCGGTGGTTACTATTATTCTCGGCTTATCACGGTTCATACTATAAACGGGATTGATGAAGCTCGATGCAGCAGAAGCAATAAGCAGGATAGACAAGATGCGTGTTGAGTTTTTGGGATTTCCCATATCAAATCCTTCCAATTTCATTTCTACTTGACTCTGGCAAGACATTCATAATGGTACACGGCCAAGATAACTTCATTTTCGGTATAGGCCCCGATTTAAGACAAATCTGTAATACCAACTACGCAATTTTATCTGCTGGTTCCGACTTACGGTGCCGGTCGATAAAGTCGAATATCATCGAAGAACACCATACCTGAACCACCGGTCACCGGATTGTTCCTATCGCCAAGACCAAGGCCAATCGTATTCATATTAGTAAGGTTCACGCCCTGGTCTGCAAACGCATGCACATTGTCACCCCACTCGGTAAGGTTATAGGTATTCAGATAACTCTCTTGGCCCCGGTTGTTCACAGGAAACGTAAAGGGGTGGTTCTTGCCGGATTGATTGTACTCCATCGTTCCATCAGCCTTAGCCTTATCGCCCTCACTAACGGTGGGTTTTTGGCCGTCATACTGATCGGGCCGGCCAATTGACCAGACCACACCTGCATCCGGCAGACCCTTGGGCCCACCTACGCCCGTCAAAGCCTCGTCACCCGCAGTGGTGGGGTCATCAAAAGCAGGAGTGGCGGGATTTACGCTCCATAGTGTGAAACCATGGTTATTACCGTTCTCAAAATCCCAGGTGACATCGTCCCCATAGGCAGGTGCAACACACACCAGACTTACCGCCAAGGCCAACATCAGATAGTTCAATTCTCTACACGTAATATGCCTCCTAAGAAAAAGTAAAACATATTCGTTTCCCTGCCTCAACAACGAAGCGGACTCTTTATCCGAGAAATACTCTCAGGCAATGCATCCGGTCGTGTGGATACATGTATTCCTCGCGTTATGTAACTCTCATGCACATTAAGTACGCTGGGGGGAGGTGCATCACCTTCCGTCTGCGCTTGAGACACCTCCATGCGTGTCTATTATATCACACCTTGCCTCAAGAAAAAACCATTTTGCGTTTTTTTTCTTACCAGTATATGGACTCCCAACAAAATTAGTAAGGCAGGCCTTTTTTGGGCCAAGCCAATTTGAAGCCCTCATCCAGATCTTTCACCCTGGGAAGAATTTCAACGTGCCCATCCACAAAAACGATGTTTGTCCCGCCCTTGTCGAGGTCTCCGGGGGCATTGTGGAAGGTGGCGTAGTTATCAATTCGCCTGTTCGAATTGCCGACGGTGAAATGCGTGTCATTAAACGGGTAATCGCTGTAACCCTCAATGGTCCAAGTATTCTCTTCAGTAAACACTACCACTCTGGAAGGATTGTAAACTTCGGTTTCTTTTTTGACCCCGGTAACATTTGGACCCAGCCAATTTGACCAAATAGCACCACCCCTGCCCACATAAGAATTCATGACATAACTGACCGCCGTATCCTCCCAAGTCGTTCCTTTGACCAGCGAAGAAAACTTGGGGCACATGTGGACGTCCAAGTCCTTTAGGTAAGGCCAGAATACACCATCCGGCTCTTCTCCTTTGCGAACATAATCGTGGCTCTCGGATTTTAGCCAGGTCCACGCATCTGGAAAATCATGGTCGTTATCATCCAAGTACATTCTCATTCCTATGCCGTATTGCTTGAGGTTCGACCGGCACTCGATAGTTCGTGCCTGGTCTCTGGCCCGGCCCAGAACTGGTATGAGAATCGCCATCAACAGGGCAATAATGGCAATTACTACCAGCAATTCAATTAGAGTGAATCCCTCTTTTATTTGCACCATTTTGCCTCTAAAGTATCGCTTTCGTTGATACATATTATTAATTTCATTATTTTTCGTCATATATTATAACAAAGCAGTTATGGCATAGCGGATTATAAAAGTTGTTTCACCGCTTTTTTCCAGCCTTCGTAGGAAGCATGAACCTTCTTCGTGTCTTTATTGGGAGAAAACTGTTTTCTACCAATGGTGAGGTTCTTTAATTGACCGATATCAGAAAAGATATTTTGCTGAAGTCCGGCTAAACAGGCAGCACCAAGGGCAGAGACTTCTTCCAGGCCGATGTTGATAACATTAGTTTTCAATAGATTAGCCAAAAACTGCATAACAAAATGATTAGCCGTCACACCTCCGTCCACCTTGAGTTCCTTTAATTTGATTCCGCTATCCTGCTCCATAGCGGTGATGACATCCTTAATCTGGTATGGAATTGATTCCAGAGCGGCACGGACAATATGGTTCCTGTCACAACCTAAGTCCAAACCCAAAATCGCAGCTTTGGCATCCATTTTCCAATGGGGAGCACCGAGGCCGCTGAAAGCAGGAACCAGATACACACCATTAGTATTTTCAATAGAAACAGCGATTTTCTGGGTTTGCTGATTCTCGGTAAATAGCCCAAGTTGATCACGTAACCAATTAATAGTGGCTCCGCAGGTAACGATTATACCTTCTAAGGCATAATCGACTCTATGGGGCATACTCCAGCAAATGGTGGTAACCATCCCATGTTCAGATTGAATTCTCTTGGAACCGGTATTGAGGAGAATAGAAGAGCCGGTGCCCATAGTTGCCTTTGCGGTGCCAGACGAAAAGCAACCTTCTCCGAAAGCAGCGGCGTGAGAATCGCCTATCATAGCCGATATGTTTATCTTATCCGGGAAGAGTCCCTCGAAATCGGATTGGCCATATGAGTACGAGGAAGGTTGTGGCTGGGGCAGATTGAGATTTTGTAGATTGAATTTATCTAAAAGATATTTGTCCCATTGGAGGTCATTGATGTTAAAAAAAAGAGTACGGGAAGCATTGGTGTAATCGGTACAATAACTTTTGCCTTTGGTGAGTTTAAACAAGAGCCATGCATCAATGGTTCCAAAATATACCTCTCCTGAGTCAATGATATTTCTTATCCGCTGGTCGTTTTCATAAAGCCATATAATTTTTGTTCCGGAAAAGTAAGGATCGATAATCAGGCCGGTTCTGTTCATGACTTCTTTTTCTAAACCCGATTTTTTCAGGCGGTTGCAGATTTCTACTGATCTTTTACACTGCCAAACAACAGCATTGGAAAGAGGCTGACCTGAATGGTCCCAGAGAAGAAAGGTCTCTCTCTGATTGGAAATGCCACAGGTCTTGACCTTAGTCAGATCATTAGAGACCGCTTCGCGATACTGATTAAGACAATCCTTTACCGATGTTAGTACATTCTGATAGATCTCCAGGGGATCCTGCTCCACAAATCCCGGCTGGGGAAAATAGGATTTCAGGGGCTGAGTAGCCTGCGCAACAATCTGACCGCGCGTATCGAACACAACTGATTTTGTCGCACTTGTACCTTGATCCACTGCCAAGATAAAGGTTTCATTCATACTCATCTATCCTGTATTACCCTCTAACAAAGTTATAGCGGTCCGGATAAGTCCCGGGGCTGTAAGGCCATAGTGGGCAAAGATCTCCAACTGATTTCCGGTCATTGTATACTCATCCGGGATACCTACGATCTTGAAGGGAACCTGCATATTCGCCTCCATGAGTATCGCAGCGCAGGCTTCTCCTAATCCGCCCGCAGTACGGTGTTCTTCCACAGTCACAATCGCACGACACTCCTCGGCTGCCCGTATCACGGCTTCAATGTCTAAGGGCTTGATCGTGTGCATACTGATGACACGACATGAATAACCAGACTGTTCCATTTCTTCAGCGGCCTTTAGCGCAGGATACACGGTTTCACCCGTGGCAACAAAGGCGATGTCTCTGCCGTCACGAATCTTGAGTGCTTTGCCGACTTCAAAAGGGCTACCAGATGGATGCAGATGAGGCATGGGACGTTTGCCGAAACGGATATAGACCGGATGGGACATCTGTGCAGCGGCCTTTATGGCTTCGGTCGTTTCCAGGTTATCTGCAGGCACAATAATCGTGATATTGTTGATGGCCCGCAGCACAGCAATATCATGAATCGCATGATGCGTAGAACCCAATGCGCCATAGCTTACGCCGGCACTGATGCCGATGAGTTTGACCGGCTGATCTGAATAGCAAACATCATTTTTAATCTGTTCCAAAGCCCGGGCCGTTAAAAAGCTGGCCGGGGACACAGCATAGACAGTTTTTCCTGCAGAGGCTAATCCTGCGGCTACACCAACCAGGTTCTGTTCGGCAATGCCTACCTCAATAAGCTGGTCAGGCACTGCAGCCGCATAGGGCATTAGCTTTCCTGAGCCCCGCGAGTCACTGGTTACGACCAGGACGTTTTTGTTTTCCCGTGCAAGCGTCAGCAAGGTTCCCGCTACAACCTCCTGGTTAGCCTTACCAAATTCTGCACCCGGTGTAAAACTCATGATTTTATCTCTGCCAACCTTGTTTCCAATTCCTGTTGTGCTTGCTCGTATTGCCGGTCGTTAGGCACACCATGATGCCATTTAGGATTGTTCTCCATGAAGCTAATCCCTTTGCCTTTAATGGTCTTGGCGATAACGACACTCGGTTTACCCGCAGTAAACGGGAGCATACCCAACACCTCTGTTAACGCTGTTATATTGTGGCCATCAACCATTCGTACTTCTTGACCAAAGGCCTCCAATTTTTGTGCCAGTGGTTCCAGCCCACACATCTCCTCGGTTTTACCAGTGAGTTGCAAGGCGTTGCGGTCAACAATGACACAGAGATTGTCCAGGTGATAATGGGCGGCCGCCATTAGGGATTCCCAGTTGGAACCTTCTGCCAATTCACCATCACCCAGCAATGTAAACACGCGATAAGCAGCATGATCTAACTGGCCGGCCAGGGCTACGCCTACACTAAAGGCCAGGCCATGGCCCAACCCCCCAGTGTTGTGCTCGATGCCTTTTACTTTACGCGTAGGATGGCCCGTATAATCAGAACCATAACCGTAAAAGGTTTCCAGTTCCTCTTCCGGGAAAAAACCGCGATCTGCCAGCACCACATACAACGCCTCTACAGAGTGGCCTTTACTCTGGATATAACGGTCGCGCCCGGGGTCGTTGAACGTCTCCGGTGTGACATTTAAAATGCGGTTATACAGGACATTCAGGATATCTACACAGGATAGACTTCCACCTGTATGACCAGCGTTTGCCATTTTGATGTACTTGAGCAACTTCTTCCTGTAGTAAATCGATTTTATTTTGACCTCATCGTCGGTCACAGTTTCCTCCATACTATTCGTGATAGTAAAGGTCCCATCCTATGTATTTTGATATCGCCTCATGCACGACATCGGCACAGTGTGTGCGTGTCATGGCGACATGGTGTTCAAAGCCATTTTGGCACAAATGGGCCAGCAAGGCGCGCAGGCGGGGAATCTTACAGACTGCAATGCCGCCATCCATATCAAAAGGATCGTCTGTGAATTCACCCTCTCCCAGATAAGCCTTGATCTTTCCCCTGGGATCATCGGTTGATATTCTAAAATAAGTCATAGGCCCTGCTGCAACATGTCCCTTGATGGCCCCGAAACACTTTTCCCTGCCCAGTGTCTCGCCTAATATATCGAGATTGGATATTTCAATATCATTTCCCATGAAACTTTTCGGAAAATTGCTGCAGTGGGTGCACACGCATTTATCATTTTCCGTGCCATAGTTATTATTCCAATCCAGGAAACCGGGAATGTTTCCCGAAGCAAGCAACAACGCATACATGGAAATCACACCGGCAACATCCACCTCGCAGGCACTTGGCATATACTTTTCCCCCATCAGACTCATTGACAAACAGGTGGAACAGCCATAATTATCTTGTATAGATGTCCAGCATTGGACCGCACTGGCATCCAGTTCGTTTTCTGTCATCCAATCATCAATGACAAGAGAGAGCCGGGCCTGTTTTAATATGTTCTCCTCTTTTATGTAATCCGGGATATTTCCATAATCTTTTATCTGAGACAGTTTGTTTTGTACCTTCCGGCTCTGGTTGTCTAATTGCTGCGCCTTGCTGATTATTTCAGAAAGGTCAACCGGCACAACTGTTATCCCGGAATGCTGCAATAATTTTTCACTAAATCGTACGGTCTGAAATGGAGCAGGCCTTGCACCAATAGCACCTATTCGTGCATTCTGTAGCCCTTTCACTACCCGACAGAGGCGAGCAAAGAAATCGATATCTCTTTGAAATATATCACTATCAATATCACAAGTGTGTTCAGATGTATCGGTGAAAGGAATTCCGTATTGGTACAGATTATTGCATACTGACAATTTGCCGCAAAATGCGTCCCTCCTGCTATGTACATCAACTGCATCTAATCTATCGCTACAGGCCTGAACAAGTACCGGCACGTTGAGTTTGGCCAAATCCAGAGACTGTACAACTCCCAGTTCATCACCAAAATTTGGAAGAACTACTATGATACCATCAATTTGCTCTCTGTTTTCCTTAAACAACTTGGCGCATTTCCGGGCATCAGCAAGTTTCTCAATGGCTCCGTTAGGAGTTGCACCCTCTGGAAGGATCACATAAGAATAGCCAAGTGAATCGAGCTTCTTCAGCAATTGCTCTCTTCCTTCTTGAGCCAGTTTGGGATTAAAAAAACCTCTGGTACCTACAATCAGACCGAATGATAACTTTTTCTCCATAATATTCATCGTTGTTTTTCCTATTTATACCGATTTTACTGCTCTTTGGTATTAAGCTTGTCAATTGCGACAGCTAAAAGAATCACAAATCCCTTTATAACCTTCTGCCAAAAAGGCGGGACCCTGAGTATTATCAGTCCGCTATTTAGGACGCCGATAATCAAAGCTCCCAAGATGGTACCAAGCACCGAGCCTTTTCCGCCGGACAGTGACGTTCCTCCAATTACCACCGCAGCAATCGAGTCAAGCTCATAACCATCGCCGGCTGTTGGGGTGGCAGAGTTCAGCTTTGATGTAACAATAAGTCCCCCCACAGCCGAAAGGGCACCTGTCATAGTATATACAAGGAGCTTAATCCTGTTAACGTTCAAACCAGAGAGTTTGGCCGCTCGCTCGTTTCCTCCTACAGCGTAAACGTATCTGCCAAACCTTGTTTTCTTTAGCACAACCACGACAATCGCTACTATCGCAGCGCAAGTCCAGACCTGGACAGGTACACCAAGGAACCAGCCCGTACCCAAATATCCGAATGTTTTGCCAAGACCGGTTATTGCGGCACCCCCGGTCCAGAGTTCAGTCAGACCGCGGGCGATTGTCAGCATCGCCAGTGTTGCGACAAAAGGAGGAATCTTGAAACGGGTAATCATCAAGCCGTTGAAGAATCCAAGAAACGAACCCACAATCAATCCTGCCATCACCGCTCCAAGCAAAGTAAAGCCGATGAATAGATTGAAGGCTGAAAATTCTAAGCCGTTCTTAAACAAGCCGGCCATTATAGCTCCACTAAGGGCAAGAATCGATCCGACCGACAAGTCGATCCCCCCAGTCAAGATCACAAGAGTCATACCTACAGAAAGACATGTGTTGACAGAGACCTGTCTTAAAACAAGCCAGAAGTTGTCTTTTGTGAAGAAACCTTTTGCGCAAAAACTGAAGATCACGACCATCAGTAATAGAGCCAACAGCGATTGAAATCTAACTAAAATCTCCTTGTGGTCTTTTAACTCGAGCATTCCAGCACTTTACACTTTTGAAGAATACTGTAATTTAAAGCTTTTCGGAATCGCCGCCTTCATAATCAACTCTTCCGTGGCCTGTGAAAGTGAGAACTCAGCTGTCTGCTTTCCTTCTGATAACACAATGATTCGATCTGCAATAGCCATGATTTCAGGTAGTTCCGAAGAGACCATAACTATTGCAAGGCCTGCTTGAGTGAGTTCGCTTATTAGTCTATAGATTTCGTTCTTTGTATTAACATCGATCCCCCTGGTCGGTTCATCTAAGAGGAGAATCTGTGGATTGGTCGCAAGCCACTTGGCAATTACCACTTTCTGCTGGTTTCCACCGCTCAAGTTCTCGACAATCTGTTGTATAGATTGTGTCTTGATCCTCAAACGCTCAACATAGTCTTGCGCCAGCTGATTTTCAAGCGTGGCACTCAAGAACCCGAAACGTTCTGTCTGCTCCAAACTTGCCAAACTAATGCTTTTAGCAACCGACATTTGCAAAACCAAGCCTTCCAGCTTTCTGTCTTCAGTGATAAAACCTATCCCAAAATTGATCGCATCGATTGGGGAGTTAACCTCGATCTCTCGGCCATTTAAAAAGATACGTCCTGAAGATCTTTTGGGATGAAGGCCGAAAATTGTCTCCAACAACTCGGTTCGGCCGGCTCCCATCAAACCGAATAAGCCCAGAACTTCGCCCGATTTTACAGTAAAACTGACATTGTCCACAACATAGTCACCCTGGCGTCTCGGATGAGCAAGGCATATGTCCCTCACGCTAAAAACTTCCCTTGATTTTGTGACGTCGGACTTTACGAAAAAATCTTTTATGTCTCTTCCGACCATCATTCGAACTATATCGTCATGCGTTACATCTTCAATCGAGCTGGAACTGATGAGCTTTCCATCACGTAACACCGTTACAGAATCGGCGATTTGATAAAGTTCATCGAGCTTGTGGGTTATATAAACAATCGCGACCCCTTGAGCCTTAAGTGAACGTATCAGGTCGAAAAGAACCTTGATCTCGTGTTCGCTAATCGCCGAGGTGGGTTCATCCATTATCACGATGCGGGTATCCAGCGATAGGGCATGTGCGATCTCAACAATCTGCTGTTGACCAATCCTTAGACTTGAAACCTGAATCCTTGGATTTATGTGCAAATCGAGTCTTTCCAGCAGCTTCTTTGTTTCGCCGTACATTCTCTTGTAATCAATCAAGCCGAATCGATTAATAAATTCCCTACCCAGAAAGACGTTCTCGGCAACACTTAAATACGGAATCAGGTTCAATTCCTGGTGTATTATTGCAATACCGTTGTTCTGAGCTTCCTTTGGATTTGCGAAAGTGACTTTGTGCCCGTCCAGAATAATCTGCCCATCGTACTCCTGGTAAATACCTGTAAGAACCTTCATTAATGTTGATTTGCCCGCGCCGTTCTCGCCAACAATGGCATTAACCTGACCTTTATAAACCTCCAGGTTTACACTGTCTAAGGCTTTGATGCCACCAAATGTCTTGCTGATGCTTTTGGCCTGGAGAACTATATTGTTAGTTTTAGACTGAGCCATAATATGCATTGCTTTGCTACGATTATTCCAATTCAAACCTGATTGGGACAACCGTGATAAGTTGAAACTCCTTTGCCTCAGTAACGCCACTAACCAACTGCCCAAAAAGTTGCTCCTCTGTGGCATCCTGGGCAACTTGAGTGGCCCCAAAGAACCTGATTGTTTTGCCCACCTTTGGTTTTTTCTCCAGGAAGGGCCTAATCACTTCTTTGACCACTATCTTGTTAATTTCACCGCTGATTTCATTGAATTTCATCGTATCCGAGAACTCACTTACATCAATCAGGCCGGACCCGTCCCGGACAGCGTTTCCCGGAATGTAGAATCCTGACGATATCTTGATGTCCGGATTTGTCTGTGGTTCTCTGATGCTCACTTCCAGAAAATCTTCAGCAATCGTAAGGATTTTGCCATTACCTTGTATTAAGTAAGCGTAGGTCCTCGAAACACCCGGCGCCTTGCCGTACCTTCTAATAGCCTCATTCATATTCGTATTGAACAGTTCGATTAGCTCTTTGACATTGACCGCCTTATCTAAAACACTAAACAATTGATTGTCCCAGAAGTCTCTGGCGTACTCAGCCGCGTTGAACGTTCCTCTTAGCCGCTGTTCCTTTATGTCTTCCAAGTTCTCAAAGTAGATGCTATGGTAAACCAAGAATGCTATTATCGCAGCGGCTGCTGCATATTTGCATACTTTCTTC
>Ga0209427_10007257_pt1 | contig 12563 bp, 10 predicted proteins | sample DeeMarSWOR136_30_FD_187465 | JGI IMG/M metagenome (GOLD analysis project Ga0209427, IMG submission 187465) | Marine sediment microbial communities from White Oak River estuary, North Carolina - WOR-1-36_30 (SPAdes) (version 2) | ecosystem: Environmental > Aquatic > Marine > Intertidal zone >... | reverse complement strand
AACAATAAAGAGGCTTGACAAAATACCTCATCCTTAGTATTCTATTAGCCGCCATTGATGAGACCTACCAAAATTTAAAAAGGCTGGAATTCTTCAACCACGCCCAAAGAACTCAAGAATCCTTATTAGCACGACCAGGTATGACTTCATGACGGTTAAACGCAAGATTGACAAAGGCATTATCCTGGCGGCCGGTGACGGTGACCGCCTAGGTGAGCTAACAGATAACTGTCCAAAAGTACTGCTACCGGTGCAGGAGGATATACCATTAATCAAATACCCAATCGAGGCAATGGTAGCAGCCGGAGTCAATGAAATAATGATTGTGGTGGGTTATCTGGGCAACAAGGTTAAACAGGAACTGGACAATGGCAGCCAATTCGGTGCCAGGTTGCAATATACTTCCAATCCCGACTACCTGGGAGGTAACGCCATCTCGGTGCACAAAGCCAGAGACTGGGCAAGGGGCGAGAGTGTTATTCTCTGCATGGGTGACCACCTGATCGAACGGGAACTGGTCAAGCGGCTCCTGGAAGATTCAGAAGCCGCAAACGAAACACTCTGCGTTGACTATACGCCAGCACAGTACCACGAAGTAGCCGAGGCAACCAAGGTTGCTCTTGACGGCACCGGCTGTATTGAGGACATTGGTAAAGACCTCGTATGCTGGGACGCTCTGGATACCGGGGTCTTTCTTTTGACTGATAATTTCTTCGAAGCCCTGGATGAGCTTATTAAGAAGTACGGCATAAATGTTGAAATCAGTGACGTAGTCCGCTTCCTGATAAGCCAGGGATATTGTTTTGATACCTGCGATTCCAGCGGGTGCTTCTGGCTGGACGTGGATACCGAGGAAGACCTGAATATGGTAAGGGTTTAGGAGAGCATATATGGAAGCCGTATACGACGGTTATATCTCCAAATATGTAAACAGGAAGGCGTCCGAGCCGATGGCACGGCTGCTGGCAAGGACCAGAATAACGCCAAATCAGATAACGTGGGCAGCGTTCGGCATAGCGCTGGCGTCATTTATCAGCTTTATTTTCGGCTGGAACATAATAGGCGGGCTTTTAGCCCAGTTATCTTCTATTGTTGACGGTGTGGATGGCAGCCTGGCCCGACTAAAGGGTATGGCAACTACATTTGGAGGCTTCCTGGACTCGGTGCTCGACCGGTATGCCGATGTTCTGATACTGCTCGGACTCACTTTGTGGTCCATAGCGAACGAGACCTACCCGGGAATCTGGCTGGCTGGCTCTCTAGCCATAGCCGGTACCATTTGCATCAGCTACACCAGAGCCCGTATCGACGCGGACCACCGGCACCTTTTCGATAGAGGGTTAGCTTCAATTGCCTCACGAGATATAAGACTTATGCTGATAATGCTGGGGGCAGTTAGCGGGCAAGGTTTCATCTGCCTTATTGTCATCGCGGCACTTACCAACTTGGTAGTCTTCTACAGGCTCATTCATATACGTAGTTACCTGAGGCAGAAACAGTGACCGACCTCTACCCGTTTCTGAGAGCAGGAAAGCCCTATAAAATACTATCGATTTCGCTTTCTGCATGCGAACATATCAAGAACCGGTCATGATTGTACAATGTGATTTCGACGGCACAATCACGATGAATAACCTGAGCGTCCTGCTCAGAAATGAATTTGCCCACGGTGAGTGGCGAGAGATTGAAGCCGACTATTTCCGCAGACTACATACCGTAGAGCAGAGTAACCGAAAGCAGTACGTGTTAATCAAAGAGCCAAAGAGTGTGCTGGTGGATTTTGTCCGCCAGAATATCGAGGTCAGGCCCGGATTCCTGGAATTCATTGATTACTGCAAAGCTAACGGCATCAGGTTCGTTGTTGTCAGTAGCGGCCTGGATTTCTACATCAAGACAGTGCTCAGTAATGTCAACGCGCCTACCCTAGAACTTTACTGCGGACAGACATCCTTCGGAAAGAACGGTATTGCCGTCACCTATTATGACCCTGAAGGAAACAGAATTGGAAGTGGCTTCAAGGACAGTTATCTGGCATGGCTGAGGAACTCAGGAGAGCCGGTAGTTTATATCGGGGATGGCCTATCCGATTTTGACGCCGCTTGCACGGCCGAGTATGTTTTTGCAGTTGAGCCGCTACACACAATGCTGAGCAATGCTACAATACAACACTACACCTTCTCGGATTTCAACGACATACGGAAACATATGGGTAGCTTCCCGGAGTTACTACAGCAACGGGGCAGATAACATCACAAAACCGAGTGCCGATAGTATTGCTGAGGCATCGTGTTTCTGTTATACTTACCTGCGATGTCCCTTTTCTTTTCTGCTCTGCAGCTTGTTCTCAGAAGGAGCCTAGCCAACTGGCGGCTACTCTCCAGTATTATTGTGGGGGTGCTGGTAGCGGTTGCCCTTCTTTCCAGCACGCCTCTTTACTCCAATGCTCTAAACGACCTGGGGCTGAGTCACGCCCTGAAGCAGAGGGAGATGGAGCTGCTAGACGTACATATTTATTCCCCGAACTATCCTCTTAACACCGAGGACTACGGGGAAATGTGGGGATTCATCGACCAGCAAGTCTCCAGAAACATCGGTAACCTGATTCACCAGGAAGAAAGATGGATACAGAGCCAGACGTTCTATGCAGGCTGGGCAGGGCGACCAATTCCTACCGGTCCCGACAGACCGAAGGGCCATTTTCATGTTTTTACCAATATCGAGGAGCACATAACGCTGGTAGAAGGGCGCTATGCCAACCCGATTCCCTCAGGCCTTTCGCCAGAGGAATTACAGGACCCTGCGCTGGAAATCGAGGCGATGATTGGCAGCCAGACGGCAAAGCTCTTCAACGTCGGAGTTGGTGACCGGCTCATATTCCTCTCCGGCTACGGTCAGAATGCGGGGCAAATTACCATTAAACTGACCGGAATCATTGACCCCACTGACCCAAGCGAAGAATACTGGTTCCTTAATACCGACATATTTACCATATCCGAAGACGGCTTAACCGCACCCCTATTCATTCCCGAACAGACCCTCTTTGAAGGTATTAGCCAAATCTTTACATACAGCAATGCCACCTATCACTGGTTCTACTATGTAGACCTCAGTAAAATCAACTCACAGAATGCGGATTTTTATGAAAACAGGATACGGCGTGTAGAACGGCAAATCTTCTCGCAGCTGCCCCGGACATCACAGTTCTCAGTTCTGCCCGATGTTATTAACAACTACCAACAGAAGCTACTGTACACCCAGATTCCTCTTTTCCTTCTCGTGTTCCAGATTGTGGGCATCGTTCTTTACTATCTGGTTACAGTAGCCAACATGGTTATCGAGCGGCAGGCAGGAGAAATCGCCCTGATAAGGAGTCGAGGTGCCAGTACCTGGCAGATCTTTGGCATTTTCTTTATGGAAGGACTCCTAATAAGCGCCATAGGCGGTGCGGTGGGGCCCTTCCTAGGCGCCTTTGTCTTCAGTTTCCTGGGGACAACCACGCCATTCTTACCCCTTACCGGCGGAGGATTTCTGCCCATAAGGTTCTCCGGCCTAGTCTTCATATTAGCCGCAGGTGGCGCTTTTCTATGCTTACTGGCCCTTTTAATACCGGCAATTCAGGCAGCGCGCCGCGGTGTGGTACACCAAAGACAGCATGTTGCCCGACCACCCAGAGCACCTTTCTGGCAGAGATTTTATCTGGACCTGGTGCTGCTTGCCTTCGGTGGAGCCCTATACTGGGAACTGCACCAGAGAGGCTCACTGGTCGCCCTAGACGTATTTGGCGGTATGGATATTGACCCCCTGCTATTAATCACACCGATGCTCGTTATCATTGCCGTTGCGATTCTATTTCTCCGCCTGTTTCCCATTCTGATTAACCTGGCGGCGAGGCTTGCCAGATACATTACCAATGCAGCCATGGTGCTCAGCCTGCGGTATATGGCGAGAAACCCGATTCATTACGGTAGACTGATTCTATTACTGATGATGGCAGCGGCCGTAGGCATGTTTTCAGCCAGTTTTCTGGGCACACTGGAGCGCAGTTATGACGAAAGAGCCATGTACTCGGTGGGAAGCGATGTACGCCTCGAGGGGCTGTATGAATGGCGCTCCGGGAAGGAGGCTCTGCTGGAACGCTACTCCAGTATCCCGGGTGTAGAGGACATCAGTCTGGCTTACAGGGGAAGCGGAATGGTGGGAGTGCAATTCACCCAAGTTAACTTTGAAATGCTGGCGATAGATCCCGGGAGTTTTGAACGAGTTTCCTGGTACAGGGATGATTTTTCGGAAAAGTCTCTACCCGAACTGACAGCCTTAATAGCTGAGGACCAGCCAGTCAGGGAAGGACTGGACCTACCCGAAGGTACCGAAAGTATCGGGCTCTGGGTACAACCTGCCGACGCCGAACATGAACTGCTCGTTCTTATAAAGGTCAAGGACAAACTGGGGCATTATATTGAGTATGAAATGGGCACAACAACTTCAGATGAATGGCAATACATGGAGACAAGCCTAATAGAAACGGATGCATACATTACACCCACCCCTCCTTTCAGCCTCCACAGCATCTATTTAAGGCTGGGGGATTCAACATCCAGGGAAGCACCCAGAGGGGTATATTTTGACGACCTCCAGGTTATAGGAGGCTTCTCCTCCAAGCCGGTGGTAATAGAGGACTTTGAAGATGTGAGTGAGTGGACCATGATATCAGAGACCGGCGGTCAAGCTACCGGCACGATAGGCGGCGGAACAGATACCTTTGCTATTGATGAACAGGTGGTCTACAGTGGGACCGCCTCCGGGAAATTCAACTGGACTCCCCGAAGAATCTTTGGTCACAGAGGCCTCTATCCCAATCTGGACACAAGGCCCGTTCTAGCCATTGCCAGCCGTGCATTTCTAAGCGGGGCATCAATATCCGTGGGTGATATTGTCCAGATTCGCCTGCCGGGGCAGTTTCTGCCGGTAGTAGTCGAGGATGTGGTAGAGTACTTCCCAACCCTTGACCCCGGCGAGAAGGCGTTCTTAATAGTCAACCTCGACCGGGCGCTAAATCTAAGAAATGTGATGATTGGCGGGTCGACCTACTTTTATCCCAACGAGGTGTGGATGACGGTTACAAACGATAGCGAGCAACGTCAGGAAGTGCTTGATACGTTAAAAAGAGGCGGATACAGCGCACACAGACTGCATGACCGGGAGGCGATGATAGCGGGTTCAAGGGAAGACCCACTGATGGCGGCGGGGTGGGGAGGAGTCCTACTTATTGCTTTTCTGGGGGTGATTCTGGTCAGCGGACTGGGGTTCGTGGTCTACTCTTATCTTTCGGCGCGGGCACGGCAACTGGAATTTGCCATCCTGAGGACGCTGGGGTTCTCGTTACGCCAGATTATCGGGCTAATTTGCTTCGAACAAATCTCCATAATTACGGTGGGTATGGGAATAGGCACGGTTGTCGGGCTACAGCTCAGTACCATGATGATGCCTTTCCTACAACTAACCGAGAGAGGGGCAATGGTATTGCCTCCGTTTATTCTCACCACTGACTGGCTCACAATCGGCATAGCCTATATTATTCTTACGGTAGCGTTTGCCGTTACTATTTCCCTGGTAGTCCTGTTCTTCTCCCGGGTAGCTCTCCACCGAACACTCAGGATGGGAGAGATGTAAAACAATGCTACGAAAAGATAATGAAAGGGTGAAAGATGGTTAGCCCAGAGGATGAGAACTACTATATTGTCTGTGAAGACCTTTTCAAGATTTATAAGATAGCCGACCTGGAAGTGGTGGCTCTGCGGGGTCTGGACCTGAGGGTGAAGCTGGGAGAGCTTATGGCTATTGTCGGAGCCAGCGGAAGCGGCAAGACCACCCTGCTAAACATCCTAGGAGGGCTGGACACTCCCTCAGCGGGCAGGGTTACCGTGGGGAAAAGGGACCTGCTTAATGTATCGGCGAGTGACCTGATAAGCTACCGACGCGAGGACGTCGGTTTCGTCTGGCAGCAGGGAGGGAGAAACCTGGTCCCCTATCTTACGGCGTTTCAAAACGTCGAACTACCCCTAATGCTGCTGGGGTGGTCTCCAAAGAAGCGGCGGAACAGAGCCAAGGAGATGCTCAATGCAGTGGGGCTGGCGACCAGGATGCATCACCGACCAGACCGCCTGTCGGGCGGGGAGCAGCAACGGGTGGCTATTGCCATTGCCCTAGCCCACAACCCACCACTTCTGCTGGCTGACGAACCCAGCGGGGAGCTGGACAGTCAGACAGCACGGGAGATTTTTAACGTGTTCCGCACCCTGAATGAGACGTATGGAGTCACCATCGTCATAGTAACCCATGACATTCGCGTTATTCATAATGCAGACCGAATTGTGACCATCCGCGATGGCAGAACCAGTCTGGAAGCTATCCGCAAACCCGGGGCGCACCGGGATGATGTGGGGCTCGAGGAGACCCTTGAAGAGTTTGTCATTCTGGACAACGCCGGCCGGCTTCAGCTACCCAAAGACTACCTGGACGAACTAAACATTGCCGAGCGAGTGAAGGTCCGTCTGGCTGAAGACCATATCACGATATGGGCTGAAGAGGAGCAGAAGGGAGAGGACAGTTGATAACCAAGCCACTGCTTTCAGCACGCAATCTACGGAGGATATTCACCATCGGCTCGGAACAGATAAGAGCTATCCACGGTATCAACTTAGAGGTCTTCTCCGGACAGCTGGTGGTGATTACCGGCAGGTCAGGTTCAGGAAAAACGACTCTACTCAACCTACTGGCGGGGCTTGACCGACCGACCTCCGGCACAGTACATTTTGAGGACAAGGAACTATCCAGGCTTTCCGAAAGAGAACTGATCCAACTACGCCGTCATAATATCGGCTTCGTATTCCAGTCTTTTGGGCTGCTTCCTCTGCTCTCCGCATACGAGAATGTAGAATTGCCGTTAAGAATAGCGCAGTGGGGGCTGAGGGAGCGACAGAGACGAACTGAAGAGTGCCTCAGGCGGGTCGAACTGAGCGGTCGTGCCAACCACAGGCCGTACGAGCTTTCGGGAGGGGAACAGCAACGGGTAGCTATAGCCCGGGCAATGGCCCACCGCCCTTCCCTAATACTAGCCGATGAGCCAACAGGGGAACTGGACTCGACTACAGGTGCGGCAATCTTCGCCCTGCTCAAGGAGATTGTTGAGCATGAGAACGTGGCTATTATCGTGGCTACCCACGATGTAACCGTGACCAGGATAGCTAACATGAGCCGGGAGCTTAGCGACGGCACCTTCGTTGATCAGGGCACACCTACCAGGCTTCACTGATGCTAAAATAAGTTATAAACAACTGGAGTTATCACATTCCAGCTGATTTCGTGGAATATCTTTCTCAAGTACGAAAAAAGAGGCCGGTAATCAACCAGCCTCTTCTTTCTTTCGTCTTTCAGATGTCCAGCACCCGAAAAATGGTCTTCGGGCATTGTATATTGGAGATATTTACTGCTGAGTGAACGTGGTGGAGTCCACCGGGTAGAACCTAATCTGCAATAACTTGGTGCCATCGTTAACCAGACCCTGCTCTGTAATAACAAGATCGGCAATATTCAAGACCCACTCCTCCTCATAGTACCAAGCCATCGGAGAGTCGAGGTCAGCATTAAACGCCAACCATTCCTCAATAAGATCAATTAAGTCATTACTATTTCCCCAGGGGTCATCATCATAAACGTTGGGGTCTTTGCCTGCGGCCACAATCTGGTCCCATGCATCAACGGGTATATCATTAACATCAATTACTTCATCCGGTACTCCGTCCGGACCGCTGATGTCCAGGCGGGCATCAACAACCCACCCTGTATAGGTAAACAGCCTGGTTATGTCCGTTGCCTTCGATTTTCCCTTGGCTTTGGTTACTTCAGGGTCAAATCTTACATACTCCTCTGGGTCGGCTGTGTATAGATTCGTCCCAACTATCAAGCCTAATGCCAAGAGGGGATCATCAGGACATTCGGTATAACCTGGAAACTCGGGGTTTGCCGGGTCGGTATCGTTACATGCCTCTACGACTTCGTTCGGATATAAGATAATGCTGCTTACGGGCTCCAGATTTCCATTGTTCGGTTTTCCAAGAATCCTACCATAGACGTGGTATCCTTTTTCCTCGTAGGGCAGCTGGACTTTTGCCGGATCGTCATCAAAAGGCTCTGCCAGCGGATCGAGCACGGTCAGTGTTTCCAGAGATGCCTTCCTGTTGGTAACATATTGTATGGTTGACTTAGGGTATTCAGGGGTATTGTACTCAAGGATGAATACCGACTTTCCCCCCGGTGTTGGGTCTCCCATATAGTCAGCCTTCTTCCCATGAATGTTCAGGTTGTAATGCTCTCCGCTCGGGAACCCGTTGCTCCTCGCAACGACGTCTCTGGTCCCATTCGAACCATCGGGCTTGGCTGCCATCGCCAGTGAAGTCCCGAGAATCATAGCGGCAACTACTGTTAGCGATAGTAAAACTAGTCCCATTCGTTTCATTTTATAAATACTCCTTTTTATTGTGTATTTATCTTATTGCTCCCTATTCTGGAGCACGATAGAATATATCGATTCACTTTCTTAGAAATAATTACCTCTTCTTAAAACTATCACCTCCTTTGTTAGCCAGAGCCATGAAACTGTGATTGATAGTCCTAACCGGATATGTGTGTTCCATGCATGATTCCCAATACCGATAACGTGATTATTCCATTGGATATGGCAGTACCAGGGATTATCGCCAGAAGGGATGCCGGCCACTTTAGGCCCATAAGCCAGCTCAGCATGGCGCCTGCGTATATCCCGGTGCCCGGAATGGGAATAGCTACAAAGAGCACCAGGCCAAGTAAGCCATATTTTGCTATTAATGGTGCTCCCCGTCTCCTGGTCTTTTCTACAGATTCTCTGAAGAAGGACCACTTTACCAGAGCCCGCCCGTAAAGCAGTCCCAAAAGAAGTCTCTCTGCGGAGAACACCAGCACCGAGACGGCTATTGCCGCCAAGAATAAAGCTATCGGGTGCATGCCAGAAATTATTAACACTGATACAAAATACCTTCTTTTATCCGTCTAGCTACCGAGGTTATGATTTGACTGCTTTATTGACAGTTTTAGCTCAATATCCGATAATAAAAGATGGAAGGCAAAAAAACTGATTGCACAATCATCAATTTACTGCACCTGGCCTTCCTTGAGGTGGCCTCCGTCAAGGCCACCTTTCTTTTATTCCGTTATATCATATGTTCTCGTCATCTCTTTGACAATTCCTCATTGGTAGGGGTTGTGGCTAGTACGAACGTTACCTCTACACGTGGCGTAACAGGGTCTGAGAAACTTCCCATGAGAGCATTACAATCACAAGTGCATCCAAGGCATCCTACTTAATCAAACACATCCATATCTGGTTCTATCTCTGATACCCAGTGCAGTCCTGTGTAATGCAATAAAAAAGCCACCCTTCGAAACGAACGAGTGGCACATTACGTCTTAACCTTGACGATACCGCGTTCCCAATTCCCTCAATATCCGGGCCAGTTTATGTTAAAGTTATTATGCCCCGCCTTATGGCTTTTACTACTGCTTCAGTGCGAGCATTGGAATTCAGCTTACGCAGGATTGAGCTGACATAGTGCTTAATAGTTTGCTCGCTGATGCCAAGCTTGTTAGCGATCTTCCTGTTAGTATTTCCTTCTACCATACAATTGAGAACTTCCAGCTCTCGCGCGGTGAGCGGTAGAAAGAAGTTTTCGCCTTCGCTATGTGATGATAACTCCCGAAATTCCTGTAGTACCTGATCAACCACCTCGGGGCGCTGACTAAACACCTCATTTATGGGATACTCACCCCTGGCCACCCGCTTGATTACAGCAACCAGCTGGCTAACTGTAACCGACTTATCCAGGTAAGCCGCCACCTGAGATTTAAGCGCAGTGAATAGCTCAACATCATGCGGATTGGACTTGAGAGCCACTATACCAATACTGGGCAGGTACTGCTTTATTCTTCGAACCAGCGCAAATCCCCTATCATCAGGAGCATCTATATCGACTACAGCTATAGCCGGTGGTAATTTGTCGATGGTCCACTCAGTGCCATTGCTGAACGAGGTGACACCAACGATCTCTATGTCCTGCATACACGAGAGCGAGTTTTCCAACGCAACTCTATACAGGAAATGCTCACTAGCTATCAAGACTTTTATCTTCTCTCTAACCATTGTACCTTCCGAAATACCTCTTATACATATAATAAGCGGCTTCGTTTCATTTTTAAATCGCCCAATAGTCATGTTATAAGTAGTTAATCAGTGCTAAGTACGTTTGTTCTGGTTATTGACAAAGGCTCTGGAGAGGACTACTATGCGGTTTCAAGATGGACATTGACAACCAAATACGCTGGCGATACTATTGGTGACAAGAGCGATGAGAACCAGGATGCCCCACTGGCAGTTGAAACGAGAAATTACAATTAGAAGAAGGAGGACGGTGTGATGGACTATAGCCGTTACAAGCTCATCAAAGTGGAGAAGGATGGGAAGGTAGCCATCTTTACTCTTAACCGACCTGAGGCTCTTAACGCGATAAATTCCCAGCTCCATAATGAACTGGAGGAAATTTTCGCCGATGTATCCCGGGATGATGACGTTAATGTGGTCGTCCTCACAGGTGCTGGCAGGGCATTCTGTGCAGGCGGAGATGTCAAGGGAATGGATGCCAGGCAGACCGACGACCCGCTTAAGACCAGAACAACACTTCGAAATGCGAAAAGACTTATCCACAACCTGCTTGAGGTGGAGCAGCCCATTATATCTGCAGTTAACGGTCATGCCGTTGGTCTGGGGGCAACCATAGCCCTTTTTTGTGACGTTATAATCGCCTCGGAGGCTGCCAAGTTTGGCGACCCACATGTGAAGGTAGGCCTGGTGGCCGGTGACGGTGGTGCCGTCATCTGGCCACTGCTCTGCGGGCTGGCCAAAGCGAAGGAATATCTTATGACCGGTGACCTCATAAGTGCCGCTGAAGCGGAGCGTATTGGTCTGATAAATTACGCAGTGCCCCAGAACGAGGTCATGCCGAAGGCTATGGAACTAGCCCATCGACTGGCGAACGGCCCAACCAAGGCTATCCGCTGGACGAAGCTGTCCTGCAATAAGCGTCTCCGTGACGAGGTAAATCTGGTGCTGGATACTTCTCTTGCCGTGGAGACTATTTCTATGCTCACCGAGGACCACAAGGAGGCGACGCGGGCATTTACAGAGAAGAGGGAGCCTGAGTTCAAGGGGTATTGATTACGTTGCAGAGAAGTCCACGATGTTACAGATGAGCATGCCGACAACTTGTATATTTGCCTCCCAAGCTCATAGTCAACGTTAGTGTAATAACGCTACAATTATTAGCGGGTATATTGATTGCAGTAATCGAGATTGCTTGAAATTTTCCATGTTGTTGTGGTTGATTGTCCTGTGTGACAGTCGTACACGTGGATATACCTGAAATCTCGGCGGAATTATTATAAATATCAAAACTCGCCTTTTCGTCGCTCGGTGGATAAAGGCGAGTCATGATTTAAAGGAAGAGTCTTCGAAAGCAGAAGCACCATTGTAAGTTAGCAGGTTCCTACTAACCAATCACAGTAGGGAAGGTACTAGCTCGGAGTACTCATCTATCTCTTTCAGTTTACTATCTATTTCTTTCTTCCTGACCTTCATTGCAGAGACAACATGAGACGCTTCAACATAGTACTTCTTAATCTTTTCTACATTCTTAAGTTCCGAGAGTATTATTGAGACGTCCAGGTGGCCATCTCCCCTGGGATAGTCACCATTTCTCAGGATGACCTCCGGTGCCAGGCTTTTCAGATACTCCCCGAGTTCTTTGATTATGGTTAGATTCATTTCTTTTGACGGTGCACATACAATATATAGTGCCCTGGCTGCATCTTCAGTGTCGCATGGAAATGATAGATCACTTATGGCTGCGTCCATAGCCTCAATTCCCTTGTGAATTTCAGTGCTTTTGTTTCGGAAATTGCTCGACGTTTTAAAGGGAAGCTTGATCGCTGACAACTGAGACCTGCCGTAGCCTACCACTGTCCATCCCGCTATGGTCTGTATGATATCTCCAGCATCAAGTAACCTGGTGCCTATATACTTGGATTTCTTCTCTTCCCCGGCACAGAGTATATTATAGAATGGTTCAACTATCAGGTGGTTAATCTGAGCGATGTTATTTCTAAGTGAGGCGTTCTTCATGATATATTGCTGGTTGTCAACTAAAAATACCGCATCAGCCACTGCGTTAGCTGATTTCAGGCACGTTGCCGAGTTGTAGATAGTTCTTACTTCGTAGCGCTCTTCATGCTCAAAGGGGAGAACAATCAGGTTATATAGGGGCTTATCCCTGTAGCGATCCTTTATGAATTGAGATAGTATCGATATTGACCCGGAACCGGTACCGCCGGCGGCACCGGCAATCAGCAGGAAGGCATCTGATTCAAAGAATCGTGGTGTTCCTCTTATTGCATCGATAACCTTGTCGGCGTCTTCTTCG
>Ga0209427_10007256_pt1 | contig 12563 bp, 14 predicted proteins | sample DeeMarSWOR136_30_FD_187465 | JGI IMG/M metagenome (GOLD analysis project Ga0209427, IMG submission 187465) | Marine sediment microbial communities from White Oak River estuary, North Carolina - WOR-1-36_30 (SPAdes) (version 2) | ecosystem: Environmental > Aquatic > Marine > Intertidal zone >... | reverse complement strand
CCAATTAAGATCAGTATACCTGCTACAACCAATGATAAAAGTGGTGGATATATAGCAATGAGAATTCCTGCCACAAGAAGCACAATCCCCAACAACATAAATACCTCCTCAATTAGCCCCGCCTATAGCGGGGCGAATTGATCCCGAGCTCCCCTTGCTCAAGTCGCAGAAGCGAGGGATAAATCCAATCAAGATGCATAGTCTTCACTTGAAATTATAATGTTTTCTAACTGGCTCCTTTATATCCCAGACGCAGGATAAGCCCTTAGGAAAGGTCACCAGATTTCCTGCGCCAAATTCTACCTCTTTTCCGTCTTTTGTCTTAACCGCAACCCTTCCTTTAAGAAGATAACATACCTCAGTCTGGTCATAATGCCAGTCAAAAGAAGAAACCCCCTTCTCCCAGATCGGCCAAGAGAAAACCCCCATCCGGCTCAGCACCTGCCGCTCTGGCTTCTCTATTTTAACTTCGCTCATTTTTCCTCCTCTTAATAATCCCCTCGGCGATTTTTATCGCCTCCATTTTAGTCTGAATCTTGCCGATTGCCTGGGCTTCTTCTATCTCCGATAAAACCCTGCCAATCAATGGTGAGGGCTCTAACCTGAAGCGTTTCATTAAATCATGGCCGTTAATCAGGCGCGCTGGCTTTTTCTGTTTCTTTTTCTGAAAGTATTCTTTTATTAGACGACGTACAACTCTTTCGTGACGCTGGCGAGATTCCTGTGTAGTCAAATAGCCCTTGGTTGCCCGCTGGTCAGCCAAAGAGATTAGAAGCACGCTTGCCGACTCCTCTGCCGCATCGCGGAAGAATCTGAATTTTGCCCGCGGCGTCAACACAGGGCTATCAGCTAAATATCCCGGACGCAGATGAAAGCGAATCATCTTTTTTAAAACACCTGTTTCTTCGTTGGATAACTTCAGCCGTCCAGCTATCTCTTGGAGCATATCGCTGCCTTCGCGCTCGTGTCCATGAAACATTATCTTGCCTTCCTCGATGCGCAGGGTTTTTGGCTTTCCAATATCATGCAACAGGCCGCCCAGCTTAACTAATTCGCAGCGATGGCGCCCCGAAGAAATCTCCTGACTTAAATAATCCTGGATATCCTGATTATGGACAGAATGGCTGATTATCTTCTCAAGCTGGTTAATGGTCTCGAGAGTGTGCTGCCAGACATCAAGATGATGATAGGGACCCTGGTTCAGGCGATGCATTGCTTTTATCTCTGGAATAATAAGCTCTAATAACCTGTAACGACCGAGTCGGGATAGAAATTCATAGCTTCGGGGGCTGGCCAATATTTTAAACAGCTCATCGCGAATCCTCTCGTAAGAAACGCTTTTCAGCTTGATTCTTTTCTTTTTTACCAATCCTAAAGTCTTAGGCTCAATCTTAAAATTTAGTATGCAGGAAAGGCTGAAGGTGCGTAATATTCTTAAAGGGTCGTCGTCAAATGCAAAAGGACTTACGGTTTTGATAATCCCGCGCCTTAAGTCCTTCAATCCATAAAAAGGGTCGATCAGGTGATTATTAAACGAGCTGAATCTGGACTTGCCTGCATTATCTAGGAATGCCCTTAATTCTACTGCCAGGGTATTTATGCTAAAATCACGCCTGCTTAAATCCTGACATAAATCCTTACCGCGAAAATCAGTAAAATCCAGGGTATAGACCCTGCCTTGACTTCTCTTTACTAGACGCGCACAACCATTGACCTTATCTAAAACCACAAAACCGGCGGAAAGTTTCTTAGCCAAGCCGGAAGCAAACTCAATTGCATTTCTTTTTATCGCGAAATCAATATCCAAATTAGTCCTGAGCCGACCAAGAATTATATCGCGCAGGAATCCGCCTACGATGTAAAGTTGGGTGTTCTTAGCCTGGCTGAACTTTAGAATATGATTTAACAGGCGCATATCTCTATCAGTAAAATAAGGTCCTTTCATAAAGTCTAAAGATAAAATATTTTCGGGGCCAGCGTATTCAAATCTACGACTGCCACAGAGGAACGCCTGCTCAACCACCCGGAACATTCTCCTGGATTAACCAAGATGGAGGAATCGTTGTGGCGGATTTCTGGTTTATGGGTATGCCCGAAAATAATCAACTGCGCATCTTCAGTACTTGGATTGATAGAATTGATATCGTGGACTAAGACAATGCCGCGTCCGACTAAGGTCATTCTTAAAGGTCCTGGTTTTATTTTCCCCTGAGAGATCCTAGTAAGCCCTTCCCTTTCTCCATCGTTATTGCCAAATACCCCGCAGAAATCACAGGATAAACCTTTAAATAAGCATGCCGCAGCAAAGGGAGCGATATAATCCCCTGCATGTAAGACAAAATCTACTCTCTTGCGGTTAAAGAATCTGACCGCCTTTTTAATTTTAGGAAGATTGTCGTGCGTGTCAGCAATGGCGCCAATCCTCATTTATTAAATACCTCTGTCTGCTTAAGAACTGCCTCATCAACAAATATCGGAACATTTGCCCTCACTGCCAGAGCAATACTATCAGAGGGACGCGCATCGATAATCTTGGTCTTGCCTGAGTCAGTTCTTATTACCAGTTTTGCAAAGAATGTATTTTCTTCTAACCGGTCAATAATAATCTTCTCTAAATTTGCCTCCAGGTTTTTAATCATCGAATGTAATAAATCGTGCGTCAGCGGTCGCGGCGGATTAAAGCCGCCGATTTTCAATTTAATTGCAGAGGCTTCATTTAAGCCGATCACAATAGGAAGAATCCGCTCCCCGTTCTTCTCCTTTAAGACAATTAATTGGTCATGCCTTTTCTCATTAATGACGATCTTATTCAATTCCATTTCAACCATCAGCCTCTCCTCCTTTTGTGCAATTTTTCTCTCTGCAATATTTCGTTTAATGCCTTCATAAACTGGCTCACATCTTGAAAGCTGCGATAAACCGAGGCAAACCGAACATAGGCAACATCATCCAATAACTTCAACCGCTCCATTACCAATTCGCCAATAAGCCTACTGGATACCTCGCGGTCTGATTTCTTCTGAATCGAGCGTTCAATAGAGGTAACTATCTCTTCCATCTTATCGATGCTGATTGGCCGCTTCTCGCAGGCCCTCATTATTCCTGCGAGTATCTTTTTGCGGTCGAAGCTCTGTCGCCGGCCATCCTTTTTAATCACCATCAAAGATATATCTTCGATATATTCATAGGTAGTAAAACGCTGGCCGCATTTGGCGCATTCCCGACGACGGCGAATCGCTGAATTTTCTGCTGTCGCCCTTGAGTCAATCACCTTATCTTCCTTAAAGCCGCAATATGGACAGTTCATCTCTTTACTATTCTTATCTTAATCTTGCCTTGTTTCAAGAAACTCATCGCCATCTTATCAGGGTAACCCTTAGCGATAACCACATCTTTAATGCCGGCATTTATCAGCATCTTAGCACAGATAATGCAGGGTTGATTGGTAATATAAAGCGTGCCTGATCTTACGCTAACCCCATGCAGCGAAGCCTGAATAAGGGCATTCTGTTCTGCATGCAGCCCGCGGCAAAGCTCATGACGCTCACCCGAAGGTATCTTTAATTTCTGCCTTAAACAACCGATATCCAAACAGTGCTCTAGCCCAGATGGTGCGCCATTATATCCGGTGGCTAATATCTTTTTATCCCTCACCAGGACCGCCCCTACTTTACGCCGCAGGCAGGTAGCACGCTGAGAAACAAGTCCTGCCATCTGTAAAAAATACTCATCCCAACTGGGGCGCTTACCGACCTGTTTCTTCTTACTCTTTCTCTTTGATTTTATGGCCTTAGGCATTGTTTTCTAATTCTGGATACAGGGGGAAGCTTCGAGTTAAACCCAATACTCTTCTCTTTATCCGGACCAATTGGTCGGGATTATCTCGATTTTCTACTGACTGGTTAATCAAATCAGCAATCTCATCCATCTGCCTATGACCCATCCCCCGCGTGGTAACCGCAGCGGTTCCCAGACGGATACCGCTGGTTATTGACGCAGATAATCTATCAAAAGGAATTAGATTCTTATTTACAGTGATACCTGCCTTCCCTAATGCCTCCTGAGCCTGCTTGCCGGTAACTCTGCGTGAGGTCAGATCTAGCAAAATAAGATGATTATCTGTTCCGCCAGATATAATATTAAAACCTTTGTCTTTCAGTTGATTAGATAGTCGAATAGCATTGCTTACTACCTGCTTCTGATAGCGTTTAAATTCTCCTGTTTTCGCCAAGGCAAAGGCAACCGCCTTGGCAGCAATTACATGCATTAAGGGCCCTCCCTGCGTTCCGGGGAAAATCAGGGAATCCAATTTTTTAGCAAATTTCTTTTTAGCCATAATAAACCCGCCTCGCGGACCCCTCAGGGTCTTATGTGTAGTTGAGCTAATAAAATCAGCATAAGGCACGGGTGAGGGATGAATACCGGCAGCAATTAAGCCCGCAATATGAGCCATGTCCACAAATAGATAAGCATCTAGTTTATCAGAGATGGCTCGAAATTCTTTAAAATCGATCTCTCTCGGATAAGCAGAGGCACCGGCGAGTATTAACCTGGGCTTAAATTTTACAGCTAATTGCCTGACCTCATCATAGTTAATCCTGTGCGTCTGTTTATCTACGCCATAAGTAACCACGTTATAAAACATCCCTGAAAAATTATGGGGATGGCCGTGGGTTAAGTGGCCGCCGCAGGATAAATCCATAGCCAGGATTGTATCGCCAAATTTTAAGGCAGCGAAGAAAACTGCCATATTTGCCTGCGTTCCTGAATGGGGTTGGACATTAACGTATTCAGCACCGAATAACTCCCTGGCCCTTTTGATTGCCAGGTATTCAGCCTGATCAACAAACTCACACCCTCCGTACCAGCGTCGATTAGGATAACCCTCAGCATATTTATTAGTAAGTACGGAACCCTGTGCTTCTAGAACTGCTAATGGAGCAAAGTTCTCGGAAGCAATCAACTCCAGATTCTCCTGCTGTCTCCTGATTTCCTTTTTGATAGACTGATAAATCTGGGGGTCCAGCTTCTTAAGATAACTCAACTATCTACCTCCTGACGTTTTTCTCAATATTTTTTATCTGATTAAGCCTGCGCTTATGCCTTCCGCCAAGGAATTCAGTATTAATCCAGGTCCGGGTTATGCGTTTGGCTTTAGAAACGCTAACAAAAGCTGCGCCCAGGACAAGGATATTACTATCGTTATGCTGGCGAGCGAGTCTGGCTGCCTTTATGTTATAACAGAGGGCAGCACGAATGCCGGGCAATCTATTTGCTACGATAGAATTACCGATGCCTGTGTTGCATATAAGAATTCCCCTGCTGAACTTACCCGAGCATATCTGATAAGCAAGATTGTAGGCAATCCGCGGATAATCACAACGCTCCGGAGAATATGTGCCCACATCTTTTACCTTAAGGCCTAAACTGAGAAGATACAGCTTCAGGCTCTGTTTAAGTCTAAATCCGGCGTGGTCGCTACCAATAATAATTTTCTTCATAATAACTTTATTACCCGATCTATCGCCTGCTTAATTATAAAGAAGGTTTGTTCATGAAATTCAATCGGCCTGCCAATGGGGTCCTGTATATCCAGCGAACCATCTTCTATTTTAGCAAATTCCTTTAATAAAAAAAGCTTTGTCTTTGCATGAGGCACCATTTGCAAAATCCTCTCCTCGTGTATCCTCTCCATCACCAGAATAATATCTGATTTCCTGATCATTAGATTGGTAAGCCCTGTAGATACATGAGCCCCTACGTCAATGCCGTCTTTTTCCAAGACATGCCTTGTTTCGGAGCTGACACCTAAATTGGAAAGGCCCAGGGTGCCGGCAGATATAACCTCGATATCGTCGCGATTAATCTCCTTGAGCCTCTTTTCTAAGTGGGCCTTGGCCATTACAGAACGACAGGAATTTCCTGTGCAGACAAAAAACACAATCTTCTTCTGGGCAACCTCCTGAATATCCTCTTTACTCAGCGCTCCCTGTCGCTGGATGCTGTACGGCGTCTTGGTTAAATCAACTACGGAGGATTCAATGCCCAGGCTGGTCTTTCCCCCATCTATGGCTATATCCACCCTATCGCCTAAGCCCCTCATTGCCTCATCAAAATCTGTAGGCGCAGGTCTTCCGGAGAGATTAGCCGAAGGGCAAAGCAAAGGACTGCCCACGGCAGCAATCAATTTTAAGGCAATATTATTGTCCGGCATGCGCAATCCTACTGTACCGCTTTTTTTGTCTGGTAAAATAAGGGTTAAGGGCCCTGGCCAGAACTTATCAATTAACTTGCAGGCTAACTTGCTCAGGTCAGTGGCCAAGTCTTCTGCCTTTTCTTTTTCGTCAATGTGCAAAGAGAACGGTTTGTCCTTTGGTCTTTGTTTTATCTTATACAGTCGGTCAATTGCTTCCAATTTCCTTAAATCCGCGGCAACGCCGTATACTGTCTCCGTAGGAATAATTACCAGGCCGCCATTACGCAAGGCCTTGGCCGCTATTTCAATCTTGCCTTCTTCTGGTTCTCGAGGGTCTACCTTTATAATACGCGTCCTCATGCCTATCTGCCTTTAACTGGCCTCGCTAATCTTCTTTTGTAAATTAGCAACTTATTCGCTATTCGTTTGTCATCGAGCGCAAGAATCTGCAAAGCAAATATTGCTGCATTCCTTGCTCCACTCTTACCAATTGCCATACAGCCCACCGGAACGCCTGCAGGCATCTGCACGATAGACAACAGGGAATCCAGGCCTTTTAGGCTTTTGGTCTCTACCGGTATTCCAATTACCGGCAGGCTGGTATGGGCAGCGATTACTCCGGGCAGGGCTGCTGCCCGACCAGCAGCGGCAATAAAAACCTTGATTCCGATTTGAGGGGCTTCTTTTATATACCTTGCCAATCTCTCTGGCTGACGGTGCGCGGATAAAACCTCTACCTGGAAACCTACCCTAAATTCCTTGAGTAATTTTATTGCCTCTTTAACAGTCTCTAAATCCGATTGACTGCCCATAATTATACTGATTGTTTTTTTCATAATCACCCCGTTTCGTCCCGAATGCAGTCACTTCTTCAGTGTCACTTCGGAATCCCCGAAGAATAACTGCTCTGAATCCCTTCATTCGGGAATATTTAATCTTTTGTATTCGCTATTGCCCTGTAGCCGATATCCCTTCGATAGTGCATCCCCTGGAATCGAATCTTTCCAACTGCCTGATAGGTTCGCCTGATTGCCTCTTTTATTGAACTGCCCAATCCCGTAACTCCTAAAACCCGACCGCCATCGGTTACGATATGCGATTTGCCATTTGTGATAACAGACTTTGTGCCTGCATGAAAAACCACTATATCCGCCATTTCCTCAGCTTGTTCTAATCCGGAAATCTCTTTACCCTTTTCGTATTTATCCGGATACCCCCCTGAGGCGCAAACCACGCAGACACAATTCCTTCTATCCCAGTTTAATCCACCCCCTTTGTTCTTGTGCTGGCTTAACCCGACCTCAGCTGTTGCCAACATTACCTCAACTAAATCAGAATTAAGCCGGGGCAGTATCGCCTGGGTTTCCGGATCTCCAAAGCGCACATTAAACTCCAAAACCTTGGGACCTCCCGAAGTAACCATAATTCCTACATAGAGTATGCCCTTATAGGGTATTCCTTCGCTTTTTAATCCCTTAATCGTAGGATAAACTATCGTCTGAAGAATCTGTTGATTCAGTCCCTCTGTTACTACAGGAGCCGGAGAGTAAGCACCCATTCCGCCGGTATTTGGTCCAGCGTCACCGTCAAAAACTCTCTTATGGTCCTGACTGGAAGCCAGGGGAATAACCTCCTGAGAATCAGTAAAAACAATTATCGAGGCCTCCTGGCCTTGTAAACAATCCTCAATAACTATCCTATCGCCTGCCTGACCAAAGCATTTCTGTCCTAATATGCAATCTATTGCCTCTTCTGCCTCTCGGATTGTCCTACAAACGAATACGCCCTTACCAGCAGCTAATCCGTCTGCTTTAACCACACAAGGCGCCCCTACCTGATTTACGTATCGTATTGCCTTTTGAGAATTATCAAATATACAGAAATCGGCAGTAGGTACCTTATACTTGCACATTAACTCCTTGGCAAAGACCTTACTCGATTCTAATCTAGCAGCCTTTTTAGTTGGACCAAATGCCTTTAGATTGTATTTCTGGAACTCATCGACAATACCTGAGGCCAGGGGCGCCTCAGGGCCAACCACGGTTAAATCGATCTTCTCTCTCAGGGCAAAATCCCGCAGCCCGGATATATCATCTGCTTTTATATCAACGCGCTCAGCAAGTCTGGCTATGCCCCCATTAGCCGGAGCGCAAAAAATCTTATCTACCAATTTTGATTGGGCAATCTTCCAAACCAGGGCGTGTTCCCTGCCGCCTGAACCAATAACCAAAATCCTCATGCTATTACTATATAACCACTACCTCTTTTTTACCTTTGGTTATTCTACCGATTGTCCAAGAATCCAGATTAAACCGGGCAAGAAGAGATTTCACCTGTCTTTCTGTTTGTGGTCGTATAACCAGAACCATACCAATGCCCATATTGAAAGTTCTGTACATCTCATCATCGGCAACATTGCCTTTATTCTGGATAAGCTTGAATATCTTAGGCACGCTCCAGGAATCTTTATAAATCTCGGCGCTAAGATTACCAGGGAGGATTCGCGGAATCTTTCCATAAAAGGCCCCCCCAGTAATATGGGCGATGCCTTTGATAGTATCTGACGCACAGCGTTCGGTATTCAGTAAAGACAAAATGGGTTTGACATAAATTCGTGTGGGCTTGAGCAATTCACCAGAGTAGCGCCTTAACTCTGCCTTAGAGAAAACCTTCCTGACTAAGGAAAAACCGTTAGAATGCAGACCGCCGGACTCAATGCCGATTAAGGTATCGCCGGCTGCAATCCTGGAACCGTCAACAATTCCTTCCTTTTCTACCACGCCCACGCAGAACCCCGCCAGGTCATACTCGCCCTTACTGTACATATCCGGCATCTGGGCAGTCTCTCCTCCAATCAAAGAACACCCTGCCTGGATACAGCCGAAATTCACTCCCTTGACTATCTGAAACAATATATCCGAATCCAATCTACTGTAAGCAATGTAATCAAGAAAAAATAAGGCTTGAGCACCGCTACAGAGAATATCATTGACATTCATTGCCACGGCATCAATACCAACCGTATCATGCCGGTTGACCAAAACCGCAATCTTTAGTTTTGTGCCTACTCCGTCAGAAGATGACACCAGTACCGGGTTCCTGTATCTTGCCTGGGAGAAGTCAAAGAAACCACCGAATCCCTCAATACCCTTAAACACCCGGGGACTGGCTGATTTGCGTATCAAGGAGGCGATGCGGGCCTTAAAAAGACTTGCCTCCTTTATGTCTACGCCAGCCTTCTTATAGGTAAGCATAATTTTGTGCGGAATTCACCCTCGATTTGAATTATAAAATTTCTTAATCGTGGACACGACCTTCTCAGGGGTATCAACTACATTAAAAACGTAAAGATCCGATTTGGATATACAGCCTTCCTTAAGAACCATTGACTTAAGCCAGCCTACCAGGCCTTTCCAATAATTGCTGCCCACAAGTACGACGGGAAATCTCTCCACGCGCTGAGTCTGGATAAGGTTAAGGCTTTCGAATAATTCATCCATGGTTCCGAACCCTCCGGGAAAGATAACAAATGCCTTACCATATTTAAGAAACATGACCTTGCGGCAGAAAAAATAATGAAACTCCAGAAGCAAATCCACATATTTATTGGCCTTTTGCTCCTCGGGTATCTGAATATTTAAGCCGATGGATTTACCCTTTGCCATTCTGGCTCCCTTATTAGCTGCCTCCATTATTCCCGGACCGCCTCCAGTGATTACGGCATATCCTTCCTTGCTTAACAGATAGGCAGTCTGGGTGGCAATCTTATAATACTTATCCCTTGGCTTAAGACGGGAAGAGCCAAAGAATGAAATTGCCTTGCCGATCTTGGATAATGTCTCGAAGCCATCAATGAACTCCGCCATAATGCGGAACACCCGCCAAGTTTCCTCTTTGGTAAAGTCTTCCTTGCCCATCCTCTTTGGCCTAATGCCCATATATTATAAACCTGCCTTTCTGAAGATTTTATTGATATGGCGCAGATAATAATTTAAATTAAATATCCTGTCCAGCTCTCGGGCACTCAGGAACCTTGCAAACTCTCTATCATCCAGCAGGGTTTCTTTGAAGTCCTGTTTATTCTGCCAGCTTTTCATTGCGCAGCGTTGCACCAAATCATATGCGCGTGTTCTCTTAAGGCCCTTGTGCATCAGCTCCAGCATTACCCTTTGGGAAAAGATAAGACCGTGCGTTTTAACCAGATTGCTCATCATATTCTCAGGATAAACCTTTAATCCCCGAACCACCTCAATAAATTTATTAAGCATATAATCCAAGGCAAGACAAGAATCGGGGAATATAATTCTCTCAACGGAGGAATGGCTGATATCGCGCTCATGCCATAGATTGATATTCTCCAGCGCCGCCTGGGCATTGCTGCGCAGCAATCTTGCTAGCCCGCAGATACGCTCGCAAATAACCGGATTGCGCTTATGCGGCATTGCTGAAGAGCCCTTCTGCCCTTTGCCAAACGGCTCCTCAACCTCCTGCACCTCGCTTCTCTGTAAATGGCGAATCTCAGCAGCAAATTTCTCCAACGATGAACCAATCAAGCTAAGCACAATTAGAAATTCGGCGTGCACCTCACGTGAGATTATCTGAGTGGCAGGAATGGGTTTTAATTTGAGTTTGCGCAAAACATATGCCTCGATATTCGGCTCTGTGTTCGCATATGTGCCTACTGCTCCGGAAATCTTGCCTACAGCGATATTCTCAGAAACAACCTTTAATCTCCTTAAATTCCTCCTGGTCTCATCATGCCATAAGGCCAGCTTTAAACCAAAGGTTATCGGCTCGGCATGTATACCGTGGGTTCTGCCGATACAAACAGTATCCTTGTATCTTTTTGCCTTGTAAGCTAATACCTTAAGCAGTCTGGATAAATCTCTGATTAAGATATCGGCTGCCTGTACTAATTGAACTGATAGGCTCGTATCTAACAGGTCAGAGGAGGTTAAACCCAGATGCAGATATTGAGCGTCCCTGCCTAGATTTTGCGCCAGATTAGTAACAAAGGCAACAACATCATGCTGAGTCTTTTTTTCCAGCTGCTTGATTGTATTTAGATTGAATCTTGCCCTTCTCTTAATGCGCTGATAAGAAGATGGGGGTATCTTTTTGGTGAGCTCCTTTAGTGCCTCGCAAACCAACACTTCAATATCGCGCATTATCCTGAATTTATTCTCCTCCTGCCAGATGCGCGACATCTCTGGTAAACTGTATCTCTCTATCATTTCCGGGCTCCTTTTTAAGGAATTTTATTATAGCAGAAATAAAAACTTATCGCAAACAAAATAACTCCCGCTATCAAATCCATACGTTAATATATTATATGTTGCAAAACGAGTAAGGACAATGCAGCAGGTAAGCTTAAGATTTAAGGAGGGTAATCAGGGGTTGGTTTGGGATAAAATTCTCGGTTCTCCAGGAGGCGCAGATCTCTTTCTTGTGCTTATTCCAGAGAGAATAATATGTCTCCCAGCCGGATATGGGCCCCTGACGGTTTATCCAGGCAGGATTTCCCTGATACTGATATACGCCGTCAGGATAGAGACCCTGTGCCACTGCCTTCCAGGTCCAATAGGTCCAGTGAAAACCGAACTGTTTAAATAAAGCCAATGTATCCTTAAGCCATCCGAACTCCTTATGACAATAAACGCAGCGGCTATTCTGACCAAATTCACCCACATATATAGGCAGATGCCATTTCTTTTTTAATCGGTAATATTTATCCAGGTCCTGCCTCAGGTTTGCCTTTGAGAAATACCCGCTACCCATCCTCCCGGGATAACGCAGGTTTCTTACAAAGGCAAAGAGAAACTCTAATGGCGTATAAAAGTGTATGCTGTAGACCATATTATCATCCCAGGGCTTGCCCATAAATTCAATATCACGGCCCCAGTTATTGCCCTCGGAGAAGACAATGTGATTCTTATCGATCTCTCTTATTGCCTTGATTACCTCCTTATATAAACCTAAAACGACCTTCTCGCTGCCCCAGACTGCCTCATTTAATATGTCGTAACCGGCAATCGCATATTCATTCTTAAACCTCTGGGCAAGAAACTGCCAAATCTTGATAAACTGCATCTGGAATCTTCTCTCCTGCCAAAGCAAAGCTGCCCCGAGGCTATCAGAATGCCAATCCTCATTTTGAGCTCCCGGCGCCGCATGTAAATCGAGTATTGCCCAGAGTTGATATCTCTTGCAAAAATTTACCGCCTTCTCTAAATATCCAATTCCCTGTTTATCCTGGATTAAACGGAAATTAAACGGGATCCTCACGCAGTTAAACCCCATGCCCTTAATCAGCTTAAAATCCCTCTCCTGAATAAAATTATCCCTGAACAGCCGGGTAAAATCCCTC
>Ga0209427_10007255_pt1 | contig 12564 bp, 5 predicted proteins | sample DeeMarSWOR136_30_FD_187465 | JGI IMG/M metagenome (GOLD analysis project Ga0209427, IMG submission 187465) | Marine sediment microbial communities from White Oak River estuary, North Carolina - WOR-1-36_30 (SPAdes) (version 2) | ecosystem: Environmental > Aquatic > Marine > Intertidal zone >... | reverse complement strand
TGATACTCTACCTGTATGCAGTGAATCGGAGTCAGGCTCGAATCGACGAAGTCGAGTGTACTGTATCCGGATAGAGTGTAATGGCGAAGGCCGTCGAATCCGCAGGCTAGGTATAGATCGGTTCCGACGAGCACCGCGTCGTGCACCGTGGCGCCCAGGTCGACCTCGCCGACCAGGCCGAGACCGGGCGGATCGGTCAGGTCGACCAAGTAGACTATATCTGAAGTCGTGCTCACCAGGGCAACTCCGCCCACGACCTTGACACGGTATGGTTGGTTGCTCAGCAGCAGATGGTCCACGGGGTTAAAGTATCCGGAGATTGGATCGAGCTGGAGCCGAGCCACGCCGAAGTCAGAAGTGGCAAGGGCAAAGCTGTCCACGACGGTGACCGAGTTGAACTGATTCCACAGGAATGAGTCGTCCGGTCCCGAAATCAAGTCCGCCTGGACCGGCGACGTTGTGCTGAGAAGCAGCAGCATGACCAGCAGGAGTTTTCTCATTTCACCAACACCATCTTGCGAGTAGCTTCAAAAGAACCTGCCGCCAGGCGATAGAAGTATACGCCGGAGGCGTACGGGGAGCCGTCGAATTCAACGGTGTGACTTCCTCCGGGCAATTCCTGGTCCACGAGCACGGCCACTTGCTGGCCCAGAACATTGAATACTTCGAGTCGCACCTGCAGACGTGAGGGTAGCTCAAAGCTCAGAGCCGTATTCGGGTTGAACGGATTGGGATAATTCTGGTGTAACCGGAACTGTCTCGGCAACACGGCCGCCGGTTCTTCCGGAACGTCGGTTATCACTCCGGTCTCATGGAACTCCGAAGAGTTGAGATTATCCATGAGCACGCGACCACGGTTGCGTCCTTCGTTGCAGGACGCCTCGAAATCCCAGACGAAAACGTTCAGTCCTTCTCCGACCAGCACCAGTTCGACCAGGCCGTCACCGTCCACGTCGTCAACCATCGGCGCATACGGTGTGGAAAAAACCTGGTCCGGGCTGGTGGGGGTGGCGATCGGCCATCCCGGTACCGGCTGGGCGGTGTGGTCAAGGATGTGTATCTTCTCTCGCCCGGCACCGGGGAAAAGATGGCCCGATCTGATGATGATCTCGGGATGCTGGTCGTCAATGAGATCGGCGACCACCGGCACCCCAAAGGTAGCGGCGTAACGATATACTTCACCGGCCGGGCGACCTTCCACCGTGCGGTACGGTGATCCGTCCGCCCGGAAAGCATAGAGCACCCCGATGTCGAACTCGTAAAACGTGGCCAGCACCTCGGGGGTGCCGTCAAGGTCAAGATCCGCGACCATCGGATACAGGCCCAGCCAGTCTTCGAGCTGGGGGAGCTTTCTGGGCCAGCCGACCACGTCTTGAGTGCCCTGGGTTTTGGCCCACAACGTGGGGACTCCCAGTGAGTCATATCCCGAGGTAATGATCTCTGACAAGTCGTCACCGTCCAGATCGGCCAGAACCGTCCCGAACACGCCTGAAGACTCGATCACGTATGGCAGGGGCCGATCAAAGGACGGTTGGCCGGTGCGACCTTCGAATACCCCGACGCCCGAGCGTGGCACGACCCCGGAGAAGGAGACCACCACTTCATTGGCGCCGTCACCGTTCAGGTCGGAACTGCTCAGGCAGTTTCCATTGAAATACACGGAGGTGGTCGGCTCAGTGTTGAATGATGTGAACCAGCCCTCAAGAGAGTAGAAATACGACTGGCCGTCGAATTCGTAGGCCAGCACGCTGCCAAACCGGTCGAGGACTATGATGGCCGAGTCGTCGTCGGGTCCCAGTTCGGTGACGGTCGGGTTCGGGGCGCCATAGCCCCAGACGCCCAGTCTCGCACTCACCGGCCAGCCGGGTACGTATGTGCCGTCGTGGTTGAAAACGTGCAGGCCGCTGTCGGTTGTACATATGATTTCCTGAAGGCCGTCACGGTCGACATCGTAGGTCGCCGGGATACACCGAGCGGCGGAGCCGAACAACACCGGGAAACCTTCAACCGGAACGCCATCGGAATGGAAGACATTCAAACCGTAGGTGGTGCCGACTATCAGCTCTTTCGCACCATCGTTGTCCAGGTCGGCCGCAGTGGCGCTCAGCCCGCCGCGACCGCTCAGATCCTGCGGCCAGCCCTGGGCGAACGCCGACGTCAGAAGAAAACTGACACTGTCGTTCCGAACACCCGACCCAAAGTGTCCCTCGAGATAGATGGTGTACTCGCCCAGGCTGACGCCGGAAGCATTCCAGCTGTAAATCAGGGAATCGAAGTACTCTCCACCGGTTTCGAAAAGCAGCTCCCGGGAAGCACCGTTACGCCGATAGTAGACCGCCACCCACTCGTAGTCGGGTCCGTAGACCCTTCCGGAGATGGGGATGTTGTAATCATACTCCTGATCGGCCTGCGGCGAGGTCAGGGCCAGCGCGGTTTCTGTCACGTAAACAACCGGCAGGAAACGCTCGGTGCCGTAATCGTCGGTGAGTCTGAGGGTCACGCGTCCGTTAAACTGGGGATCGGAGAGAGTATACAGCACCGAGTCGGAGGGGGGTGATCCACCGCTGGCCAGAAGCTGCCAGATGTCGGGCAGGTCCGGGCGAGAGATGTGAAGCTCCCAACCACCGATGTAGTCGCCCACGGCCGCCGCCGTGATTTCCATCTGACCCACATGGCGGCTGCGCGATTCCGGCTGTACGAAGTACATTCCGCCCAGACGTGCGATCTGCAGCGAGCGCTCAACGTCCAGATAACCGTAGCCGCTCAGGGAGTCGAACCCCGGCAGAGAATCACCGATGCCGAACGGGTCGATCATGTCGCGAGCACCCGCGGTCAGGTCTGAAACCAGTTGATCCAGCGTCAACTGGGGTCGAATCGACCAGATCAAAGCCGCGGCACCGGCCGCCATCGGAGCCGACATAGAAGTACCGTCGGCCAGGTAATACATAGAATCATCGCCGACTATATGCACCAGAGGTTCGTTGTGGGTTCCGTACATGTCGGTACCGGTCGCCCGCAACGACAGGATATTCTGTCCGGGGGCGCACAGATCCAGATGCGGGCCATATGTGCTGAACGAGGTGAGGTAGCCGCGTGAATCGCCGGCCCCCACGGTGAAGGCTTTTTCAACCGCCGCCGGATAGACGTAGGTGAGATCTCCCGTGTTGCCCACGGCCACGCAGACCAGGACGCCGTTGTCGCAGGCGAACTCGACGGCGTCCTTGAGAAGCAGGCTCTCGAAGGGAGTGCCCCAGCTGACGTTGATGATATCGGCGCCGGCGTTTACGGCGTACACGATTCCCATAGATCCGACCACGGTGGTGCCATTGGGCCTGATCTTTACCGCCATGATTTCCGCCATCGGCGCAATCCCGACAACGCCCTGCTGGTTTGCCGCCGCCGCGATAGTCCCGGCAATGTGCGTGCCGTGACCGAAGTCGTCCGACGGATCGTTATCTCCGGTCACATGGTAGACCGAGACCGTGTCGCCCGAGACATCGTAACCTATGATGTCGTCTATGAAGCCATTGTGGTCATCATCAATACCGTTGTCAGGAATCTCATCAGGGTTATGCCACAATTGGCCCTGCAGCTCGGGGTGGGTCGGGTCAACCCCGGTGTCGACCACTGCAACCACCACCCGGGTGGAGACCGCCGGCGGCTGTTGATACAGAGAACCCAGGCCGATGTCATTGCCTGCCGTGCCGTTGCACAGCGCCAGTGTATCGTTGAAGTCGCCGTCAAGGCGGTCGATCGCCCAGTAGGACTGACCGGTGTTGTGAAGATACCACTGGTGGGGGAACAGAGGATCTGCGGGAAAGTCGAAGAACTCGACATAGTAGTCGGGCTCTACATATTCGACGTTGCCTGATCCGAGCCGGTCTTTGATCTGTTCAGCCGTCAGGGTGTGGTCGGTAGTCTGCAGGATATAGAAGTTGTCCCACTGAGCTGAGCCTTCAAGGTCTCGACCCACCTGTAGAGTAGTGGCTCGCTCCAGTTTCTGGTCGGATGACAGCGCCTGACTGACCGTGGCCAGAGACACGCGCGATGAGAGTTTGACTACAAACCGTCCGGGCACGGGCCCGACATCCGAACCCTGAGCCGTGGCGTAAGCCGTTGCCAGGCTGCATCCTGTCAGCACCAGCAGGCCGCTCAGCTTGAACCATCTCAGAAATCTCATGGTGTTGCTTTCCGTCAAGCTGTTGTCTCACATAACTAAGACTACTAACGGCGGTCGACCTGACATTGTTCAACAATGTTTCTTGTCGAACGTCATCCGTGCCTGGCTTGTCGCCGCCAGGAGAGCAGTCCTTTCTGCAATCGCATTCTATGGCCGTCCCCCCGGGTGTCCGCCCGTGCGCCACCGCGGCAGGGGTGAGGATGAAGGGCAGCGCCGGATGTAATATAATGCGATTCTTGGATTTATCAAGCCCTTTGGCCGGCGGGCGGACCGCCTGCCAAAAGCGGCCGGAGTTAAGACTCCGGCCTGCTTGATTCGGCGTCTTGGTATGTCCTGGTGCCCGATTACAGGCAATCCGGGAGAGCGACTCCGCTGATGAACAGGTGATCCACGAGGACCGAAGCGTCACTTATGCTGATATCATCCGGCGTTGGGTTGGGGCCGCCCGATTGGTTGGCGTCGGCTTCAAGATAGCAGGCAAGCGGGGTGCCGTTTATGAACAGGTGATCGATCAGGAAGGAAACGTCAGAAATAGTCGGCTCCACGCCGCCGTCGCCGTTGGCATCCCCCACGATCCCCTGACAGCAACCGGCTTCGATAGACCCGCCCAGGCCGGCCGGCGTGTAATCGCCGGCGTAGCTGCTGAAGGTGAGACTGTGGCGCGGGTAGCTGGTTATCTCGACCGGCACGGTGCCAACCGAGCCGGCCTGTAGCAAAGTAAACCAGAGAGTAGCCGCCGGGCCGCCACCCGGCTCCAGGTAGGTCCCGGTCTCGGTAGACATGAGCACTGAAGCTGATTTCCACGCATCGACACGACTGATAATTTCGGTCCGCATGAAGGCGGTTCTGAGGCCGGTCGACGTGACCGAATCAAAGCGGATACTGAGCGGCCCCTCGTAGCTGAAGGGTATCTCTATCTTACTCAGCGGCAGATAGTTGCGGGAGTAGATAGTCACCGCCCCGATGCTCCCGACAAATCGGCCTTCGCCAATATCAATGGTATCGGCATGCACTGAGATCATTCCGTCAATCGTCTTGGTAAACGAAATGTCAGCGGTCTGAATGGTTGTGGCCACCGTATAGTACCCGGGGCCGGCGTACTCGTGCAATGGGTTCTGATCGGCCGAGCTACCGCCGTCACCAAAATCCCACTCCCATCCGATAGCCGGGCGGGTGGTTGTCCCGGTGAAGCTGACCAGCAGGGGCGCCGGGCCGAAGGTGACATCGGCGGTCACATCGATTCTGGCGTGATTGGTTGCTTCATACGCGTTAACCAGGCCATAGCCGAAATAGATGTCAAAACCGGTGGCGCCCAGATCGGTGGCGGTGTTGCGGAGCTGATCCTCGACCTCCGGCGCGGTCAGCCAGGGATCGGCTGATACGACAAGGGCAGCCACAGCCGCGGCATAGGGCGACGAAAACGAGGTGCCATTGACAAAGACATAATCTCCGCTGGAATATCCGGAGGGTCCGGTGCGGTCGGTCGTGTAGATGGACTGCCCGGGCGCGGCCAGGCTCAGACCCGCTCCGTAACTGCTGAAAGAGGCTTTGTTTCCGTACCGATTGATGGCGGACACGGCGTTGACCACGGGGAGTGAGGCCGGATAACCGATGGACTGGATGCCGTCGTTTCCGGCGGAGCCAAAATGAACCATTCCGGCCGCGTATGTATCCTGATACTTCGCCGTCACCGTGCTGGAAGGGGGTAACCCGTTGCTGTTGTTGGAAACCCTGGCGCCCTGCTGCTGGCCCCAATTAAGGGCGGAGGCCAGCCAGCTGAACTGAAAGGTGCCGCCACCGTCACACGGTACGTTCGAGACCGTGTATTTTGCCGCGAGAACCCGGCAGCCGGGCGCCGCTCCGATGGTGCCAAGGCCGTTGTTGACCACGGCCGAGATGCAGCCGGCTACGGCCGTGCCGTGATTGTCGCACTGGTTGTAAGGGCCTCCGGCCGTGCCGTGGCCGGTGAAGTCGGCTCCGCCGGCAATGTTGAGGTCAGGATGCTGGAGGTCGACGCCATCATCCAACACGAGCACTTTCACCGATGGATCGCCGGTGCTGATATCCCAGGCCAGGTCGCAATCCATGTCGATGTCGACCGTGCCGCCGCTCTGTCCGGTGTTGTTCAGACCCCACAGGTAGGACCAGCCGGGATCGTTTGGAGACAGGTCAGTCACTACTGTTGCCTGCATGTCGGGCTCGGCCCATTCGACTCTCGGATCCCGGGCGAGCCGGTTGGCCTCGGCCAGTACGTCAAAACCGCTGCGCGCCGCCGACCGCACTCTGAAGGCTCTGTTCATACCGGCGAAGTTCTCGTCTGTAACGTCGCCTGATATCGCGACCGATGATAGGACACCGAGAGCGTTGGCGTCGGCATCAGCTTTGAGTCTGATCAGGATGTCCGGGGTAACTGTCATCCAGCCGCCTGAGGGAAGCAGAAAAACCGGGGACGCGAACTCAACTGCCGGAGATTCCAGCAACTGCTCCAACTGCCGGTTGACCGCCCCGGTGCCGCCGGGACGCGCATGAGTGGTGGCCAGAAGCCAGCCGTCGACACCGGTTTCTTCAGTCGACACAATATCCAGTTGGCTCGCAGCCAGCGCGGTGGAAGCATCGATCGCTGTTCTGGACGAGACCTTCACCGCAAGCCGGCCGGTATCCAGCTGCAGGGACAGCGGTGCTCCGTCATAATAATAATAGTAAGTCGGCGTCAGCGAATCAGCGACACCGGGGCTCGGGTCAGTTTGAACCGGTTGCGCCTCAATGTCGAGTCCGACACCGGCCGCAAGCGACAGGGCGATGAGAAGGGCAGATGACTTCAGTTGCATATTGCGTTTTCCTTTTTTCGTCACGGGATCAACGCAAACAGGAGCCGGTTGGTTCCCCGGCCAAAAGTTCAGACACAAACCAGGCACCTCAAGCGGGGGATCAGGCAGGATGCTCGTAGATCGTCACAGACATTCGGCCAATGCGACGCCGCTGATAAAGAGATGATCAATGAGGATGGAAACATCACTAATAGTAATATCCTCCGAGGTGGCATCGGGGCCGCCCGACTGGTTGGCGTCCGCCTCCGGGTAGCAGTCGAGAGGCAGGCCGTTGATGAAGAGATGAGCGACCATAACCGAAACGTCGGATATGATCGGTTCGAAACCGGCGTCTCCGTTGGCGTCTCCCACGATGCCCTGACAACAGCTTGACGTGATTGAACCGCCATACGACACAGGCTCGTAGTCGCCCGCATCGCATGCAAAGGACAGGTGATAGCTGGAGTACGAGGTTACCTGGATTGGGACGCTTCCCAAACCGCCCGGGTGCTCCCGGGTGAAATACAGGCGGGCCACCGGACCGGCACCGGGCTGGAGCGGAGGTCCGGACTCGGCGTCAAGCAAAACCGTGGCCGTGTTCCAGCTCTCAACCAGGCTGATAGGATGGATTTGCATGTGGCCGGATCGCAGACCGTTGGCTGAAACCGAGTCAAATCTCAACTCAAACGGGCCCTCGTACACAAACGGCACGACTATCTGCTTAACAGGTAAATAGTTGCGAGTGTAGATTTCTACTACAGCGATATTGTCCTCAAGGTGACCGTCACCCAAAACCAACGTATCGGCATAAACCGCGATCAATCCCGGGAAGTCGCGAGAATAGTCGCCGGTGGTGGTCTGCATGTCAACCGTGACCGATCTAAGGCCGGGCTCGGTGTAAAGGTGTGACGGCGAGGGCTCCGACGAGCCGCCTCCATCTCCAAAATCCCACCTCCAGCCGGTGACCTGTTTATGTGTGCTGGCGACGAACTCAACGGCGAGGGGAGCAGGTCCCAGGGTCGCGGACGGTTCGACCTGGAAAGGGATCACCCAATGGTCAAGGGCGGTATTGCTCCAGCAGCGCAGGCGGCCGCGCTGTTGGGGGGTGAACGTATTCAGGCAAACCTGGGAGGCATAGCCCATGTAGTTCTCCGGCATGGTGTAACCCCAAGCCTGTCCCGAACAGGGGTCCACGCCCGGATGATCCACACATGGGCCTTGATTCGTGGGCGTGGGCGGGGTATCCGCGCACAGGTCTCCGGTGACGGAGCTGCTGGAGCCGGGCGATTCATAGCACTCACCGCGCCGGTCGACCTCGTCTACGCCGTGAAAAGTGTGCCAGAGTCCCAGCGTATGGCCGACTTCATGGGCGAACACCCGGTTGGGTAGATCGACCCAGTGAAAATGGCCTATTACAATGCCGCCCGTCGGCTGGAGGGCATTGTACGACCAGGGAAACGTCCCGAAGGAGTAGCTGAAGTCCACCACGGTGACCCAGACATTCAGGTACTTGTCGGGTTCGATCGACGTGGCCATCTTCATGTCCGTGATCTCTGATTCCGACAGGTTCCGCTAGGCGGTCGAATTGACCTGGTGGAGTTGATAGACGGACTGAATGCTGGCCTGCGCAAAGTCGGCATTCAGTTGGGCGACCTGTCCCGCTACATGCTCCGGGGTCGAGAAGGGGTTGGATCCATCGTCCAGGGCCAGCACATGGATTATCATCCGGACGTACTGGGTGTTCTTGCCGCCGACCGGAATCCAGTTATCGCGCTCTTCCGGATCGTCGCAGGCGCTGAAGAAGTCGCAGGCTTCCGGAGCGGTCGCGGTTCCGTATCGGGCTTTGTACTTCTGCTCGAAGACGCGCTGGGTACCGCACCAGTCCCAGGTGGAACCGTCGGCAGGGGCGTGGGTCTGGCCCTGTGCCGACCTTAGAAACAGAAGCGGTAAAATACCCAGCGCGAACAATATCAAGCAGTATTCTCGGGCGGCCATGTGAGTCTGCTTCCCTTCTTCCAGGTTTTCAAGACTTCGTACGGCGGGTACCTTCCAGCAGGGTACTCATCCGACAATATACGCAGACGTGTGCGGCTGACGACTGCCCAAAAAACATGAGCCCCCCGGGTAGATTACAACCCGCTTGCCCACAACGACTTAACGCGATGATTGCCTGGCACATATCGTATTGCGCGGCTGGCGTCGGGGTTTTATATTGATAATAGATCAGAGATCAAATGCAGACGGTGTGGAAGGACTGATATAATATGCTCGTCAAAACGCTACTTGAGAACAATCCCAACCCGGTTGTTACAGCGAAGCCGGAGACAACCATCGATGAAGCGATAGACTTGTTGATCAAGAACAACATCGGCTGCCTGCCGGTGATTGAGGGTAGCGGTCGGCTGGTTGGCATCGTCAGTGACAAGGATATCTTCAAGAAGATTCACGAGACCAGTGGAGATTACCACAAGTTTCGGGTATGCGATCTGATGACGACCGATCTGATTGTCGGTCTGCCCGAGGATGATCTGGACTATGTCGCCGGGCTGATGAGCAACAACTGGATACGACATATTCCGATTGTCGACCAGGATCGGGTGGTCGGGCTGATTTCGTCGAGGGACATTGTCAAGGCTGACCACGCCCGGACCAAGATCGAGAACCGCTACTTGAGGCTGTATCTGGAAGGTCTGGGCACGCGCGATCACTCTTCCGAAGGCTGACCGCCGGGCGCCCCGGCCGAATCTCTCCAGAAACCGTCAGTGTGGGGGGGTTCTGTGGTCGATTCCGGCGCCACGCACGGCGCCTAACCGGCTGTCCTTCATGCGGGCTGCGCGCAAAAGGCCTTGACAGCAGGCTGAACGCCTTCTATAATAAAAATACAGGGTATCATGGGTGCAGGTCCGTTTGGTCGGGCGACGAGGACTGGAGTCGGAGCGCCGATGGACTCAAGGCGCCTTTTTGAGGCGTGACTCCACTTTGCATTCGTGATCAGACATCCTGGCTCTGTCGCTCCGGCGGCAGGGCTGGAGACTGTTGCCGGCAACAATGTGTACTGCAGGACCCAGCCGACCGGTCAGCGCGACCTTTCGGCGGCGGCACGTAGTTGCTGATGTCACTGAGCTTTGTTGGACACTTGGCGCTGTCGCGCGGCGGCGTGGATATTAATGTGGCACGCAACATAACAAGAAACGTCTATGCTAAGCCAGAAAGGAGGTATGTCCACTTAGAGATGTAACTGCTGTTTCTACCCGCGCCTGAGCCACGCCCTCAGGTGCAACCGATTGTGTACGTTCCACAATGGTGGAACGGAAATGAACGTTCGAAAGGGAACAATAATGACGAAAAAAATCTTCTTTTTTGCGTCCGCGGCTGTCGCTTTGGTCCTGGCGCTGGCGCTCTCGGCCGGTGCCATGCAGGGTACGCCGGCTGATAAGAAGGACGCAGCCCGGTCCGAGATGGTTGACCAGTTTAACCTGATTGGCCCGTATGCCCCGGAGGTAAGAGCGACCGACATCGATATGATGGCGGGCCGTCAGTTCGATCCGCTGGTGTTGCTGCCCCCTGTTTCTCCGGCCCGCCGCTCGGTCGGCACAGCTCTGACTCCGTACGCGGGTATCGGGGTTGGGGAGAGCGTCGATCTGAGCTATGATGACTGGTGTTGGGGGCGCAAACACGGTCGCTATGTCACGCACTTCTGGAATGGTCTAATGGGAGACGATCTGGAGGTCGACGTGCACTTCGTGTACGAAGACGCCAAGGACACCTTGGGCGACCATAATGAACCGGAGTTCCAGCAGAACAAGCTGACCGGCTATAACGTGTACGATGCCTCGGTGCCGTCGAACAACTGGCCGCGGGGCCAGGACCAGGGCTGTGATTTGCAGTCGACCGACACCTTGGGCAGCGGCAGCGACGCCAATCTGTCGGTGTCTCACGCCGGTCTGGCTGTGGTCGGCGCCCGCACCCGGTTCTTTCGATCCTTCGGTGACGGAACGCGAATCTATCAGAACATGATATTTTACCAGGCCGCGCGGCACAACTGTGTGTTCGACCCGCGGTCGAATCTCAATACTACTTTCATCGATTCGACCCTGTACCGGCCGCATGGTCTGGATCAACCCGGAGTTGGAACCAACTACGGCTGGGATCCGCAGGTTGTTACCAGTTGGGACGGCAGCAATGTTATCACCCATGTTCTCCTTGCAGAAGACGTCTACAAAGATGACCTGGTGGATGATAATCACCTCAGTTCGGCGCTTACCTACAAGGCCGTCTCATACTATCGCAAGGTTGGTACCTATGCTCATGATGGTACCTGGAGTGCGGGTCAGACGCTCGATACTACCTGGTATCATGGCTACTCGATGTCAGTCGGTCCGAATCCGCACCACGACAAGGTGGCAGTTTCATATATCAGCTCGACTTTTTATGGCGGTCTTCTGAATCATGGTGCGGACCTGGATTGCTGGATCCGCGAGTCGTTTGACGGCGGGCTGAACTGGGTACCTTCACGCAGTATCACTAATTACACTAACGCTCAGGAGGGACACCCGAACCACTTCACCTGCTGGATAGAATCCAACACCCTTTTTGATATGGACGGCAATTTGCATGTGATCTGGACGGCCAAGCCGACTTCGGCCAATCCGTATTTCGATGGCTTCAACTGGCAGGATTTTGACGAGAACATTTATCACTGGGCCTCGCATGAACCGGATGCCATCGTGAAGATTGCCAATGGCAACTTCATGAATGACGACATGTTGACGGGCTCGATGAACACTCTGCACTGCGGGTTTGGTGGTATCAATGCCGGCTACCTGGCCTTCATTACCATCTCTCAGTGCGACGACAAGCTGTATTGTGTGTGGAATCAGATCCACGAGCGGGCGAATCGTTTCCCGTGGCGTGATGCGGCGACCCAGCCGGCCCCGGGTGTGCTGGATGACTGTGCCTACGACGCGCCGCGTCTATCGGCGGCTAATTTCGAGATTCTGATGTCGGTGGCCAAGGTTGCCACGCCCTCTCTGTGGGATTACCCGCGCAATATCACCAACACCTACAATCCCGGCTGCGGAATGCCCGGTGATCCGGATGCTACCGGACCGTGCGGTAGTGAATACAAACCGGACGTGGAGAGGTTTGCGCTTGATGAGGCGGGAATGAATCTCACCTGGCCGCCCGCAACGATTGTTGACCTCACTCCTGAGGGTGAGCCTGCCTACGACGGCGACTTCTATCTGAATATGCTATACCACGACGACCAGTATCCCGGCAGCTTCTGGCGTCCTGATCTGCGCGGCAATACGAATCCTACCCTCAACTCCGAAAAGTGGGTCCGAATTGCCTGTGTGGAGCCGGTTGAGGCTTCGCAGATCGTGGTACGTCCGAGCAGTATTCAGTGGCCGGAATGGGTGGAACTGGGTCAGGTCAACAGCATCACGATTACGGTGGTCAACGAAGGTAACGTGATGTTGAACGTGACCGAGATCGGTGTTGACGACGGCGGCGGCGGGTGGCTGAGCGTCACCGAGAATCCGACCCCGACCATTCCGTTCCAGGTGCCGGCGGGAG
>Ga0209427_10007252_pt1 | contig 12566 bp, 10 predicted proteins | sample DeeMarSWOR136_30_FD_187465 | JGI IMG/M metagenome (GOLD analysis project Ga0209427, IMG submission 187465) | Marine sediment microbial communities from White Oak River estuary, North Carolina - WOR-1-36_30 (SPAdes) (version 2) | ecosystem: Environmental > Aquatic > Marine > Intertidal zone >... | reverse complement strand
TCTGGCCACGCTGGGGGATGTCTGCCGGTGGGTTAAGCGTCAGTGCCTCAGGAGGCTGGTGGAGTGGCTCTACCGTAAGTTCAGGCAGCGAACGAAGCCTGAGACCATCTACCGCAAGCTAAAAATCTAAAAACGCAAAACTTCAGTAACTAAGTTTAAAGGGTCCGCAGGCCATCGAAATAATATGTATAAATTAAATTAAAGTGATATGTTAATATTTACCAGAAATCGTCCAGTTGCCGTCTGCACGCGCGCGCATGCGTGTTTAAAAAATTATGGAGTGGTGTCTATTATCAGACCTATATCCTCGATACTCCCAAGCAGAGTGCTGGGCAGTATCCCGTTCCATTGGTTAAGGTACAGATACTGGGCGTACTCCGGAGTCATCTGAGACGTTATCTGCTTAATGGCCCCGGCGGTTGCGTTGGCCTCTATCGTGATCCTCCTTGCCTCAGCAGTTGCCGCAATGATCTTCTGCTGAGCTTCTGCATTGGCTCTTATGACCGTGACATTGTACTGACCTTCGGCAGTTATTATAGCCTGCAGCTGCTGATATCTGGCTATCTCAACCTTGTTCTTCTCGGTCAAAGCGTCCTGCGTCGCCACGACCTTCCTCTCGATGGCGTCCCAGAACTCCTTCGAGAATTGGAAGTCGATGAAGTTCACCGTCATCACGTCTATACCGTAGGGCTGAAGCCGCGCGTCCAAAGTCTCCTGCAATTGTATCACGACCAAAGGCCTATCGGTGATCAGCTGCTCCGCCGACCAGTCTGCGGTCGTCGCCTTCAACTCCTCCATAATCACAGGCTCCACGAGAAGATGCAGATAGTCCATTCGCATTGTTTGATACACTAACCACGCGCTGTCCTCTCTTACACGATAGTGAACAGCCAGCTTTGTGGTAATCTCCTGCAAATCGTTGGACGCCGTGCTCTCGGTAATCTCCGCCTTCTGGATCATCACGGGCATGTTCACGACGTTCTGCCACGGCATAATTATGTGAATGCCCTCATCGAGGTTGATTTCGCTCACCTTTCCAAAGGTGAGCAGAACGCCCCTGTGACCAGCTGGGACCCGTACAACCACCCTTGATAGCGTCACAAGGGCGATCACTAGAACGACTATGACGACGATGATTTCGGGTCCTCTTCCTCCAAAGTCAGGGTAGGAACGATCGTAACCGCCCATACGGCCTTCACCTGCATCTCCCTCTATCCCAGTTTTTCTGATTTTTCCCAGTAGTCCGATTATTCTTCCTCTTAACAGGAAAATCCCAAAAAGGACTACGAGGACTCCTGACATCAACATGACCCAATTCGTTTATATTTCCCCCAATATGGGCTTTATTCAAAAGATATTAAAACCTTCGCTCACCTTCTTTTTAATTATACCCAGACATATGGCGGAGGAATTGGCGGGATGTTAGTGAAACATGCTGCGCGCGCGGAGAAGAACAGGGTCGAGATCGTAAGATTCCAGCAAATGCAGAAAATATTGGCGGAGCAGGCAGCAAGGAACATCACGATAATAAAGGCCGATGCGGAGAAGGAGAGGGTAATACGGGAGGCGATGGGAAAGTCTACGGCTATCCTCCTAGAGGCGAACGCCACCGCCGAGGGGGAGTACCTGAATTCCTCGCCATCGCGAAGGGGATCGAGCAGATAAAGGAACAGCTCACAACTGACTACATAGACTACCTGATAGCGAACGGATGGTACGGGAGGGTCTTACTCATCTCAGGGGCAGGCAAAGCTATGATACTGGACCTGAGAGGGTTGTTCAACCTTCAACAAGAAACCACACCATAATTTTTTTTCTCTCGAATGGAGGTCCAGTACCAGAGAAATCTTAGATCGAGTTATAAAACCATCCAACAATGGTTAATGCAGTACCGAACATTAAAAGTATTAAAGAGAATACGGTCGATAGAGGGGTTGAGGTATCACATGCCATTCACAATTAGAGACGCCATGGTCACGAGCGTCGTTACAGTGGAACCTGACTACACCGTGAAGCACGCGGTCAACCTCATGAACAGGTTCGAGATCGGCTGCCTTGTCGTCGTGGAAGACGAGAAGGTCGCGGGGATCATGACGGAGAGAGACGTCCTGACGAGGGTGGTCGCCGAGGACAGGGATCCCGAGGAGACCCTTGTGAGGGAGATAATGTCTAGGCCCGTGATCGTCGTGGGCCCCGATATGCCTCTGAAGGAGGCTGTGAAGTTGATGGTGAAGAACAGGATAAAGAAGCTCCCCGTTATGGAGCGCTTCCGCGGCGTAGAGAGGCTAGTCGGGCTCGTCACCCTGACGGACATCGCCCGCGTCCAGCCGAGGCTCATCGAGACGCTGAAGGAGCTCTTCGAGCAGGAGCATGAGGAACTGCCGAAGAGGATGGAGAAGGTCGTAAATTACTACATAGTCTAAAAAACATGAGTCGAATTGTAGACCAAAAATGAGCTTAAACTATTTCCAAATAATGAAGACCATCTCGGTACTGAAGTTCAAACGCTCTGTGTCCCAGAGTTTCCCGTCAATCAGCCTGTTGAACTGGGCTTGATAGAATTCCCGCATGTCCTTCACTCTTCCCCCCAGGGTCTTAACCGGATAAGAGACCACAATGAAATTGGCATTTATCGACTCCAATATTTTCTTACCTGCGGATTTATCGATTTGTTCGAGGCACGGTATCGAATAGAGGATGAAGGCCAGGTCGGTGTGAATCGCCGGCGGATTTTGGATGACATCTCTCGTCTCCGCATACCCTTCAACACCTATCATCTTCAGGAAACCGTTCAGGAAATCTGTTAAATCGTGATAGACATCGTACGCGTAATATCTCACACCATCGGAGACCGGCATCCTGGGTATCGACAACGGGTTGAAACCGCAGGCGATGTCCATTATTGAGCGAATCGGCGGCAGCATGGAAAAGATGCTCGAATAAAACTGATCCAGGACTTTCAGGCGTTCCTTGGTGGAGTAGTGATAATCCATTATTTCAGTGCATTTTTCCAAGAATAGATCTTCACATTCGGTCTTTGGGATATTTCTCAACTCTTCAAGCCAATTACCATAATCGGGCCTTTTAATGAAATAGGCTCCGCCTACCTGATGTAACTTATTTTTCGTGGATTTGACGGCTTGCTTGAAATTTTTCTGTTTCGAAAGCTCTCTCATTCCGATGTTTTTTATCAAGTCTTCGCAGACATTCCTGTATTTTGGGCTTTTCAAGACGGCTTTCACCAGGCGGTCGAGCTGCTCTCGGCGCTCGTCCGATCCTTCAACCTTCATCAGAGGGCCTCTTCAAGCGGTCGATCAGAAGCGTCATGAACCTCAGGTTGTGGATAGTGGCGAGACGAAAGTAAAGGGGGTCCCTCATTTCATACAGGTGATGCAAGAAGGCCAGCGTGTGTTCGGAACACGTCAAGCAGTCGCAGTGAGGGGAGACCGGTCCCCTGTCTTTGATGTGCTTTCTATCCCGGATGTAGAGATAGCCGATCCCCTTCTCCTCCCAGGCCCTTTCGTGGGTAAAATCGCTCTTGAACACGTACAATCTACCCTGCCTGGCGTCCCTCGTTGGCAGCGAACTGTCGAACAGCTCATAGCCCATCTCCATGCACTTCACGACGTTACGGGGCTCCCCCACCCCGAGGGCTATCATCGGGAATTCCGACGGTATCAGTTCTCGGGTGTACCTCATCATGCCGGCTAGGAGGTTCCCCTCGCCGTCCAAGGGGTAACCCCCGTACGCGTAACCGTCGAACCCCATATCTAGGAGCGCCTTGGCACAGCTCCTCCTCAGCTCGTGGCTGCCGCCCCCCTGCACGACGGCGAACAACAGGGGCCTGCCTCCATCCTGGGCCCTACTGTGCTGAACAAGTTTAATGAATTCACTCTTGCACCTCTCGGCCCATTGGATCGTTCTGTCAACGGATTCCATCTGGGTCTCCTTCGGGTCATTGACGTGCGTGCAGTCGTCCAAGCAAATGAGCACGTCGGATCCGTATCTCAGCTGGAGTTGGATGCTCTTTTCCGGCGTGAGGAGCAGCTTTCGGTTGAAGTTCTTTGGCCTGAAAAGGATCCCCCGCTTGGTGATGCTCCCCGAGGCTGGGTTTTGTCTTATCAGCGAGTACGCCTGGAACCCCCCGGAGTCGGTGATTATTGGGCGGTCCCATCCAGAGAAAGCGTGCAGCCCTCCGAGCCCCTGGATGACCGAGGATCCGGGGCTCTGCATCAGGTGGAACACATTCATAACGACGGCCTGGATCCCGCACCTCCTCAGGTCCTCTATATCGAGGGAGCGGACGAAGCCGAAGGTCGCATCCGGCATGAACAGCGGTGGCTTCAGCTCTCCCCTCGGAACGCGTATGGATCTCGTATCCGGATCAGGTTCGTTGTTTTTCAATTAGACACCAGCTGGGTCCTTTCCAGCGCCCTCAACAGGGGGTAACCGAGCAGGACTGCGGCAATAAATTCTCCCGCCCCGACGCTCAACACGCCGACCTCGTATGGGACTCCGTAGAAACCGGCGATGTAAGCGCTCACCCCGAGGGCGTTGATGATGACTGGGTATAGGCAGGCGACGGACCGCCTTCCGAAGTTGTATTTCCACGACAGCGAGGCGGCGATGAGGGTCAGGATCGGGCCGAATACGAGATCGGGGAGGCCTATGGGGCTGAAGGCGTTGGCGATTATGACGCCTAGGGTGAGACCCATGACCGCGGGAAAGCCGAACAGGTACGGTAGTGGGGTGAGGGCCTCGCTGATCCTCACCTGTATCCAGGAGTACCCGAAGGGCCCCAGGGAGACTGTTGAGACGGCGTAGATAGAGGCGATCGTGAGCGTAAGGGATACTTGTCGACTATCCATCCGAGCGCGCACGGCTTTTTTCACGTTCCTGTAATAAAGTACACGCTATTAATATGCGTGCGTCTGTCGATTACACTGAACGGGATCCCCGGGTCAAGTGATTGAGAGGAGGGGGTCCTGCGACCCGCTTTCGACAGAAAGCCGGTTTCAGCGCCCTATTATGCTGAACGCCTCCGTGAGGATTGCCTCCTCCAGCTCCCCGTGCTCGCCTATCCCGTAGTAGTAGCCACCGGTTATCCGGGGTATCTCCATGAGGAGCTCCCTTGGCTCCAGCCATATCTTGCCCAGGCTTCTTAGAACGCTCTCCTTGTACCTCCTGTCCCGCTCTTCGCCGGGTAGGTGGGAGGGGTTTATTACGAGGGTCCAGACGCCCTCGCCCCTCAGGAGCCTGGCGGCGTCGATGACGTCCGCCTGGGCTTGGTTGATGTAGACGCGGCGGCTGGAAGGCTGGAGCGGCGACCCCAGGGGGATGTTGGCTATCCCGTCGGATACTATGACGAGGAAGGGGATCAGGTCTCTGTTCTTCGCCCTCTCGTTCCTGAGGACCCGCCTGGCCTCGAACATGCCGGAGGCGAGGGGCGTGAGGTCGCTGGCGCCGACGTCCGTGAGCTTGCTCACCACGAGGCCAAGGTTCGTCGTAGGGGCCTGGAGGGTCAGGGCCTCCTCCCCCTTGAATATGGTGAGCCCAAGGCGGTCCCGCCTCTTCAGCGCTATGTCCCTCATGCTCAGTATGGCGTTCCTCACGTTCTGTAGGGAGGGTATCATGGACTCGCTCATGTCGAGGAGGAGGACCATGCAGACGGGCGCCCGCATCTCCCTCACCTTCACCCTGACGTCCTCGACGCCCACCCTGAGAGCGAGGCCTCCCCTGTTCCTCGAGAGCTGGAAAGGGGCCGCGGCCCTGATCGTGGGCCCTATGGCGACGTCCCACGGCCTCCGCTTCGGGAATTCGTAGGAGACGTACCTACCCCTGTCCGAGCGGGCCCTTGTCCTAGCCTGCCTCCCGGAGCCACCCCTCAGACGGCGGTCCGCACGCCGGCCCACAGAGAACCTGTAGCGCCTCCTCTCCTCCCCAGGATCCGCCTTCAGGAGCTTCGCTCCCTTGCTCAGCACTATCCTGTAAAGACGCCGAAGGGACGAGTAGAGGGGGACGGTGAGCACCTTCGAGGCTATGATTGGCCGAACCTTCTCAGCTTCCTCATCCCCTTCGGGGCGGCCGTGCTGCCGGACGACTAGGCTCCTGAGGCCCGAGCCGAGGTAGTTCGCGAAGTAAACTATGTACTCGGCCCTCCTGCGGTAGGTCAGAAGGTTCAATGCGATGAAGAGCAGCGTGACCGCAACGAGGTTTATCAGGAACCTCCTTGGCGTGAAGGCCGTCGTCAGCCATTCGATGGGAAGGCCCGAGGCCATCATATGGAGGAGGAGCAGTGTCATGGTTGAGACGACGCTGAGGGACACCAAGAGCACCGCCACCAGGACGATGCTCAAAACTTGGGACCAAGGCGACCGCAGCCCCCTCCGCCTCCGCTTGACGACCCTTGAGGGCATTGGGGCGAGGTCGAGCAGTGGCACTTCCACCTGCTCCATCTCAAGGAGCTTGACTTCTTCTTGCATCAGGATGGCTTCTATCGCCTCCCTGTCAATCTGGGGCTTCCCAGAGGACATATCCCCCCTGATCCTGTGGCTCAGGGCGAGGTCGAAGACCTCCTTGACGTCCTTGGCCTCGACGGCATCCCTCCCCTCGTAGGCCGACAGAGCCCTCGCTGCCTTCAGGGCTGATAGGTCTGACCTGAGCCCTTCGACTCCCAGCCTAGAGCAGGCCTCCGCCACTCCCCTCATGACGGTCTCGGGGACACCGACCTCCCTCAGGGACTCCCTGGCCCTCTGGATCCGCCTCCTAGTCTCATTCAGGCCCTCCTCCTGTGTCTTAATGAAGGCGACGGGATCTTCCTCGAACGCGAGGTTCCGTTGGACAAGCCCCCTTCTCTCCTTCGGCTTGGTCAGGGTCTCGGTCTCCACCTTGAGAGCGAAGCGGTCAAGGATCTGGGGGCGCAGGTCCCCCTCCTCGGGGTTCATCGTGGCCAATAGGGTGAAGCGGGACGGGTGGCCGAGGCTTATGCCCTCCCTCTGCACCACATTCCATCCCGAGGCCGCCGGGTCGAGGATGCAGTCTACAAGGTGCTCCGGCAGAAGGTTAACGTCTTCAATGTACAGGACGTTCCTGTTCGCCCTCGCCAGTATTCCCGGCTGGATGACCTTCACACCCCTGGTGAGGACCGCCTCCGGGTCGATGGCCCCCAGCAGCGCCTCCTCAGAAGCCCCTATGGGCAGCTCGACGACCCTCATCCGGCGGCGCTCGGTGAGGAGTTCACCGCTATCCCTCAGCCTCTCCCTGCAGTACGGGCAGAGGCGGGTCGGGTCCTCGGGCCCGCAGTTGAAGGAGCAGCCCTCCACGAACTTGATCTCTGGGAGGACTCCCTCTAGGGCCCTGACAAGGGTGGATTTCCCGGATCCCTTCGGGCCAGAGATGAGGACGCCCCCGAGGTTGGGGTCGATGGCGCTCAGGACGAGTGCCGTCTTGGCCTTTTCCTGGCCCGCTATGGCAGTGAAGGGGAACACGGGCTTCCTCATGCCGGGGCGCTCATCCCCTTTCCTTTGACCATTGCCAGCGCGGATTTGAAGGCTTCCTCTATCTGCCCCTCCGAGGCCGGCGGGTCCATACCGAGGTTCCTAGTCCTGTGGCTGAGGGCGAGGTAGGCGCATTCCATTATGTCCTCGGGCTCCACGGAACCCCTGCCCCTGAGGGCGGCGAGGGTCCGGGCCGATTTGATCATGACGATATCAGGCCTGTGGCCGTCCGCCTTGAGCGATATCGACATCCTGGCTACGACATCGTACAGGCTGTCGGAGACCCCCACTTTGAGGAACAGTTCCTTCGCCCTAAGGATTCTCGCCATAAGGTCCTTCTGCTCATTCAGATGCCTCTGCCTGAACTCGATGGGGGCGTCCTCGAACTCTATGTTGCTCCTCATCACCTCGACCCTGAGCTTTGGGTCCTCGATGGTGGCGATCCCCGTGTGGAGGGACATTCTGTCTAGGAGCTGGGGGCGGAGCTCCCCCTCCTCCGGGTTCATGGTGCCGACTAGTATGAATCGTGAGGGATGCTGGACAGAGATGCCCTCCCTCTCTACGGTGTTCCAGCCGGACGCGGCCGCATCCAAAATGACATCGGTGATGTGGTCCGGGAGGAGGTTTATCTCGTCTATGTAGAGGACGTTCTGGTTCGCCTCGGCGAGGAGGCCGGGCTCCAGGGCCCTCACCCCCTCCCTGATAGCCCTCTCTATGTTCAGGGTCCCCACCACCCTGTCCTCCGTCGCCCCGATGGGGAGGTCAACGACCCTCATCCTCCTCCTGACGGAGGGCAGGGCCTCCCCCGATTCGACCCTCGAGCCGCAGATGTCGCACATGTTCGTGGGGTCCGAGGGGTTGCACCCGAAGGGGCAGCCCTCAACGACGTCGACCTCTGGCAGGAGGTCCACTAGGGCACGGACCGCTGTGCTCTTACCGGTGCCCTTGGGCCCCCGTATGAGGACCCCGCCTATCCTGGGATTGATCGCGTTGAGGAGGAGGGCGAGCTTCAGGCGCTCCTGGTTCACTATTGCGGTGAAGGGGAAGACGGCCCTGGGGCCAGCATAATCCTTTATCATCACAATAATCTCAAAAATCGTGGACGTAAAAAGGATTCTCTCGACGGTGTATGTGTTCCCAGGCCTATCTCTCATCTGTCGCGAAAAGGATGAAGATCACCGCAATCGAAAGGAATAGGCTAAACAGGATCGGTGCAGCGCGCTCGGTTTGACCCCCCTCTATGTCCTTTGGCGCTTGTGTTTCGTTTGCTTTTCTCGTTGCTTTTTGGGGTTTGCTGGGTTTTCTCGTTGGTTTTTGATGTGGTTTGATACTGTTCTGATACTGTTTTGATACTGTTCTGCTTGAGTGGTCCGAGGCGAAGAAGTTGTGCTGACGCAGTTGTCAGACGATACATGTCTTTGGTCTGTTTGGTGGTTATGCTATTTAGCATTGTAAAACGTCTAAGAGCGTGCGCGGTGAAGGCGACGCCGGCGATGGTAAGGAGGTACGAGAGTACGGGCAGGGGCTTCCTACAAAAGGAGCCGGAGATTCTACCGGTGAGTACCTGTAGAGCCGAGGATAGAGCTTCTGCGTGGAGGTCAGTGTACCGAGTACTAGCATCGACGCCCCTAAGCTCAGAACGTGTGGCTGCCAGGCCACCTCGTAAATGTTCCAGCCCGTGTCTGACACGACCTCGTTGATGGCCAGGGCTAGGATGTTCCCCCGCAGGCCGAAAATTTCCCTCAGCCTCTTCCTCAATTTCCTTCCCTGTCATAAAAGTGAAGAAGGCATTCCCAAGCCATCTAGACTCAGAGTATCACTGATTAAAATTTCTCATGAGCAATATTGCTCCGAGATCGAGTTTTGAATAGTCAGGTGCCACTAACAAAAATCCTGCTTTCTGTCCTATCGTCGTTTAGCCCAGCGCTTATATGTTTTGTTGAAGCATGTCCAGTAGATATGCCTTTCACGCCTTACCACGTGGGGCCGGCTCTCCTGATAGCGTTCATTTTATACCCCTTTTTGGACGTGCCGACTTTCGTTATAGCTAACATCGTCCTCGACGTCGAGCCCCTCCTCGTGATCCTCTTTGATCTCCCGCAACCGCTCCACGGGCCGTTCCACTCCCTCACGTTGAGTATTCCTGTGGCCTTGTTGTTGGGGGTCCTGGTCCATGGGTTCAGGAGGATTACGGGGCCCATCGTGGTGGATAGGAGGCTACCCCAAGACCCCACATTCCGAGACCTCATCAAGACTTCTGTCATCGGGGTCTGGATCCATGTCGTACTCGACGCCTTTCTTTACCCCGAATTAAAGCTACTATACCCGCTATCCTGGAATCCCCTGCTGGGTCTGGTCCCTCCAACCATTGTGACAACCTTTTGTGTCGCCTCTTTCCTAGCGAGTTTTCCAGTTTATATCTTGAGGGTTCTCCTGATTAGGCGCCGTGAAGGGGGTTTGGCGATGGAGATCGAGGAGCCGCCGATGGCACATCCTGTAGATGCCGCTCAAGATGAACCCGAGGAGGAATATGTTGAGATCGAGGTCGATGAAGCCGTGGCTCCTCTAAGCAACGTGGGCGGGCCGGAGATCTTCATCGGCTGCGACAGGGTGCCCAAGCAGTGGGGGGTGTTGGGCAGATCCGAGGGCTCCCTAGTGGCGGTGGATCTCAACGAGCCGCACATCGTCTTCGTCTGCGGGAAGCAGGGAAGCGGGAAGGGGTACACCGTCGGTGTCCTCTGCGAGATGCTCCTCTCTAGGTCGATACCTGGTATCTCGAGGGTATCGAAGCCCGCTACGGTGATCGTGTTCCACAAGCCGAGGGAGGACATGAAGTCCGAGTTCTGGAGCATCGTCGAGGAGAATAGCGTCATGAAGGAGGTCGAGGCCCTTCGTGAGGGCTATGGCGTGGCGCCCAGCAGGGTCATCTCGGGCAGGAACCTGAGGATTTTCGTCGACCCCTTCGTCTACGAGAACGAGAGGTCGAAGTTCGAGGAGGAGTACCAGTCGAGGGTCTATCCCATCGGGATCAACCCGACCAGGCTGACGGCGCAGGACTGGCCTCATGTCCTCTCCGTCGGGAGGAGGAGTGGCTCCCTATACGTGAAGAAGATTTTCCAGATAGTCAAGAGGCAGCACTACAGCAGCGACTTCGGCCTCCAGTCCATCAAGAGAGAGATCGACCAGTCGGACCTGAACCCGAACCAGAAGGGCTTCGCGTTCATGCGCCTCGAGACCCTGCAGGACTACCTCGAGGCGGGAGACTTCGTCGAAGACCTCGTGTTCGGCGGGGTGAACATCTTCGACCTCCGGAAGATCATGATGGAGCCTGACGACATCTTCAGCGTCATGATCCTCGTCATCAGCGCCATCCTCAACACCGAGGGCTTCGAGTCCATGCAGTTCGTCTTCGTGATCAACGAGGCCCACGACTACCTGAGGAAGGGCCTGTCCAAGGACTTCACGGACTACATCAACTACCTGATAAGGAAAAAGAGGCACGCCGGCACCTGGCTCATGCTTGACACCCACTTCCCGGAGGACGTGGACCCGAAGGCGATCATGGGGTCGGACATCAAGGTCTTCCATAAGTCGGACATCCTGAGTTCGAGCCTTCTGAGAAAGATCGTCGACGGCACCGTGGTCCAGCCCCACATGCTGGAGACGGGTCAGGCCATAGTGAGAGCCGATAAATCGGTTGACGGCCCGGACAGGCTGCTCACTGTGGATGTCAGGCCAAGGCTGACGCAACACGGAGCGCCGACGAAAACAGCCATTTAACAAATTGTTATGGTGCTCCCGCCGGGATTTGAACCCGGATTTTTTCGGGATTATTACAGGGTGCGCGCCATCTAGGATGATATCGAAGAGCTAGCGCGCTCACGCATGTTGAGGGAATTCGATGGGCCTGACATGTTACTCATCATCATCGAAGTGCAGCCTGGCGATCGCAATGCCGCTTTCGCCTGCGACCGCGTAAAGCAGGTAAACATCGTCATCCTCGACATAGATAGCGGGATCTCTCAGCTGATTCACGTGTCCATAGGCAACGCTTCGGACCGAAGGTTCTAAGGGTGCGTCCGCACCCTCCCAATCGGTTTCGGGTCGGAGTACTTCGGTCGCATCCGTTTCCTGCCAGCTTTCCCAATCGCCGGATAGGTCGATCGTGCTCAGCAGGATGCGTTCCGGCGCGTGTCCTACCTGGGTCCAGAACACATGTAAAGTGGCGTCTCTTTTCAACAGCGCGGCGTGTCTCATGTCTGGGTTAAAGAGCAAGGGTCCTGCTTCGAACCCGGTTAGCGGTTCTCGCGATCGGTAGAGCTGCCCCGGCATGGCCAGCGCGTAGGTGTGGCCGTCGTGCGGGAATGCTCGCCAGTAGCTTCGACCGAGTACCTCGGGTCTGGCCTCGAAGTGTATGCCGTCTCGCGAGGTCGCCGCCCTGGTCAGCTGGCTGCCAAACGATTCCAGGCCGTGGAAGTACACGACGATGCGCGCGTTCTCGTGATCGACGTGCGCATCGGGTGATGCGATGTGCGGCCACGTCGCCTCCTTGGCGAGGTCGTGTCCCAGTCCATCCAGATTGATGCCCCTAGACCTGGCACGTGCGATGAAGGCGTCAACCTGTTCCGGCGTGGCTTCCGGAGGTTCGGTTAGAAAATGCGACTGTCCGAGCTGCAGGCTCCCCGGTGGGTGAACGGTCCAGGGGCCCAGGAGACTATCCGCATAAGCCAACCGGATGTAGCTTCCCTTATGGTGAGCAAAATAGAGGTAGTAGCGACCCAGGCGCCCCTCCACCCAGTCCGGCACTCGAATGAGCGATGGCCCCTGAATGTTCGCTCCAATGCTCGGATGCGTGGCCTCCGTGATGATCGGACCATCGAGCAGTCTTTCTGCGCGCACGCAAACCATCACTGCATTTACCACTTGAACGAGGCTTAAAGGCATCGCGTGTGTGCGCGCGAATTGGATGTAATTTTAGGAGGTGACATGTGTGTGCGTGTGTGTGAGAGTGTGTGTGTGTGAGTGAGAGAGAGAGAGAGAGAGAGAGAGAGAGCGGGAGCGATAGTGGGT
>Ga0209427_10007250_pt1 | contig 12567 bp, 7 predicted proteins | sample DeeMarSWOR136_30_FD_187465 | JGI IMG/M metagenome (GOLD analysis project Ga0209427, IMG submission 187465) | Marine sediment microbial communities from White Oak River estuary, North Carolina - WOR-1-36_30 (SPAdes) (version 2) | ecosystem: Environmental > Aquatic > Marine > Intertidal zone >... | reverse complement strand
CATCATCTCATGTGCACCCTGGTAAACCTCCCCCAGTAGCTCTATGCCATCCTTGTCCCACCGCAGGTAGGAATGATTGAGGTGGACCTTCTTCCGAAGGGTACCATTGACTATGAAACACAGCTCATCCCCCTCCTTTTCAATTATCACCACCGGCCACCCACCGCTTTGAGGTAATTCCTGCCATAGCTCCTCCCAAGGTGGGAGCTTGAGTCTAAATTGGTCAATCTTGCCCGTCGTGCTATTTACCATATCAACCTGAATGAACTGATCCGGAGTTATAGCAATCCTTGGATACAATGCATCAGAGCCAATAACCGCTACCTCGTGCCGCAAAGGAGACGCCGGATTTACCCAAAACTGCCACTGAACGGTGAAGTCGCCTAAATAAGGTCCTATAGAAGCCGGTGAATACTTCTCGTTTACCCTGAATTCTCTTGAATCATAAATGTGAGTAGCCTCTTTGACTGATTTAGTAATCCGGTTGCTGCCCTGATACAGCGCATCAAAGGCAACATCGAGGCCAAGACATAGCTTTCGCCTGTTATCGGGCACAAAATCTAAAAACAGCTTTGCCGATGGATTCGCTTTGAAAAAAGACTGCATACTGTAATATTGCTGGTTTATAGGGCTCAGCATCCTAGCTACTTCTTTATTGCTATACCATACACTTTGGGCATTAAAGATTGAAATGGCTATCAGGATTACGGCAATAGCATACCTGAGATGTTTCCGCTCATACTTTTGCCCCAATAAAAGTCCGATGGATATCATCACCATGCAATTGGGAAAATAGAAATGGCGTGGCTGTGTGAGCACATATTCCAGGGTGTTAGTGGTCAATCTGCCAGCGGATAGGATGAACATGTAGGATAGAGCCAAAACCAATAAAGGCAGAACCAAGAAGGCATTCTGCTTCCTTAGCCTGAAGAAGGGGATCAGGCACAGCCCGAGAAGGAGCTTGAATAGGTTTGTCCAATCTGTAAAGATATTGTTGGGTAGGCGTAGATATATGATGTCTAAGAATTGAATGTCGGGTCTTATGCCAATATTTTTGATGAAGACGCTCTCCCAGAGCCCCAACCCAACAGCTTTGGTCGCTGCTATTAAATTGCCACCGATTAGAGTATCAGTCACTAAGGACACATCGCGCTCGGTTTTGGTTATTTGGAACATATAAAAACTGACCAGGAAAAACACCAGATAAGAAGCCAGCACGCTATAAAGGAGTGGCCTCAGGCGTTGCTTTGAGCCTTTCTCCTCTTCTCCTGAAAGTGCATACTTCACCCAAACAATCAGAAGTAGGATAGCGGGTGCTAGGATAGCAGCTTCATAGAGAAGAGCTAAGAGCAAGGCTAAGAAAACACCGGAATAGAAGTAAATCGCTCTGCCAAGCTGGATATAACGGATTACTAAAAGTAAGGCGAGAAGAAAGAGGCTGGTTCCAAGAACAAGATATACATGATAAGTCCAGACTGCAGTATCAAATTGACTGGTGAGAACAATGAAAAGTAGACCAAAAATGGCTGAGAGCGAAAAACGGGTGTTGAGCCGAGATAGTATCAAAAATACAAGGAAGCCGTTAGTTACATGTAGGGCGATGCTTAGGATATGATATAGAGCAATATTATCCCCAAATAGAGTGTATCTGGCAAAGAGCAACAGGTGAGCCAGTGGCTGAGAGCGGGGGTTCCCCAGCAGCTCAAAGGTAGCCACCCCTTTGATATCCTCTGATGACCAGCCTGTATTGCCAAAAAGAACACGAATAAACCAGTAATCGCTTCTAAGGATATTGTCCACTATCGGGGAAAACAGGAAAGCACCAACAATGGCGTAAAGCAGCAGCACTACCATCATCATTGTAATTGTTGGTCTGCGCCTTATGCTGCTTGCTGCGGTGAGCACGAGCGAGTAGCCCTTTTCGGCAAACCTCTCCCCGATTTCCCTCATAGCAAATAGCTTTTCCCTCATGATGTTCCCATAACTACAGGTGTTCCAGCTCGTAAAGGGTGTAACTGATGGTCAGCCCTTGGGGGGTGTATCCACCTCTCAACACCTGATTTATATACCCCACGACATCGTAGAAATCCTTGTCGGTTAACCCGTAACCGTTGCCTAGCGGACGAATGAACCGTTGCCCGTGTTTCAAAATGTATACCAGGTCGCTGTCCGGTATCATGAACATCTCAGCATCGTTGGTCAGGTTTGTCCCCCGGGGTAGTACATTTGCTGTGCCATCGGGACCAAACTGCCAGCTAAGCACCCGGTGGTAGACTTTGCTTCCGTTTACAATATCCGCTCGAGGTTCCCTGAGGGATGGGGTGGGTCCGGCAGTGGTTAGGCTGAAGTGCGTCGGGCTAATGCCCAAATCATTTACGTAACCAAGAACGTTGCCGTCGCTTTTGGCATCCTCCACCAGCAAATAAAACTTGACGTTCTTTGCTGGATTGTCCTCTGGCAACGTGCTTCTGATTTCCCCGAGGTCATCGAATCTAGCTAGAAAATCCTCAAGCCCCTGGAACTTCTCAAACCTCCTATTGGAAAGGTATTCATAAGCTGCATGGGGATATCGCGGATGTCCCGTCTCCCCAGTGTCAATATCGGTAATAATGATATCCCCATAACTTGTGTTCTCCTCAATATACTCTGCCAGAGCGACGATCTGATTGGGGTGTCTACCCAAGTATTCGAAATCCCACCGCCCGACATTTGTGCCATCATCGGGATAAGCAAACATGTGATAGCTCATGTCGAACTTTTCCACCCTCTCCTTGGCAATGGTCACCACGGGAACCAAGGCGAGAAGGAGAAGGATGAGGCAGGAAAGCCTGACTGCCAGCTTCCACTTTGATGAAACCAGCCTATATGCCAGCCGCACCAAAGCCACACTCGAGAAGGCAAACAAAAGGGCAAGAAATGGCAGCAAAAGACGGATTACATAGGGGGCGTTGGATACCGTGTTTTGGAAGAAAATAACTAAGTAGGCGGCACCAGCAACCCCGAAAAGCAAAATAAGCTTCGCCTGACGCAGGATCTCCTGCCTTCCAGCATTATCTGAGCTGCGAAACTTGGCGATTACAACAGGGACAGCCAGAGCGCTCAATGCCACCACCCATCCAAGCATCAGCCGGTGCAGCAGGAAGGGGATAATATACTCTATGCCTTCCCCAATAGTGTAATGCCTGAACCCAACCTCTTCCGACAGCGCGAATCCCGTCGTCCTTCTCAGAAAGGCCGCCTTGAGGTCAGTGAAGGCGTTGGATATCCCTCCCAGGCACCAGGCAACCTCTCCAAAGTGGATAATATAGCCCAAAATAGGGGCGCTGAGAAAATAGAGCATATATCGCCATTTGCTCTTTGCCGCCCGACCGTAGAAAACGAGATAATATCCAATGAAGAATATCTGAAGAAACAGTATCCACTCCAAGCAGTTGAGGGATTGCAAAAGGGTGAATAGCCAGGCGCCAAAGAGAAGCAGCAGTCGGATTCGCCTTCCCCCGAACTGTGATCTATCGGCGAGGACAAACAGAAATATAGCACCGAATACCCAGAAGAGGTCATATGATTGATAGGCAATGGTTTCCATCATCCTGGTGAAGGGGTAGGCGGTGCCAATAAACACCAAACTGACAAGGGCTACAGGGCGGCGGAAGAGCTGGACAGCCGCTCCATACCAAAAGAGCAAGCCTAGCAAACTGAGAAAGGCAGCAACCTTGTAAAAATCGGTAAGCTGGGTTAAGCCGATATGCCTTAACAGTCCATTGATAATGCTGTCCAGAGAGCCGTGATGCGTATAGTATATGGCACTGTTGGGGACGATCTGGGGAACCTGATAGTAATGCAAGCTGCGGGCAAACTCCTTGTAACCGACCGTCTGAGCAGCGAGAAAATAATTCTGGGCGAACCCTTCTTCGTAGAATCGCTTCCCGCCAAGCATTGTCGAATAATCTGAAAAACAATAGTACCCCCATCTCTCGGCCAGCGCTGGGGATGTGCTGGCCGGCGTTTCAATCTTGCCCCACGCCCATAACCCGAGTAATAGGACAAAGATGACGGCTATAACATCTATGGCTAGGTTTCTTCTACCAATCATCATCGGCTAAAAATAGATCCTGCGGCACTTCGCTTGGAGGCTAGCAAGACAACCTCATTTTTTCCAAGCTGGGCAGCACTGGCTATCCGCCTGCCTGGTAGGAGTTGAAGAGTGCTTTCATCTCATTTGCACTCAGTGCCCGGTCCCAGACCGCTGCCTCACACATGGAACCTTTGAAATACCTGGCCTCCCCGACTGCAAATTTGCCAAAGGTAAGGGGTGTAGAGTCAAATTGGAGCTCATATTTTGTGTCCATCTGCCCAATAAACTGACCATCTTGGTAAACCTCCAGTCTCCTATTTGTTGCATCAGCAATAACTACAAGATGTGTCCACCGGTCTCGGTTCAAGTTGAAGAGGAGATCCGTATCCGCTGAATGCCAGGCGAAGGTTGTTGCAGTATTATTTATTGATTGGAGTACAAGGTTAATCAGTTTATCATGGCCAGTATCGAAAACAATAGCCAGGCTGCCTGATTGAACAGGCTCCGGCTTCACCCATAGCGAAATGGTAACCGCTGTTGCCCCTTGGAAGTTCAGGGTGGTCTTGATGTATGAGTCCTCACCATTAAAATACTGGGCATTGCCAAAGGGGCCCTCTACCGCCTGGGTATTGTATGAGGTGGCATCGTAGGCACCATTGGCATCAGCAATCATGTCTCCCTCTGCCTCATCCATGTGCCACAGTGCCTTAACGCCAGAAGGAAACACTGAAGGCGTTGGTGTTGGAGTTGGCGTATATGCCGGCGGAGCTGGCGTTGCTGTCGGAGTTGGCGACGGCGGGTAAGCAACTACTTTCTCCCTCACTTGCGTCCGGTAGAAGTTTGAGAGTTTCTCTATCTCACCCCCACTCAGTGCTCGGTCCCAGACCACTGCCTCACACATGGACCCTTCAAAATACCTGGCATTCTGTGTTGCCCACTTGCCAAAGACAAGGGGTATAGAGCCAAAGTTGGGCGCATCATGCGAGATGAGTTCGCTGCTCTTCAAACCATCTAAATAGACCTGCCGCTTCCTCTCTTCAGGAGTAATAACAATCACAAGGTGGGTCCATATGCTCCTGGGAATTTCAAAAACTGCCGGGCCAGCGCAATACAAAGAAAAGAGATCGTATGTAGCCCCCTCCGATTGAACCACGAAATTGTTTCGTTCATCATGACCAGTATCGAGAATAATATGAATGTCATGTGGTTCACCAGGCTCAACCCATTGTGATGGAGACTCGGTCCTGACCCACAATGAAATAGTAACCCCCCTTGCCCCCTCGAAGCTGAGGGGAGTCTTGATGTATGAATTTAGCCCATTGAAATACCGGGCATTACCAAAAGGTCCCTCTACCACCTGGGTATTGTATGATGTGGCATCATAGGAACCGTGTGCATCAGCTATCAAGTCGCCTGTTTCCTCATTCATATGCCATAGCGCCTTGGCCTCGGCAAGCAATTCTTGAGAACTGGTATGATTACCAGCATTAACGAGTAAGGTAAAAAGAAGCGAAATAGCTAAAAGCGAACCAAGAATAGCTGTGATTTGGAGCAGGCGTAGGCTAAGTCGTCGTCGCAATGCAAAAAACTCAGCCTTCGTTCTAAAGGTTGTGCCTTCCTTACGTAGAACAACTCGAAGCGAGGTAGCTAAAAGCGAACCGAGAATATCTATGATTTGCAGCAGGCGTAGGCTAAGTCGTCGTCGAAATACAAAAAATTTAGCCTTCATTCCAAAACCCCAGCCTTCCTTACAAAGAAGCTAGTATCGTTTGATATAGTAAGCCAGTGGAACTCGTTTGGCTTGGATCACAAAAATACCTTTCCTATGCATCTGTTTCCTACGGTCCGTACTGAGCTCATCTGAGACGCTGGAGGATGTTGATATCCCAGAAAAGCCATGACACGGTCTTGACCGCGCTCAAGATATTCCATAGAGAACTCACACTTGGTCTGCCGTAATAGCGGGGTTGGACCATTATCCCCACTTCAACGTAAGTATGCTTCCGCTTGATGAGTTGGAGCAATATTGGTGCCATGAACGTAAAGCCACGGGAGTTGACAGTGGGCGCCTTCTTAATAAGTTCACTCCTGACTACACACGGCCCATTGTAATAGCGCAGTCTCTTTGCGAAGAGCATATTCAGTAAGGCAGTGTATCCCCAGGAAACAATTCGGCGTGATAGCGGTCGGATGTGGAAGTTCAGCATATATGGAATGACCATATCAGCCGTGCCAATATGATTAGCGATGGTCTCCATCGAGTCGGCAGTAATCTCACCATCGCCGGGGATGAGCCAGGCATATTCATAGCTTGCTGCATCTACCCCCCGCAGGAAGGTGAACCCACAGCCCATGTTACGTGGGTTATGAATCACCCTGAGGTGGGAATCTTGCTCAGCTAGTGTCTCCGCCACCTTGGCAGTGTAATCTTTGCTACCGTCATTGACGATGACTATTTCGTATTCAGGGAATTTGCCTTTCACAGCCCTTTGAAGGGACGCAACGGTTGCCTCCAGATTGTGCTCTTCATTGAAGGCAAGCACTACCACAGAGACCGAGGGTTTGGCGTTCTGAGTAGTCTCAGAAAGGGCCATGAAAGTCCTCATCTAGAGGCCTTAAGGGATGGCTGTATTGAGCTAAGGCCAGAGCGGGTTTACCGCTCACTACCTCAAAAGCAGCGGCGGCGATCTCATCGCTTCCAGGATAGAAAAGCCTCTCTAGAGTGGAGCAAACGGGTGCTGGTACATTGGGAGAAGCGACACGCTTCGCTGGCGCCTCGAGATAGCTGAACACGTTGCCAACGACCCTGGATATTATCTCAGCGCCAATGCCGCCGTTTTCCCAAGCGGTATCGGCAACAACGAGCCGGTGAGTACGACGGACCGAATCAAAGATGAGTTCGTCATCCATGGGACTAATGGTGCGGAGGTCAAGAACCTCGGCACTAATATCATGTTCTTCCAGTGCGTCCGCGGCTTTCAGGGCTTCCGATACCATTAGAGATGCGGCTGCTATTGTTATGTCCCTCCCCGGACGACGTACGATAGCCTTGCCAAGGGGGACCTCGAAGGGGTCCTCTGGGACAGGTCCCGTGTAGTCATACAGTCGGCGATGTTCTATTGATATGACTGGGCTATTGTCTCTAATGCTGGCAATCAGCAAACCTTTGGCATCATATGGAGTAGCCGGCATTACCACCTTGAGTCCAGGGAAATGAGCGAAAACCGCTTGTAGGCTCTGGGAGTGTTGGGCGCCCTGGCCCCAGCCCCGGCCAATAATGGCTCGAACGGTTATGGGTACGTAGCTGGAGCCGCCACTTACATACCGCCACTTGGCGGCGTTGTTGAAAAGCTGATCCAGGGTGAGCAGCATAAAGTCGTTTCGGGCATGAACCATCACCGGCCGCATACCGCAGAGGCTAGCACCAATGGCGGCTCCGGTGATGGCATTCTCGGAAAGGGGAATGTCAAAAACGCGCTGGCTGCCAAAACGGCGGTGTGCCTCCAAGGTAGTCTCGAAGATGCCCTTTGGGTCATCGACCCCTACGCCCATAACAAACACCGATTCATCGGCCTCCATTGCCTGGATAAGGCCTTCACTGAGTGCTTGCCAGTATCTCAATTCTCTCATCAGAGGCCCCCTGAATGAGTTCAGTAGACGTTCTCAAAGAGGTCGGATTCACTAGGTACCGGGTCCGCTTTGGCAAGGGCGAAGGCCGATTCAACCTCTTTGTCTATCTTCAATGCGATCAATTCCAGGTTATCCTTAGAAGTGATTTCGGCTGCCAAAAGCTGTTCACTCCAACGCTCAACCGGACATCGCTCCATCCACTCTTCGAGTTCTTCTTTGGTTCGGTATCCCATGTCGTAGTCATAATTTGGGCCGACATGCTCTCTCCAACGGTAGGTGGAGAGCTCTAAAAGACTGGGGCCTTCTCTGCGGCGACACCGTTCAACTGCTCGCCGTGCTGCTAAATAGACCGCCAGCACATCATTGCCATCAACGCGGTCGCCTAGCACCCCGTATATCTCACCGCGCTTGAAGATGTTGTTCAGTGGCTGCCGCTTATCTATAGGAGACTGGGTGGCATAGAGGTTATTCTCACAGACGAATACCACTGGCAGTCGCCTGAGCGCAGAGAAGTTAAGACTTTCGTGAAACACCCCTTGCTCTGGCGCGGCATCACCGAAGAAAGCGACAGCCACACGATCGGTGCCCTGCATCGCGAAGGCGAGCGCTGCCCCGACTGCTATTGGGATTGAAGAGCCAACGATAGCAGATGTGCCCATCATGCCCACGTATTCATCGGTGAGATGCATTGAGCCACCCTTGCCTCCGGTACAACCGGTCTTCTTACCATATAGTTCAGCGATCATACGGCGAGGATCGCCACCTTTGGCTAGGTAGTGAGCATGGCATCGATGGGTACTGAATATGTAATCATCCTGCCGTAACGCAGTACAAACGCCAACGGCAGCCGCTTCCTGTCCGATGGAAAGGTGGGTAGGACAGCGCATCTCTTGCTCAGGGTAAACATCCGCTATTCTCTCTTCAAACCTACGTATCCTCAGCATCATTTCATACATCGCTAGCAAAGTAGCTGACGGCACATCAACTGTCGGCTCGATAGCAACGGGTCCAGAATACTTTCCCACTCTACCTCCTTGAAGTCATCACTAGTTGTCCAATATGTTGTTCCTCTTTGTGTAGGAAATCCTGGCTAGGTTCTTGCCTACTTGAGTTGAGCTGCTTGCATTGCCTTGACATTGTAGTAGCGGACATCATCTAAGGAGTTGGGAATTTTGCCCGCCTTGAAAGCATTACACAGAGATATGACCGCATCTTCAATAGTGTACTTAGGCTCCCAGCCCAGCTCATTCTTGATCTTTGCTGAGGAAATATGATAGGAGCGGGGATCGTTTGTTGGTGAGGTGACGATCTCGATACTGCCATTCCCCGCTACGCGCTTCACTATGTCTGCAAGCTCTAAAAGCTCGTAGTTCTCATAGCCGGCGTTAAATATCTTGCCGGCGATCATTTTCTCAGGTAGTTCTACAAGTTGAAGGTAGAGGTCGGTTATATCTTCGATGTGTATGTTTGGTCTCTTTTGCGTACCTCCCATTACCTTGATGCGACCGGTATTGATGGCTTGGTTGGTCAGAATATTCACTATCAGATCAAGCCGTTGCCTGGGGGAATAGCCACATACGGTTGCTGAGCGGATAACCACTGGGGTGAAATCAGGCGATTGCGCCTCGAGTAACACATCTTCGCACAGAGCTTTATATTTGGAGTAATCTGTCAGCGGCTCCAATGGCATGTCTTCGGTGACATTTTCCTCCTCTTTGACACCGTATACGCTGGAGGTAGAGGCGTAGATGAACCTCCTCACCCCGCTCCGCTTGGAGACATCAACCAGATCAATAAAGGCATCATAGTTGATGGACTTGCCTAGTCGAGGGTCTAACTCAAAACTGGGGTCATTCGAGATGCAGGCCAGGTGAATCAAGCAGTCAGTCTCGGGGATCACCTTTTCCAGAAGCGCTCGGTCGCGGATGTCACCCTTTATCTGTTCCAGCTTGGGATGCTCTTTGACGGCGTCGAGGGCATCCTGTGCGTATATATATAGGTCGAGTACTGTGACGTGGAATCCTTTGGCTAGAAGCTTTGGCACCAGCACGCTGCCAACATAGCCAGCGCCACCTGTGACCAGGACGTTCTGTGATTCCTTCATAGTTCTATCATCGCTAAGAGAAGACTGTTCTTCAGCGAAGTCCTCCTTTCCCAATTCTGGAGAGAGGCCGCTCCGCAAAGAGTGCCCCTCATCCACAGTATTGCTTGTCTATGAGAACGTTAGCCTTGCCCCTACTTAAGGAGCGTCGTCACGTATCTGAAGAGCGGAACTGGCTCTACCGAGGACCTGTTACCGACGATACGAATTGCCAAAGCCCCCACCGCGTTTCCGATAAAACCTATCAATTCAGCAGGGAACTGAGCAGCAACACAGGGCGATGTAATCGAGAAATAGGCATCGCCAGCGCCAATCCTATCCACTGCCTCCCGGGAAAAAACAGGGGTGGCTAAGAACCCACTACCATCGGCGTATACCAGTGACCCCAGATGTCCTCTAGTTACCACAGCCCGGTGGCAATCGAGCTTTTCGGTTATCCTGATCAGCAAACCCTCCAGCTGGCTGACATTATCATGGGTGGCAAGGCGGATCTCTGCCTCGTCAATGCAGATGTAATCGGCCCGCGGATACTTGGTAATGAGATTGAAGCCCATATTGGCGGCATTCGTCTGGACATTGACCGCCAGGAATTTGGCTTGGTCACACAGGACCTTGATAATATCCCCGTCCAGAAACCCGTGACCATAGTCGCCTACCACTACCACATCATAATCACCGATATGCGACTTCAGATAGCTGCAGACTTCTTGGCTGATCGCCTCAGGCAAGGCGCCGTCACCAAGGAAGCAGACCTCGAACATCTTTCCCAGGAGGTCAGCGTGGACGAAGCGGCGCTTGATGGTGGTGGGAGCCTCGGGACGGTAGAAGAGTTTTACTCCTATATTCGGCTTCACGTGCTCCAGAATAAAGCCCTCATAGCTACTCTGCATGCCCAGACAGGTAATGAGATCGACCTTATCACAAAACCCGGCGATATGATTGGCTATAGCCATGATGCCGCCGGCAAAGGTTTCTTCGTGTACATATTGTGCGGGGATAAGGACCTCTTTGGGGGACTTGTTCAGAGGGCGACAATAGTGGTATTCGTCAATAATTGCGTCCCCAATAACAAGTACTTTTACTCTTCTGAGGTCTTGAAGTAGACTGATTATTTCCTGCGCCGAATGCCCATTGCGGAATTTCCTGAGGAAACGCTGAGCTTCCTCAGGGTAAACGTCAAAATGGTTGTTAAGCAGACTTGTTGAGCTAAAGGTGATCTCATCAGTGAAATGAATCCGACCTCCAATAGACTTGAGTGCCTCCTCCTCGTCATGGATCTTTCCCGTCAGGTCTTCCTTTGCATCGGCATAATCACTACCCTTGGCATAGATATCTGGTTTCAATTTCGTGATAGCTTCAACTGCCGTGGGCCACTCATTTATGGCTACATAGTCAACGAATCCCAGGGCAGCAAGAGATTCAGCCCTGAGATGCTGATTGAAAACGGGACGTCCTGGCCCCTTGCCAACATATTCATCCTTGGTTACAGTGACCAGCAGCACATCACCTTCCCGCTTAGCTGCTTCAAGGTGTCTGATATGGCCAGGGTGAAGCAGATCAAAGACCCCATGACATTGGACAATGACCTTGCCCTCTTCCTTCAAAGCCGGGATGATACCACATAATTCGTCCAGTGATTTTATCTTGCAGTTCGTTTCCTCGTGTGCCATTTAAAAATCCTACCTCAATAATCGTATGGGCATTTATGTAAGTGTACGCATATGTGATTAAAAAATGGATAAAAGATGTTAAAAAGAAATTACAAAGGGCTTACAATCGCGTAACAAATAGGGTCTCAATTTGATGGTCATTTGAACCACAGCGCCCTAACTGGAAAGGTATTCAAACCATTCCCTTGTAGCTGCAGAAATTGTCTCCGGCGTCCAGATGGGTGCCATCCTCCAGTGGTCGATGTGCTGGAGCATGATCTTGACCCCTTCCTCAATAGAGAATTTGGGTTCCCATCCCAGTAGTTTTCGTATCTTGGATATGTCAGCATGGGTGCAGTCGGGCTCCCCAGGCCGTTTGGGTATGTGCACTACGTCTCCGCCCAAAAGTTCAACCAGTCGATTGATGCTGTAGGTATTGCTGCTGCCCACGTTCAAGACCTCATCCTTGATGTCTGACCCAGCGGCCATAACCAGAGCTTCAACGATATCGGTTATAAAAGTGAAATCACGGGTTTGCGTGCCGTCACCAACAACAGTAAAGGGTTTATTATGTAGTTTCTGGGCCAGGAACACCCCGAAGACTGCACCATAAGCGCCTGTAGTTCGTGAGCGGGGGCCATAGACGTTAAAAAGACGAAGGGATAGCGCAGGCAGTTTGTAAACCTTGCCCCAGTGCAAGACACACAGCTCACCCAGATATTTGGTCAGAGCGTAGGGATATTGTGGTCGGATATCGGCGGTCTCTGGCGTGGGGAACACATCGGCGATTCCATAACAGGATGAGGAAGCAACATAAATGAATCGTTCGACTTCTGCCCGGCGCGCTGCCTCTAGAACATTAACTGTGCCATCAACGTTAGAGCGGTAGTACTCCAGCGGCTGTTTGATCGAGGGCACGATATCCGCCAGCGCTGCCAGATGGAAAACCCAGTTGACACTGTCAAAACAAGGCTGAAGAGCTTCCCAGTCAGTAATATCCACCCTGTGGAGATGGAGGTGGGGTATGCCCTCGAGATGAGCCAGGTTCTCCACCTGCCCCGTAGAGAAGTTATCCAGAATGACTACCTCGTGACCCTCGTCCAGTAGACGGT
>Ga0209427_10007248_pt1 | contig 12567 bp, 9 predicted proteins | sample DeeMarSWOR136_30_FD_187465 | JGI IMG/M metagenome (GOLD analysis project Ga0209427, IMG submission 187465) | Marine sediment microbial communities from White Oak River estuary, North Carolina - WOR-1-36_30 (SPAdes) (version 2) | ecosystem: Environmental > Aquatic > Marine > Intertidal zone >... | reverse complement strand
ACATCGCGACATAATACGCGCGGGAGGTGAGTCCAATGAACACGACAGCCAATATAGAAAACGACCGAATCGAGCCCCGGTAGGTACCCCCGAGACCCTCTGCAATTCCAATGAGCATATTTACAGACATGTAACCTGCCGGCTAAAGGCGTCACCTTGTAAGCAAGATAGAAAAGCCCCAGCCGCTACTGGGCATTAAGGTTACGGGAGAAACGTTTCGAAGCCCTCCCAGACATCAAGCTCTTCACGATACGGGTCGTTCTCTACCCGACAAGGAACATCGAGAAGCATGGTAGCCCGGCGCTCGAGAGTATAAGGCGGCCATTTGATAAGCCCGGAGTGATTGGGGTCTCCGTGACGGGCGAAAGAACTCCACGCCTCGGACACTGCCATAGCCAGCTCGTGTTTATCAGGGCGAGCACCGGCCAGTGGCACATCATCGACGTTGTCGAACACAAATGGGATCTCGATTCCGTGGCCCGCCTTGAAAAGGCCGCCCAATAAATCGGATTGATAGGTGAACAGGTACATAAAAACCGGAGCTTGACCACCGGCCACTTTGCGTTCAGCAAGCTTTACGGACGACACGCGAAACGATTCAGTAGTTATGCCGATCAATAAATCCCAGGGCGTAGCCTCAGGTCGGCTCTTTTTGTAAACGCCAAGTATCTTATCTAGGCGGTCGCCCAGCATGGGAGCCAACCGTTCACGTAATTCCGGTTCGGTTAGCCGCCGGCGCCGTGGGTCTGCAGCCAGGAAGGTCGCAGTTTCATCTCGGGTTGTGCCAATCATAAGTGGCACATCCGCCGCGGTTGGCGCGGCTACAGGATCAAAGGGATGGCAGGGTAGATAATGTCCATTCACCACTGGAGCAAAAGCCAGTACAGGTGAGGCAGCAATACCCATAATGCCGCCGCTACGCTGGACAGGAGGCATTTTGCCAAGAGCATCCAGCAACTGTTGTGCAGGTAGTTGCTGAAGCTTGTCAACTTCATTCGCCTTCAGCCCCAGCACTGACAGGAAGCTTTCAGTCAGCTCCGTGGCATCCTTCGGTTCTACACCCCGTATCCCGGGACCGCTCTCGATAACAGCCCGATGGAACAAACCTTTGGCAGAAGGCATAGCCAGAAGCTTCGATACCTTACTACCACCACCGGATTCACCGAAAATCATCACCCGACCCGGGTCACCGCCAAAGTTTCCGATGTTGTCTCGAACCCATTGGAGAGCTAGCACTATGTCCAACAGTCCAGTTATCCCTGAAGCAGCCCATTCCTCCCCAGCGATTTCTTCGAGGTATAAATGGCCAAAGACGTTCAACCTGTGGTTGACGGTGACCACGACATTGCCGTGTTTGGCAAGCGCGGCACCGTTATACATCGTCTCTGAGCCGGCTCCCTGCCCAAAACCGCGACCATGCAACCAGACCATAACTGGATATTTGTTACCGTCCTCCACACTTGGAGTCCAAACATTCAATACTAGGCAATTTTCGCTTTGAGGAAGGTATCTGACAATGCCTGTGATACGGAGCTCATTCCAGGGTCGATTTCCGTCAACCTCAACCAGCGGTCCTCCTATTTGGGGACAGATTGGTCCGAAATCACCGGCGTCACGCACACCTGCCCACGGTTTGACCGGTTCGGGGGGCAAAAAGCGGCGCTTGCCACTGGTCGTCGCTCCGTATGGAATGCCCTTAAAGGCCGGGACTCCTCGCTCTTTGACACCAGCAACTTTCCCCCCAGTAGTCTCAACAACTATGACTTCGTGCATGCTTACCCCCTTATTACAATATTTATGTGTTATCCATGCGCCATGAGCCCGCCGGTAAGGTAAAAAGTGGAGCCAGTGACGAAGCTGGAAGCGTCGGAAGCCAGGTAAATCAAAGCACAGGCCAGGTCATCGGGCTGGCCTAACCTTTTGAGTGCAGTGAGGCGGGTGATAGAATCCTGCCATTCCTTTTTGCTCGTCTCAGCGGTGTCTGCCATCCAGCCTAAGGCGATGGCATTTACCTGCACGTTGTTCCGTGCCCATTCCAGAGCTAACGCCCTGGTAAACTGGACAATAGCCCCCTTGCTGGCGCAGTAAGCTGTACCATTGGGTACCCCACGCTCGGCGAGTCCCGAGATGATGTTTATGACCTTGCCTTCGTTTCTATCCAGCATGTATTTGCCTACAGCCTTGGTACAAATGAAGACAGGGCTTGAATTAGCGTTCATTGCCTTCTGCCACTCCTCGGGGTCGGTTTCAACCAGCGGTTTGGCGAATGGCAGGTTGAAACTATTGACCAGTATGTCTATTTTCTGCCATTTTTGGAGAACGGTCTGTATCATTCTTTCTACCTGACGGTAGCTGGTGACATCGGTAGTAATAGCCATAGCATCCTTTCCCAGCTCTTGCACCTTCTTAACACCTGCTGACATTTGGTCTTCGTCCTTGCCGAACAATGCCACGTTTGCCCCGGCTTCTGCCAGGTAGTCAGCCATTTCCTTTTGCCAGCTTTGTCCCAGACCACCAATAAGCGCCACCTTACCTGTTAGGCTGAATTCTTCTAACACCATCACATACCTCCCTATTCTTTTAGTGGGATCACGGGGATATAGTCAATGGGGGCATAGCCGCTGAACAGGGCTCCGCCATCGATAGAGAACACCTCGCCAGTGGCATAATCTGAGGCGTCCGAAGCCAGGTAGACGGCAAGGGCGCCGATTTCCGAAGGCTGGCCGACACGCCCCATGGGGATGAAAGCCGCCATAGAATCATATCGTTCCTTAGGTCCCAGCGTCTGGAACAGACCCGGGGCGATAGCATTCACCTTGATACCATACTGCGCCAGGGTCAGTGCCAGCGACATGGTGAATAGGAGCACACCGGCTTTGGCGACGTTATACATGAAACTACCACGCCTTCCCCTCATACCGAAGCCCGAGGCTATATTGATTATCTTGCCATTTTGCCTGTCTACCATATGTTTAGCCACAGCTCGTGAACAGTGGAAGGCACCGGTAAGGTTGGTGTCTATGCCCCGATGCCACTCAAAGTCGCTTATCTCCCAGAAATGCTTGGGCACTTCTTCACGTACGATCCCAGCGCAGTTCACCAGAATATCTACCTTGCCCCACTGGTTTATGGCTTTATTAATCATATCGTTGACCTGGTCGGACTTGGTGACATCGGCAGGGAATAAGACAGCTTTCCGTCCTACGGCGGCCACTTTGGCTACTGTCTTTTCGCCGTCCTCAACCCGAAAATCGGTCACCACTATGTCGGCCCCGGCTTTTGCCATTGCCAGACACATGGCAGTGCCCAGCCCCCCACCACCACCAGTGACCACAGCTACTCTTCCGTCCAGGCTAAGCTTCTCCAGCATATTCAACCTCCCTATGTTTTAATATTTATGATTCATGTAATTTATGTGCTACTAGTGGACTAGAGCCAACTTGTTTCGACTTCTTTGAGTTAGCGGTTACTCCGATCGTCCAGAACGAGAGGTCGCCAGGCCGACTAGTTGCCCGGCGTCTATTGGAACGATGACGCCGGTCATGTATCTTGCCAGGTCCGAGGCTAAGAACAGGACAACATCGGCAACATCTTCAGGCGCGCCAATGCGCAGCAATGATGACCCTGCGCCAGCCGTTTGGTTGCTTGGGAGGTTTCTCCATAGTGCTTCGCTTAACCTCGTCTTTATCAGCCCGGGTGCTACTCCGTTCACCCTTATACCCCATGGTGCCCACTCACTAGCCATGATCTGGGTTAGCATGACATAGGCAGCTTTGGTGACTGAATAAATAGGTAGACCGGCACCGGCTCTGAGTCCGGCGACTGAGACTGTGTTGACCATGCAGCCACCGCCATGCTCCTTCATTGTCCTGGCCACCAGTTGCGCCAGGAAAAACGGCCCCTTTAAGTTGACATTGAAAGTCGTGTCCCACGCCCACTCCTCAGCATCAATCAAAGGACCAGCGTAGGGGTTTGTCCCAGCGTTGTTGAAAAGGATATCGATACGACCGAATTCCTTAAGTACTGTATCAACAAGGTTTTTGGACTCGTCGATCTTAGCCACATGTGCTGCTATCGCCAGGCTTTTCACGCCCTTGGCCTTTATCTTCTCGGCTACCTGTTCCAGGTCGGGCAGCTTCCGGCTGGCTACTACCACATTAGCACCGGCATTGGCAAAAGCCAGAGCGGTCGCTTCACCTATACCACGGCTGGCACCGCTTACTAAGGCCACCTTACCCTTTAGAGATATCTCAACGCCCATTTACAGTCCTCCTTTTGGTGTCTGTAGTTTTTGCACGAAATGTTAGCACTGTTACTATCTACGGTCAAGGCACATAATCGTCCCGACATGACTGTCACCGGCTCCTCTGAAACTAGTGAGGCTCAATCGGAAATGTAACCACTACGTGTTGCTGAGACTAGGCCTTGAGGCCTTCATTACATCAGTACCTCAGCTATACCTTCTTGCGCTTCCATCTGCCTCGCAGGAAATATACGGAGTAAAAGACCGTCCTGCACACCACGCCAATCACCATAGCCCAGCGGATTCCATAGACACCAAAATTACCAACCTGTGGCAAGAAGTATGCCAGTGGCACCACCAATCCCCACATGGTTACCAGGTTAACCAACATCACAGGCAATGTATCACCAACACCGTTCAGACATTGTGACAATACAACAGCCAGACTAATCACCAGCAAAGATACTATTTCTATCCTGAGGAAGGTGGCTGTGATGTCTATTAGTTCAACTTCCGGGGTAAAGAGGCGAATTATACCCTCAGCCCGAAACCAAATTACAACGGAAACGACTAACATAAGAGCCGAGCAAAGCGCGACTCCTAGCCAGGCAGTTCTCTGTGCCCGGTCTGGCCGACCTGCCCCTACATTTTGTCCTGCCAGGACGCCAGCCCCCATTCCGCAAGCCATGACGGGTGTATATGTAAAGTTATCTATTATCCGCGTGTGCAAGGTATGAGCCGCCACAGCCAGGGTGCCAAACCCGGCAATAAACCGCATCATTATGAGTCGTGCGAAGCTGCGCTCCATGGTGGTAACAGAAGCTGGAATACCAATCTTCACTATACGCCAGATCATGCCGAGGTCGAGTTTGAAATTTCTAAAGGTTAATTGTAAGCGAGACCGTCCAGTGAGGAGAATCCATAGCCCGAGAGACGCCGCCGAGCCCTGAGCAATGGCACCCGACCAGGCAGCTCCACTTATTTCCAGGCGGGGAAAGAACCACCAGCCATAGACCAGGCAGGGACAAAGGGCGACATGTAAAATTGTGGCCATACCGGTTATCTTCATCGGGGTTATGGTGTCGCCTGCCGCCTCCATGATAGCCTCGTTCGTATGGCGGATTAGCATGAGCACTGCCGTCAGGAACAGTATCCGTATATACGGCACGGCCAGCGTGATAACGTCGGTCTCCACAGCCAGCAAAAATAGTATATCCCCAGCAAATAAGCTACCTATCGCGGCGAGAATAATAGAGAGGATGATACTGATGACGTATCCTTGCTGTGCTGCATGGTTAGCAGCTTCTTTGTCAGCGGCGCCGATAAGACGGGCAACCATCGCTCTTAAACCCACAACAAGACCCCACATCATTGACTGCATAACCATAACGACCATAGCACCAACACCCACCCCGGCAAGGGAGGCCGCGCCCAGCCTTCCCACCACTAGCGTGTCAACAATCGGGCGCATAGTTGTGAGGCCTCTGTTGATAAGCATCGGCCAGGAAAGGGATAGGAGGTTACGGAATACGTTGCCTTCTGTCCAATCCCTCTGCTGAGAATCTCTTCCTGGTCTCATAGCCGCTTATGTTTCCATCTCCCTGTTCGGAAGTACAGAGTAACTGCCACTGCTGCAGCAACCGTCTCCGGGACTATTACCCAGCGGACGCCATACATGCCGAGTTTAGTGACCTCAGGCGGAAAGTAAGCCAGCGGCTGCATTATCACCTATGAGGTCATTACACTGATAATCCTTTATGAATCAGAGCAGGCAGCCAGAGCTGCCTACAGTATTCACAAGGCTGTACGTATAGTTTGAAGTCTGCTGATGCCAATCTTCCATCAGCTACTCCAAACCGAAAAGAGAGACAGGTCTTGAGCGACACCGTCTCCTACCTTCTATCCAACATGAACATCGGGGAATTATACTACTGTTAAGCAGAAAACGAAAGTATTTTATTGCTATTTGGAGGGAACGTACACGTAGCCATTTCCCAACCTTTGTCAGTTCACCTTCGACCTTGTCGGAATTAACTTAGGGATACTTGGCAAAGTTGGCTGGCTTCAGCTATAGGGTCATGATGGATGGTGCGACTATCTCCTCTATTTGATGGCATAGAGTTTCCCGTCATGTGAGCCCACATAAAGCATGCCATCGGCGTAGGCGGGGGATGAACTTATCATATCGCCGGTAAGTAGACTCCAGAGCTCTTGGCCGGTGGCAGTATCTATGGCATACAGTCGACCGTCGTCACTGCCGACATAGACTACTGTATCGGTTAGAGCTGGGGAAGACTTAACTCGCCCCTGTGTTTGGAAGACCCAGCGTTTTTCCTGGCTTGTCAGGTTAACGGCTAATAGGTTATTGCCCGAGCCAACATATAGATTATCCCCAGCGGTGGCTGGAGAAGAGGTTGCAATTCCTGATAACCTGAGTCGCCACAGGAAACCGGATTGAGGGGGAAGTGGAGGGGCTAAACTCATGGCCCGGAATTGCATCCAATAAGGCCTGATTTCGTATTCCAAAGGCCAGTTTCGAGCATGACTATCAATAGCATCAAGGAAGCCTCCGGAGGTGGCGAAAAGAACGGTTTTGTCAAATACTGTCGGCGAACTAGAAACAGACACATATGTTTTGAAGCGAAGGCGGAGTTTGCCGTTGAGAGCGTCTAGGGCGTAGACGTAATCACCTGAGCAACCGACATAGATAATGCCGCCAGCTACTATTGGTGAGGACCTGACCTGGCTTTCTGTCCTAAACTGCCAGATTTTTCTACCCGTGGCGGCATCTAGAGCATAGACGCAATAGTCGTCTGAGCCGAAGTAGACTATCCCGTCAGCTACTGCCGGAGAAGAGGCAACAGCATAGGGGGTCTTAAACGACCAGAGTCTTTCTCCCGTATTGGCATCAAGGGCATAAAGCTTAGCATCGTTCGAACCGACATAGACAACACCGCCCACAACCGCTGGTGAAGAGTCAACCCAGCTGCCGGTCTGGTATTGCCAGCGCTTTTCGCCGCTGACAGCATCGAGTGCGTAGAACTTACCATCTCGAGAGCCAAAATAAACCATACCATCAGCCACCGCTGGTGATGAATGGATGGCGCCATCGGTGGCAAAGGCCCACTCCACGACGCCTTGGAGTGTGGCATCACTTGTCCCCGTGACGCTGGAGTGAGATAGGTCGTGGCCGAACATGGCCCATTCTCCAGGTTGGGAGTTAGAGTTCAGGTGCTCTAGCGGCTGGGACAGGAGGTCGGTGTGATTATACAGAACTGGCAGAACTACGGCCGCCAAGACTAAGACTGGAATAAGGGTTACCACTATTCTTTTAATGTACTTGCGGCGCCGGATATAGGCTTGGTGGCGTTCTGTTAACGCCTCCAACTCTTCAGTAGATATTGGTTCGCCATGGAGAGCAGCGCCCCAGCAATGTTCACAGAACCGCCTTCCGGCAGGATTCGGCTTGTGACACACGGGACAGATAATCCAGTATTCGCCTTGCGGCAGCAGGTTTGTGGTCATGTAAAAAAACCAGTGTAATTAAAGCAAGGTGCAGGAAATTTAGCAAGCTAGATGGCAACAAAGCTAAACCTTTTCAGAAGTCAATAAAAGGCCTCATTTACGATGATCTGATATTATTCACGGGCTTTACAAAGGTTGTTGAGATAACCTTGTTTATGACGTATTCTATCGAGATCATGTCGGGAAGCAAGGTGGGAGGGCCTATCCAGTGTCTTTAGCTTCCAACTTCGTATCGCCAACTTTATAGCTCTGGAGATTATTCAGGACGCTAAGTTAGTTAATTGCATAAAGCATTATGATTCTATCTTCCCTGGCAACATGGGTTCTATACTAAATTATGGGGAAGGCTGTATTTAAGTAAACTTACCCCTCTTTCCCCAAATCGGGGAAAGAGGGGTAAATAAGTCGCCCTGGCAAAGGTCTCTAATAACCCATCTCTTCCTTCAGGTCCTCGTCTATCCAGACATATGGTGTCCAGCTCGACACTCCACCGTAGTAACCTATTGCCCCTTCGCCGCTGTAGTTCTTGAGCCATGGCCACCAGAAGACATAGGTATAATGTGCCGCTGTCTGCACAACGTAGCACTGCTCCAGGAGATAGGGCAGCATTTCGGTGTGAATTTGGTCCACCGCGTTTTCATCAGGATAGGCTGCCAGCATCTGCTCACGGTAGTCGTTTAGCTCCTCGTCAACGACGTAGCTGGCATTAAACATGCCGGTACCCTGCCAGTTTATCCCCTTGAAATAAGTACCCACGCCAGCAAATGTGCCTAAAAGCATGTCATCATAATTCCGCAGATACTGTGTGCTAAGCTGAGTGGCGTAATCTACAGGTGTCAGTGTCAGGTCTACTCCTATTTCTGCCCACATGCCCTTGACTATCTGCATGACGTCGTCAAATATGTATAGATTCCAGTAGACAATATCAGCCTGAAACCCCTCACCGTAGCCTGCTTCCTCCAGAAGCTCTTGCGCCAGCTCCGGATCGTACCCGAACAGGTCTGCGACCGATATAGACGTATCCGGCAATACCTCTATAATATCGTCCTCGTAATCTTCCAGTGGCAAATAAGCACCGGCATACTCCTTACAGTAATATACTGGCCAGTAGAGCGCTTCGGCCTCGCCACCGAAATACTCGTCGACTATCTGCTGGTTGTCTATTGCCAGCTGAAGCGCCTGTCTCACTCTCACGTCGTTATAGGGCTTGTCTTCCTTATCTGTCCTCATATATATCACGCCCTTTACGGCTCCGTCGAGGAACTTATTATAGTTCGCTTCAGGGCAGGAGATCTTCAATGATTCTGCTCTGTCATAATCTGCGGTAGTTAGGTCAATTTGACCGGTAGTAAAAAGAGCATCATGTGTAGATATGTCTGCTTGGATTAGTGTACGCACGCTGTCCAGATAGGGTAACTGGTCACCCTGGCCGGGACCGACAGGGTTTGTCCCCCAGTAAATGGGATTTCTCTCGTAGTAGAGATAGCTTCCCTCCACATACTCTTCGAGGGTGAATGCACCGGTGCCGATGGCCCTCTCCCAGTCATTCATGTCACCGTACAATTCAATTGCATCCCGGGGGTAAATGTACGCGAACTCTATCAGGGTTATGAGCTCAGGCATATACTCGGATGGGCAGTCGAAGCGCACCGTGTCTTCATCAGGCGCAGATATCTCTACATTCGTAGCCAGGTATGGGTAGCTCGTCTTGATGTAGGCTGTACCTAGCGTCATCTGGCGTTCCCAGGAGAAAACCACGTCATCGGCCGTAACTTCCCGCCCATTACATGGGAATTTGTCCTGCCAGAGTACCCCGTCGCGCAGGTAGAATTCTATATAATCGTCCCCTATTTCCCAGTCCTCAGCTATCTTACCGGTTTTGAATTCCAGGCGGTTAATCTCACCGCGGACAAACCAATCGCAATCGTTGGTTCCGTAACCACCAGCTATCCCTTTTGCCCAGTCCCCTCCCCAGAGGCACTGGTAGGGGCCGGTAGTAGAATAATGAGCCCCGATAGCATCGTCGAAGTACGTAGGGTCGGCAGTAGCGGCGAAGGTAAGCTCCCCTCCGTACTGTGGTATTTCCTCTCCGCCTCCATTACCACCATTCCCTCCATCTCCTGCACAGCCGCTTATCAGGCTGGCAATCAGACCTATCACCATACAGCATACTAGCAGTGATAGGGCCTTCCTTTTTTGTATCATCATTTACCTCCTTGTAATCTTACCTTAACTTTTGATAACCACACGTGTTTATATACTCATAGTCATCATTACCTCCTTTCACCGAAGTCGCCCCAGGCCCCCTCAGCCTGGGATTGAGCAGGTCACGAAGAGCACTTCGCAGTATGTCGATGCCCTATCTGACAACAACCAGGGAAACCCTGCCTGCAGAGCGAGATGAGGTGCCATTGGCATATAACGCCGCTTTTCTATGCCGAGCATGACACCCTAGATGGGTCATTCCCAGGGGCTGTTGTCCGGTCGGCCGCACAAGCACGTCGCGCCAGAATGAGTGTGTTTTAGATATTTTTGCTTTTGGGAATGCGCCTTCCAAGTGTACCATCTATGTAATTTTCCGCCGCATTTTAGCTCTATTTTGCCCTGTTGTCAAACTATTGTGCTGGCTGGGGAGACGATTTACTGCGTTCCTATGTTATAATAGCTTCAAATCCTCACAGAGAGGAGGTTTGTTCTCATGGACTGGGGTATGCAAAACCGTTTGGCCCAATTAATTCAAGCAGATGGCCGCTGTCTGTTTCTGCCTGTGGACCATGGATATTTTCAGGGTCCCATAAAGAAATTGGAGAACCCGCGTAAAACTCTCGAACCTCTTCTCCCTTACACCGATGCGATTTTCATTACCAGGGGAGTCTTAAGGTCGTCGGTGAACCCTGACAAAACGAAACCAATTATCCTCAGAGTATCGGGCGGTACCAGCGTAGCGGGAAAGGACCTGGCTCACGAAGGGATAGCTACGTCTATGGAGGAAGCCATGCGGCTCAATGCCTGCGCCGTGGGCATCTCCATCTTCGTCGGGACCGATTATGAGCACGATTCCTTGCTTAATCTGGCCAGGCTTGTTGATGAAGGGGAAAGGTACGGCATCCCGGTAATGGCAGTTACCGCTGTGGGCAGAGAATTGCAGAAGCGTGACGCCCGCTATCTTGCCCTCTCATGCCGTATTGCTGCCGAGCTGGGCGCTCGAGTAGTAAAGACCTATTATTGTGAAAGATTCGATAGGGTTACCAGGAGCTGTCCTGTTCCCATAGTCATTGCTGGTGGGCCTAAAGTACCTACAGGATACGAAGTACTTCAATTTGTTTATGACGGCATTCGGAAAGGTGCCATAGGCGTAAATCTGGGGAGAAACATCTGGCAAGATGAGCACCCCGTGGCCATGATCAGAGCCATCCGCGCCATCATCCATGAGAACGCCACTCCTGAGCAGGCCCAGGAACTATACGATAGAGTAAAAGCCGAAAAGCAATAATAACGTGGGGGATGGGCGGGCTCCGGTTTCATTTGGGCGGCTGTTAACTGGCATACGCCCACTTTGCACAAACCACTGTGAAGGTTTCGTAAAGCTCTGGCACGCTGTGACAAGTTGAAGAGGTAGCTTACTAGAGGAGACCATACGCGTAACTATGTGTTACAATAACCAGGATTTGGTTGGAGGAGGTGTCTGTGCCACAGCTCGGCTCTGGTGAGATGTTGATGCTAATGAAAGGAGAAAAATGCGCATTGGTCTGATTTCAGACACTCATATTCCATACGATGCAAAAGCACTTCCCCCGGAGGCAAAAGAACGTTTTAAAGGTGTAGACCTTATTTTGCACGCCGGGGATATTTACTTATCTTCGGTGCTGGATGAATTGGGAGAAATAGCTCCGGTACTTGCAGCCAGGGGTGATGATGACTCGCTCTCGTTGAACGAACAGGTGAAGGACAAACATATTCTAAACTTTGAAGGCTTCTCTCTCTGGCTTACCCACGGTTTGCCTTATTTCCCCTTGCACTCCATAAATTCCTACCCTTTTTCCTCACGCTCTTTACAAACTTTGTTATATCGTTCTTCTCCCTCCTCGGATCAAGAGTTGGAAGAAGCCTTGGGGGAGTTAGTAACGCGTGAGGATATTCCCGACATAATTGTCTTCGGCCACACTCATGAGGCTGTATTGCGCAGGATCCAAAGGTTCCTTTTAATAAACCCCGGTAGCGCCACCTTCCCCCGCTACAGGCATGAGTTAGGGACTGTCGCCATCCTCACCATTTCTCCTGGAAAAGCGGAGGCAGAGATTATTCAGCTTTAAAGCAAATCAGCAAACAGACTTCTCTCCTCCCCCTTGATGGGAGAGGAGCAAGGTGAGGGTGAGATTCTTCGCCTGCGGCTCAGGATGACAAAAGGGAGGAAGCTGTCATGCGCGTAGCTATGTATTACAGTAACCGGGATGTGCGCCTGGAGGAGATGCCTGTGCCGCAAATTGGCACCGGCGAGGTGTTGATGCGGGTAGAAGCTAGCGGCATCTGCGGCACCGATTTGCTGGAATGGTATCGTCTGCACAAAGCACCTTTGGTCCTGGGTCACGAAGTTGCCGGTGTGGTTGATGCTATTGGGAAGGCGGTAGACAAATACAAAGAAGGTGACCGGATTTGTGCCGCCCATCATGTCCCCTGTAACACCTGCCATTATTGTCTCGCTGGGCACCACACCGTTTGCGATACCCTACGCCGAACTAACTTCGACCCCGGCGGCTTTGCCGAGTATATGCGGCTGCCGCGCATCAATGTCGAGCAGG
>Ga0209427_10007247_pt1 | contig 12568 bp, 6 predicted proteins | sample DeeMarSWOR136_30_FD_187465 | JGI IMG/M metagenome (GOLD analysis project Ga0209427, IMG submission 187465) | Marine sediment microbial communities from White Oak River estuary, North Carolina - WOR-1-36_30 (SPAdes) (version 2) | ecosystem: Environmental > Aquatic > Marine > Intertidal zone >... | reverse complement strand
GTTCTTTCTAAAACGTTTTCAAGTTCACGAACATTTCCGGGCCAGTCGTATCCCATGAGGACTCCCAGAACATCTTGTTGGATTTCACAAATCTTCTTTCCCATTTTATTGTTAAATCTTCTCAGGAAAAACTGTGCTAAAGGCAAAATGTCCTCTTTGCGTTCTCTCAAAGGTGGAAGGTGAATTGAGACAACATTTAGACGATAGTACAAATCCTCCCTGAATGTTCTTTCTTTGATACATTGTTCCAGGTTCTTATTCGTTGCTGCAATTAGCCGTATATCCGCACTGATAGTATCGGTGCCGCCGACCCGCATAAACTCGCGTTCTTGTAGTACTCTCAACAGTTTCCCCTGTATCGGGGGACTTACGTCTCCGATCTCATCAAAGAAGAAAGTGCCGCCGGATGCGATCTCCATAAGTCCTCGCTTGGTAGAAACCGCGCCGGTAAACGATCCTTTTTCATGACCGAATAGTTCGCTTTCCAGAAGTGTCTCCCTCAGTGCAGCACAGTTTACCGGGACAAATACTTTATCTTTTCTTGGGCTATTATAGTGAATATAGCGAGCAAGGAGTTCCTTTCCTGTGCCGCTTTCTCCAAGGATTAAGACCGTTGTATTAGTGCTGGAAACTTGGTCGGCTATCTTAAATACAGCCTGCATTTTCTGGCTCTTGCCTATTATGTTCTGAAAATCCTTCGCTTCTTTAATCTTTTGTTTGAGGTATTTATTTTCGACTGTCAGAGATATCTGCCTCAAAGCTTTTCGGACAACCATATTTATATGCTCGGCATCAAATGGTTTGGTGATATAATCGTAAGCTCCCAGTTTCATTGCTTCCACAGCGCTCTCTACTGTACCATATCCGGTAATTACAATAACCATTGTGTCGGAGTAGGCCTCTTTGACTTTACGCAAGAGTTCGATTCCATCCACACCTGGCATCTTTAAATCAGTAATAACTATATCAAAAAAGGATTTATCAACTTTTTCCACGCCAATAGAACCCGTTTCAGCTATTTCGACATTGTGCCCCTGCTTCGATAAAATCCTTTGCAAACCAAAAAGCATGTCTCGTTCGTCTTCAACGATTAGGATACGTCCCTTATCTTCCATGGGTTTTAATTCTCTCCTATTGGGAATCTGATAATAAATGTGCTTCCTTCGCCGACCTTGCTCTTCACATCAATGGTGCCGTTATGCCTTTCAACAATTCCGAGACTTACCGATAAACCCAAACCAGTACCTTCACCTGCACTTTTGGTGCTGAAAAAAGGATCGAAGAGTTTGCCCAGATGTTCTTGTGGAATGCCACAGCCTGTATCAGAAATCTCGATCTCTATTAACTTATTAACCTCAGTAAGCCTTGTACTAATAGTTAATTCTCCCCCTTTTGGCATAGCCTGTAATGCGTTTACTATTATATTAACAAATACCTGCTGAAGCTTGTCGCTATCTCCTTGTGAGTCGGGAAGTTCCGGAGCCAGATTCGTAGTGACCCTGATACTCTGTAATTCCGCCGGATGGGTTATTATTGCAATGGCTTTTCTTAAAACGTCATTTATGTTCAATATTCTCATTTCGGGCTCAGGCTGACGAGCATATTCCAAAAGATCCTTCACAATCCTTCCAGCCCTGTTTGTCTGTTTCATTACAACAGCCAAGCTCTCCCTGCAACTATCATTATCTTTTCCCAGATCATCAAGTATCATTTGTGTATAAATGGAGATTGTTCCTAAAGGATTATTTATTTCATGAGCAACTCCGGCTGCCAACTGCCCTAATGTTGCCAATCGCTCAGACTTCATTATCTGTTGATCTGTATATTCCCTTAACTTGTCATCTCTTTCCTTGAGTGAAGAAGCCATAAGATTGAACGTTTTTTCAAGCTCCGCTATTTCGTTTTTTTGGGTTATTTCGATCTGGTAATCAAGGTCACCCTTTGCCCACTTACCGGATGCGGATATTAATTGTGTAATTGGCTGTAAAAAGCCATTGGCCAGGAAATTAGAAACAATAAGGGCCGCAACCATTCCGGCAAGTGTTATCACCAAAAAAACTGCAATAGCCCTTTTCTGCATATCTGTAAATTTGTCTTCCAGAAGACCAACGGAAAGCACACCGATTATATCTCCCTTTATGTTTTTTATTGGCTCGTAGGCGGCTATATACCAATTATTCACCACAAATGCCCTGTGCATCCAAGGCAGTCCTTTTTCTAACACCTGCTCATAAACATCTTCAGATAGCTGTGTGCCAATTGCGCGGCTTCCATCTTTTCCCTTAACATTAGTTGAGATTCGTACATCTCCTTGAAAGATAGTAGATGTTCCGATATCTTCTCCCTTATATTTAACTCCACGATATGCTATTTCCTTAACCTTATCAACAAGCATGTAATTTTGATTAAGCAAAGTGGCACCATATAGTATACCAAGCAGACTGCCATCTTGTCTGAAAACAGGCGCAGCAGCTTTTATGCACATTGCGGAGGTCTGCTTCGTTTCCGGGCTTGGCTTGGCCTTTGGAGTAGGGATAACTTTTATATAGGCTTGCTTGGCAAGGTCTGCTCCTTCTTTTAGTAATTCTTCCCTCGGTACTATTACTGTTCCGGCAATCGCTTTCTTGGTCGATAATACACGGCCCACAAGTTCATCGTGTGTTTGATCGTCCCCGTTAACAGATGGATTCCGGGACCTGACGAGAACTTCTCCATTTTCGTTCGTAAGAGTCAATATATCTAAAGACTCTGTTTTTCGTATTTCTTCTAATTCCTCCCTAAGAATTTCAATGTCATTATCCGAAATAGCGTCTTTAATAAAAAACCTCATAGCAGTGAAACGCACCATATCTTTAAGTTTTTCTGTCTCCTCCCGATATACTTCCCACCCAGAGTTTAAATCGTGTTTTACTTTATCCTGGGCCTGATTAATTATTCCCGAACCAATCAGTTGCATACCAACTAAGGTGGCAACAAGCCCACATATAATTATAACTGCCAAAAAACTTACAACCAATTTTGACCTTAATGACATTTTCATAGCTTTCCCTGAAAATCTCCGGAATTCGTCGAAATTCATACCTTCTTGAAAAAGTCTCAGGCACCTACATCATGTTCCTTCTTTTTATCCTATATCTTAATAATACTTCGATTGATAAGCAAGTCTCGCTCAAAGGCTGGTGAAATCCATTTCAGACAGGAATTTCATGAAAGCAACTCCAAAAGTTGTTGATATGACTGTGCGGTTTTAGTGTTCGGCCAGAGCCTTAGTCGGCAAAGCTTTTGCTTTGCGTTTGCCGCTTTCATACCAGCCGACCCACCAGCCTTTTATTCCTTTTCTTTTGTACATCCAGACTTTTCTCATAACACCCAGCCTATCGTAATTATGGGGCTGCGATTCAAGCGAAAAAATGGGCTTTAAAATGGGCAAATCAGCGTCAGAATGGTGACATGAGCAACGATATCCAAGATGATAAGAGCATAAATAACTGTTTCTCAAAAAGTTATGGAATGGCCAAATAATTTTTTCACTCGGACTTTGAATCCTACATAGCTCTATAAGTAATTCAACAAGAATTTCTCATTTTCTGTGCTTAAGCCAAACATAACTGGTTAATACATTTTGACCATACACATTTCACTTGCTTCCTCTTTTGCTTTCTCTCCGCCATTCTCGAACCAGCGCCAACCACTTCTTGACATTTTCTTTAGTCACTCCTTCATCACTCAACTTGGCCCATTCTTGAGGATATGTGCCAGAGGCCCATTGTCCAAAGGCCTCTCGAAACTCTCTCATCATCTGTATGCTTTCCTGCGTAGGCCTCGCCCTCAGCCACTTTATCAATCCATTCTCATACGTCTGTTTGCTAAATTCATAATATACCGGACCAATCCCGGCAGCCTTCAACATATCGTTTTGCTCTATAACCTTACAGGTTACTGTGTTTCCACTCTCCTTGCAGTCCGTAAATGTCATCTGGCTCCTTAATAGCGCATTCTGCTCGATGGCCTTCCGCAACTCCTTTTTACCGTTTATCACAAAAGATTCGCCAAATTCACATCTTATATCATCACAAAAGAAAGACAGCTCCTTCTCAACATCGCCTCTGTTATGTGCTTCCTTCATCGCATAGACACGCTCTACTAATGTCGGTGCACACGATGTTACCAGGAAAATACAGGAAACACAAAATACGACATACGGCTTATTCAAAGATCCATACATTCCGTAAATTCCTTTTCTTAATACCCCTAACATTGCCCTTCAGTATATCAAAATGATGTCTTTCTGCATCAAAATTTTCGTGCTATCTACAAAATTGTGGTTATAATATAGTAAATATGAAACTGCCAAAACTCGAAAAACCTGAAAAATACGTCAGCTTATATATCTTTGACTTCGGAAACCACGTCGGTATCGGATTTACCGCACAGGAAGTGGCCGAGCTGCTCGAAAGTGAAAAATACAAAAAGGCCAAGGTCTACAAAATACACAAAGCCTGTCCCGATGGTAAACTCGAGCTAAAGGGCGTAAGGGCAGAAATCTTTGAGCTCGAAGCCGGGATGTTCTTCTATTCAACAGACCTTGAAGCCGCCAGGCGGGACTTCAAGGCGCTTGTCGATTGGGCTGTCAGGACCGCCCCCCCATGCCGCGCAAAAGTCCACCTCGCAAAGTATAGCGACGATAAATACGCGGTGGCTCTTATCCATCCAGCAGAGTACGATGACGAAGTAAGCTCCTGGCTACTGGAAGGCCGATATAAAACTACAGGAGCCGTCGAAGGTGGTATAGAAGCCGTGCAGAGATATTATGACCATAATCCGAAGATTCTCGAAAGACACCAGTTGTTCGGAAAATCCGATATAATAAGCCGGACCGGCCAGGATCTGTTAGCTTCCACAAAAGTGGCTGTCCAAAGATAATTGAACGATATGGAAACGCTGGTACAGTATTGTGGATTGACCAAACCATGATACACGAACCACGAATTTTGAATATGTCATTCGGCACTAAAGTAAATTCATTTTTGGCCTCGATCGCGGGTATGCTTTTTTCGATATTCGGCAAGTCGCCTGCCAAACCGACGACTGCTGACCTGCAGAACGCCGAGTTCAAAACCAGTACTCAGCGTCTGGGAATCCGGTTTACCGAAAAAATTCGGAACGTCTTCCGCTTCAAATGGTTAAGAAGAAGCTGAAAATATAATAAAAGTTTTGAATTCTAAACTGTGGCTTTACACTTTTAACTTTAAGTTTGTCATTTAAGGCTGGAATTTTTTATGGCTGAATCTGACATGCTACCGACCCCAGGTCAGACACCCGTCCTGACTCAAAATGCTCTGACCATCTTGCAGAACAGATATCTCATCAAAGATCATAACGGCAAATGCATCGAAACCCCCGCACAGATGTTCAACAGGGTGGCCTCGACAATAGCTAACGCAGAAACAAAATATGGCGCCACGGTAGAAGAAGTCAAAGGCTGGCACCGAAGGTTCTACGACCTTCTCGTCTCGCTGAACTTCCTGCCCAATTCCCCCACCCTTATGAACGCCAGCCGTCCAAACGGGATGCTAAGCGCCTGTTTTGTCTTGCCCGTGGAAGACAGCATTGAAGCCATATTTGAGGCGGTTAAACAAACCGCACTGATCCAAAAAGCCGGCGGCGGCACCGGATTCTCTCTCGATAAATTAAGACCCACCGGCGACCGCGTTGCATCAAGCGGCGGAACAACATCAGGCCCAATCAGTTTTTGGCGCGTCTTTTCGGAAACCACCGATGCCATTCAGCAGGGCGCCTTCCGCCGGGGCGCAAATATGGGTACCATGAGCGTCGAGCATCCCGACATCCTGAAATTCCTCCACGCAAAACAAAATTTAAAGGCCTTCACCAACTTCAACATCTCCGTCAAAATCACCGACGAATGGATGAATCAGGTCCTGAAATCCCCCCGGTCTTTACACATCGTCAAAAATCCTCGAACTCAGCGCCGTTTTTTAATGCCTCGTAGTCTTAATATCGAAACCTACACTATAAACGATTTGTATAAGCTTGTCGGTAAAAAGCCTCCGTCTTCCAATAAAGCCCGTCAATTCTACACTGTCGATGATTTATGGAAAATGATTGTCAACTGCGCCCACAAAACAGGAGAGCCAGGCGTCATCTTCATCGACCGAATCAACCGCGACAATCCCACTCCATCACTCGGCCTCATAGAAGCAACCAATCCCTGCGGTGAACAGCCCCTCCTCCCGTTCGAGGCCTGCACATTAGGCAGTATCAACCTGACAAAATTCGTAAGATTCACCGACGGTAAAGCGGATATGGATTGGCACGCACTTGCCGCCACCGTCAAACTGGCCGTCCGCTTTCTCGACAATACAATTGACGTATGCAATTATCCCGTCAGAGACAGTGTCCGGCTTGCCCACGCCAACCGCAAAATCGGCCTCGGCGTGATGGGCTTTGCAGACTGCCTCTTCATGCTCGGCATACCGTATGACTCAGAGCCCGGCATCTCATTCGCCGCCACCGTTATGAACTTCATAAACGAAAAGGCCCGCGACGCCGGCACCGCACTTGCCGATCAGAGGGGTCCCTTTCCAAATTGGAACGAAAGCATCTGGCGTACCAAAATAAACAAAAAGGTTCGCAATGCCGCCATCACATGTACTGCCCCCACAGGAACCATCAGCATCATCGCCGATTGCTCTTCCGGCATTGAGCCAGTCTTTTCACTGGTCTTTCACCGTCGGATTCTTGACGGCTCAAAAATACTTCAGATAAATCCGGTCTTCAAACAAGTCGCCACAAAGGCAGGCTTTTACAGCAAAGAACTTGAAAAGCAGATTGCCAAAGCCGGCAGCATCCAGAAAATCACCAAAATCCCGCCAACCATACGTAAAGTCTTCAAATGCGCTTACGATATAAAGCCCGAATGGCACATCAAAATGCAGGCCGCCTTTCAGCAACACTGCGACGCCGCCGTCAGCAAGACCATAAACTTCAGGGAAAACGCCACCACCGCCGCCGTCGACAAGGCCTACAAAATGGCCTACAAGCTCGGCTGCAAAGGAATCACAATCTACCGCCGTCACAGCCGAACCCGAGAACCAATGAGCCTTGATTAACATAGTTTCTGACAGCACAACAAGCCCTCGAATCTTGGTCCCAAGGTATGCGGTCTAAGTTGGCAATTCAAAATTCCAAGTTTTGCACTAATATAGAAACATTAAAATACAAAGGAAATTCGGGCTTTTTTCGGTCTACACCATTAGTAACACTGATAAAGGCCTATTAAATATAAAATAACAAAATTTCAAACCGGGATTAAAGTACCCCCTCTGATGTTGCCGATAAATAGGCAGAAAAATAAAAATTTTCTCCCCTCCGGAAAACATCGCGTAGCTGGTGCTGCACGATGTTTTCTTTTTTTACCTCATCATCCCAAAGCACACCTTATAACTCATGCTCTTGTGCACTTTATACGTTCTTTCCGCAGCATTTCTTGTATTTCTTCCCGCTGCCGCACGGGCACGGATCGTTCCGCCCCACCTTCGGTCCTTCCAGCCGGATTTGTTTGACTTTGACCTCTCCCTGCGGTGCCTGGGCCGCCGCCCGCTGCTGCTCGGCCATCGCGAACTGGCCAACCTCGTCATGTGCCGTCTGACTCACATTCCAGACACTTCTCGCCTGAGCCCCCGCTTCCAGACGAACCTTAAATATAATATCAGTTACACGATCCTCGATTGTTGCAAGCATCTCCTGGAACATCCGGTGCCCTTCTCGCTTATATTCTACCTTCGGGTCCTTCTCCGCCATCGACCTCATCCAGATACTGTCTTTCAGATGGTCCATCGTATACAGATGGTCCTTCCAGGTACTGTCATACACCTGTATCAAAACGTACCTTTCAAGGTCGCTCAGCTCCGACCGCAGAAATTCCCTCCCCACCTCAGCCAGCCTTTCTTTCCGCTCATCATCTTCACCGAGCTCATCTTCTGTCAGGCTCACCCCGAATCGCTCATTCGCCCAGTTGACCAAACCACCAGCGTCAAGGCTTGAAATTTTACCGTCCAGCTCACGTTCTAATTCGCCATTATTAAAGCGCTCGCTCAATTCCAGAAGTTGTCGATGCAGATGTTTGGGTTTGGTATCCTGTATCCTTTCGACCGAAAGGCCGGCATTATATTTCCTGTTCGCCCAGTCTGCCAGCGACTCGAACGCATAAACATTCGCGCCCTGAGGCCCGTAAACCATATTCATCGCAAACTCAACGGGATACTCAATCTCTCTCCGCCTGTACTTTTCTGCTGTTTCCTTAACAAGCCGCTCACGAATTTCCTTAACACTCAAATCCACCAGCTCACCGACGTCCAGTTTGATATCGAATTTCGCTCGTGACCATTCGGCAAAGGTCTGTAATCCGAAGTCTTTTTTCAGAAACTCGGCCGGCTTCGAACAGTCTTTTTTATCGATTTGCTCCGCTGCCGCAGCAATCAATTGCTCCTCTATCTCCTCCGGATCCTGCTGTTTGACCTTGGCCGGGCTCAAACTGACCCGAAAAGCGCTCATCGCCCACTTGCACAACCCCGACACATCCCAGCTCTCCGGTTCCTCATAGTCTTCCAAATACTCCCCTAAAGAAAGCGATATATTATTCCCGGCCTCATCCTTTGCCTGATGCTTGATTAACTTTTCAATCTCCTCGGCCTTAATGCCCGAAATATCCGAGGGCTTCAGCTCAACTCCGAAATTCGTCCTCGCCCACTCAACGATACACCTAATCGGATATTGCTCGCTGAGCATCGTCTCACAATTCTGCTCAATGGTGGCCTCTATCATCTCCTCGATAATATTCTTGAGCCCTTTGCCTCCTAAGATTTTCCGCCTTCGCCCATAGAAAATCTTCCGCTGGTAATCCATAACCTCATCATATTCCAGCAGGCTCTTGCGTATCTCATAGTTTCGCTCTTCGACTTTCTTCTGTGCCCTCGCGATCCCTTTGCTTATCCGACTGTGTGCGATCGGTTGCCCTTCCTCCCAGCCTATCCACGATAACGCCTTCACCGTCCACTCCGGGGCAAATACCCGCATCAAATCATCGTCAAAGCTCAGGAAAAACTCGCTCGAACCGGGATCGCCCTGTCTGCCCGTCCGTCCTCTGAGCTGATTGTCAATTCTCCTTGCCTCATGTCTTTCTGTCCCGATAACGTGCAGCCCTCCGACCCATTTCTGACCCTCGTGCATTCGGAACACATGCGCCAATGGGTCATTCGAGTTGAAGGTTATCTCCTTATCGGTGCCTTTTTGCTTTAGCGTATATGTCTTAACACCTCTCTCGTGTGGATTATCCCCTGTCTTAAAGACCTCAAATAGAACTTCGTCACAAAGTTTGATATCTGTACCACGCCCGGCCATATTCGTTGCAATAGTTACATTGCCTCGCATTCGGCCATCCCTGCCTTTGTGCTGATGACCCGCTTTGGCAACAATCGTTGCCTCTCGTTCATGGTGCTTGGCGTTAAGAACCTCGTGCTCCAGCCCCATTCGTTTCTCAAGTGCCTCAGACAGCGCCTCGTTTTTCTCCACACTCACCGTTCCCACCAGCACCGGCCTGCCGGCGTTGCTGACATCACGAATCTCTTCCAATATCGCGTTGAACTTCTCACGCATCGACTTATAGATAACGTCTTCGCGGTCCTCGCGAATGCAGGGCTCGTTAGTTGGTATCACAACCACTTCCAGGTCGTATATCTTCAAAAATTCTTCGGATTCCGTCGCCGCCGTACCCGTCATACCTGATATCTGGTCATACAGCTTGAAGAAATTTTGCAGTGTGATAGTAGCTAATGTCTGGGTTTCCTTCTTTATAACAACACTTTCCTTGGCCTCGACTGCCTGGTGGAGACCGTCCGACCACTGCCTGCCGTGCATCAAACGGCCGGTAAACTCGTCAACGATTATCACCTTGCCATCCATAACGACGTAATCTTTTTCTTTTTCGAAGGTCACGTGAGCCCGAAGACTCTGCTCCAGAAGATGAGGCCATTCCATATTCGACCCCGTAAAGAACGATCCTAAACCCGCAATTTCCTGCGCCGCACCTACTCCTTCATGCGTAAGATGAACAGACTTTTTGTCGTATTCGACCTCATAATACTCTGTGGCACTGGCTAATCTGGCCTCGGAATTCTCAATTTCCGCAAGGCACTCGTCGATAACCTTCTGGGCCTTTGTAATTCGTTTGCTGTCCTTGTCTCTCTTCGCTTCCGCAAGTTCACCCTGAGCATTAGCTTGCCTGCGCTGGGCTGAATCAATTTGCTTCTTCAGGTGGTCGTAGTTGCTCTGCTTTTGAATCAGCTTTCGCGCCACCTGGTCCGCTTCCTTATACCGGCTCACATCATCAAAGGCAGGCCCTGATATAATCAAAGGCGTCCGCGCCTCATCGATTAAAATCGAATCCACCTCGTCGATTATCGCAAACTGTAACGGCCCCTGGACCATCTGCTCAAGCGATATTTTCATATTATCGCGAAGATAGTCGAAGCCGAACTCGTTGTTAGTCCCGTATGTTACATCGCAATCGTATTGCTCCCTCCGCTCGTCACCCATTGTATCCATGTCCGCCTGGATTGCACCCACTGTCAGTCCCAGAGCATTATATATCGGCCCCATCCATTCCGCATCGCGTTTCGCAAGGTAATCATTGACCGTAATGACATGGACCTTTCTACCCGTCAGATACACAAGGTACACCGCCAGTGTCGCCACTAACGTTTTACCTTCACCTGTAACCATCTCCGCAATCTTGCCCTCATAAAGGATATTGCCCCCGATAAGCTGAACGTCGAAATGACGCATATCGACATTCCGTCTCGCCGCCTCCCGTACAACCGCAAAGGCCTCGGGCAAAATATCCTCAGGCCGCCCCCCGCCTTGCAACGCCGATTTAAACTCGGCCGTTTTCGCTCGCAGCGCCCCATCGCTGAGCTGTTTGACCGACTCCTCGAACGCACCCGCCTCCTCAGCAATAACAGAATATGCCTTTATCATCCGCTCATTACGTGAGCCGAAAATCTTTATCAGAATTTTGCTGATTTTATCAATCATCAACTTTCGAGATTAGTATTTTGACCGTCCGGATTTATTTCGAATTTAGGGCTTAGGTTTTTTGCTTAAACTCTCGTCACATACTCCCCCGTGCGCGTATCGACACGGATCATTTCGCCGACCTTAATAAAAGGCGGCACCTGCACCACAAGCCCCGTCTCCAGTGTCGCAGGCTTGTTCTGGTTCGTCGCAGTCGCTCCCTTTATCTCCGGCGGCGTATCTGTAACCTCCAAATCCACCGTCGTCGGCAGAGTAATCAAAATCGGTTTACCCTCGTACATCGTAACCTGAAGCTGGGTATTCGGCTTGAGGTACTTTGGCCCGTCACCAAATGCGTCGTCATCAAGACTGATTTGCTCATAGCTCTTGATGTCCATCAACACATGCTCGCTTCCCGAAGAGTAAAGATACTCATAAGTATTCTTGTCCAGATAGGCCTCTTCCACCATCTCCTCGGCACGCAGCCGAATATTTTGAATCGTACCGTCTGCCAGACTTTTCAGCTTCGTCTGGAAAACCGCACCGCCCTTGCCCAATTTAACGTGCTGATAATCCACAATTGCATAAAGTTTGCCGTCTATCTTGACCGTCTGGCCTTTCCTCATTTCAGATGCTCTCATTGCATACTCCAAAAAAATAAACCAAATAGCAATATCTTTCGCACCAGTATCGCAAATCCCACGCCTTATGTCAAGAAATCCACAAACTCCCGTCTAATGTTCTGCAAATTTTCTACCCAAAAACAAAGTTTATCTTGGCAAACATGAAAATTCTTCCGTACAATCACCTCTCAATGATTAGCACCGAATATAAACTGCTCCGAAAATCAAAGTGGAGGCACAAAAGATTATGAAAAAGTTCTCGATAATCCACATACCGGTTCTGTCGTTTTTTTCGCAAGACCTCTATCGAGAAGTCGGCCTGCAATGGAAAGGTATTTGCTTTGGATATCTTTTTTTGCTCCTGGCCATCTGCTGGATACTAATGATAGTCAGGATACACCTAAGCTACACTAGACCCAAAACAAGTGAGTTTTTTTTGCTTTGAAGACAATGGGGTCGCCAATTTTGTCCAGACACAACTTTCTTGTTCCAGCCTGCTGGCTGGTTAAGTTTGTTGCTTCAAGTTGTCGTTGCGTCATATCTTTCTCGTTTCTCAAATTCTCAAGGGGCCAACAAATATCGCGGCGTACGTACCGCGACTCCTATGGGACTGCCATCTAACAGCGCAGAGGATACCGCAATATCCCTAAACCACGGAAAAACACAACCAACCAACGATTCCACGACAATAAACGACAGACTATCTTGCGACCGGTCTTTATAATCTGACAGGGCAACGCAATTATGGCATTGCGGAATTTCTTGAACTCCATCTTCAAGACCGCCTGCTTCTCTGATTTATATTTTTCTTTCCACCTGCCCTTTTCCGGAAGCAGTAACGCAAACCACGCCTT
>Ga0209427_10007244_pt1 | contig 12570 bp, 9 predicted proteins | sample DeeMarSWOR136_30_FD_187465 | JGI IMG/M metagenome (GOLD analysis project Ga0209427, IMG submission 187465) | Marine sediment microbial communities from White Oak River estuary, North Carolina - WOR-1-36_30 (SPAdes) (version 2) | ecosystem: Environmental > Aquatic > Marine > Intertidal zone >... | reverse complement strand
TTCTTTATTAGAATTGTTGGAGACCTTCAAAGTGATTGGAAGCGGGTCAGGCGCAGGATATATGCCGTCTGAATCCCCGATCTGATAGTCTATATCAATTACGTCACCTATTCCGGGCTGTCTAATAACAACAGGCCCTTCATAGATTCCACCGACTCCCTCCTGGTCGTATACCCTGACAGCAACCAGGTTTGATTCACCCCAGCGAACCTTGGCTGTTGGTATTTTGTATTTACGCGGCGTGCTATAAGCGCTGGCGTAGTTAGGGGGCATAGTCCCAGTAGCGCCAATTTTCAGTCCATTGAAATAGGTCACGTCTGCATCATCAACAGGACCCAGTGAAAGAATAAGAAAACCATCATTCTCGCTTTCTTCGACTGATTTGTTCTGACTCCAGTCTTCCGGAATAACAAACCTAACCCTGTACCACGCGTATCCATCATATTCAGCGAAGCCTGCTTCTTCCCAGGTTGTACCAATTTGAATGCTTTTCCATTCTTTGTCATCAAACTCAGCTTTGGCCCAAATCCGGTTATCACCGGTATGCATGACCCAACCTTCGTGTATGTTTAACTGGAGCTGTTCAGCCGGAACACTGCCTGAACAAAGAACTGAAACTAATACCGCAAAACAACCGATCCCTTGGACGCTAGAGATTGTGTCTTCAAAATTCTTTTGGCATACTCTTAACATTTAAGAGCCCTGAAAAACCTGTAATTTCATACAACTCAATATTCACATTCGGAATCTCTTAGATCAGTGCTATTGGCTTATTCCACCGCGCCTTTCGTGCGCCTTAACCTTCTTTCGTACATCTCCGTATGGATCTCGCTGGCCGCTTCGATGAACTCCTTATACTATGCATTCCCCGTTTCTTCGTAAACATATACGCGATGCACTTGCTCGCTGAGTCCAGCGGTCAAAGTCCAAATCACAGGTTACTATGTCGTAATCGTAATCAATGTCAAGGTCCAGTACGCCTATGCCTCGTATGTGGATCCGTCGCCCGATGGCAACACCCGCGCCAGTGTTCACGGTGCACAAATCACCTCTGGATATTCGGCAAGTCCCAGATAGGTGTTTGGCAACGTTTTACGACGATTGACCATGACATAGGTAGATTCACGATGTTCATTATAATACATCGTGAAGTCGACGGGCTGTTCAGATAAGCTATGAAGCGTGGCTGATAAGTCGTAATGTGGATGCCTCAAAGAAAATTCTTGTGCCAACAGGGATTTTAGTCTTCCGCCGCAATCCTACGGGTGCAAACCCGTAGATGGAGTTAGCCGCCAAAGGCGGGCGGGCAAAGCCCGAACCGGCTATGCCACGGGTTTCAACCCGTGGTTGTTGACTATTTGACTTTGAGCTCTTCATAGGTGGCCGAAACAATCAGACAGCTTCCTGCAGCCGTAGCGATTCCCAATCATGCGGAATCTGGGGAGTCCTTGAGGAGCTTCGTTGGTGAGAAACACCCTCGGAAATGGATGTTCTCTAAATATATGGACATAAGAAAAAGTTGTACGATCTTCGGGATCCTCGGCTTCTTGCAAAGAGCTTTACGAGATCGGCCGCTCTTGCCCTCCGTTCAATCGTCGGTGCGGGCGTTTTTGTTCTGAGAGTGGAAACTGTCGCAACCGTATTACCGAGAGATCGGATTATCGCATTTGAATGAAGAAGGAAAATGTGGTATAATTGGACAAGGCAATGTCCTTACACAACCTTTAACCTAAACCTTAAAGACTAAGCGTGGTATGAAGCAGAAAATAACACCAGCCATCGGGATCGTGCTCGGCACGATACTGCTTTTGACAGGCTTGACACATGCACATCGGTATATGGAGAAGCTGGATCGCGGACTGGTCGCGATCAATCAGGGCAGTGGAACGGTGTATGTCGGATGGCGTATGCTCGGAACCGACCCGGACGACATCGCTTTTAATCTCTACCGTTCCAGCGACGGCAGAATTGCGGTTAAGCTGAATAGTCAACCCATAACTGAAAGTACAAACTGGCTTGACAACGGCGTTAACCTGAGCCAGTCGAATTCCTATTTCGTCCGCCCCGTGTCTGATGGTCAAGAGCAGGCGGCCAGCGCCTCTTTTATCGTGACTGCAAATGCACCCGTGCGGCAATACATCGCCATCCCTCTTCAGCTACCGTCCGGCGGTACTACCCCCGACGGTTCCAGCTACAGCTACAATGCAAATGATTGTAGTGTCGGGGACCTTGATGGTGACGGCGAGTATGAGATTGTACTAAAATGGGACCCATCCAATTCCAAGGATAATGCACACGACGGATACACAGGTAACGTATTTCTTGATGCCTACAAACAGAATGGTAGCTTTATGTGGAGAATTGATTTAGGGATAAACATCCGTGCAGGCGCACACTATACGCAATTTATGGTCTATGACCTTGATAGTGATGGCAAGGCTGAGCTCGCCTGTAAAACAGCAGACGGGACTGTTGACGGACTCGGTAATGTCATCGGTGACGCCGATGCGGATTACCGCAATGCGGCGGGCCGCATATTGTCAGGGCCGGAGTTCCTCACAATCTTCGACGGGCAGACAGGCGAGGCGCTTGTCACGGCCAATTATGTACCACCCAGAGGCAATGTTTGTGACTGGGGCGACCCCGGATGCTACGGCAATCGAGTAGACCGTTTCCTCGCGTGCATCGCGTATCTCGACGGGGTAAAACCCAGCTTGGTCATGTGTCGCGGCTATTATACATGGACGTGGTTAGTAGCATGGGACTGGAGAGAAGGCGAGCTGACACACCGCTGGACCTTCGATAGCCGCGATGGCACTGCCAGTAACCTTGCCTATGAAAGCCAGGGCAATCATAATCTGAGCGTCGGTGACGTTGATGGCGATGGCAGAGACGAAATCATCTATGGGGCATCTGCGATTGATGATGATGGAACAGGACTCTATACAACAGGTTTAGGGCACGGAGACGCCATGCATCTGTCCGACATGGACCCGGATCGTCCGGGTCTGGAAGTGTTTGACATCCATGAAAATCCCGATCACGAATATGGTGTCGAATTTCGTGATGCCGCAACCGGGGTGGCGATATGGGGGGCGGCACCATTCACAGACGTTGGAAGAGGGGTCGCGATGGATATCGATCCTCGTCACCGAGGCTATGAGTGCTGGGCTTCAGGCTCCGGGTTAAGCAGGCTATGGAACTGCAAAGGCGAAGTGGTTTCTTATTCCAAGCCTCGGTCCACCAATTTTGGGGTCTGGTGGGACGGTGACTTGCTTCGCGAAATCCTGGACAGCAATCGAATTTCGAAGTGGGCCTGGACAAGTAGTTCAGATAGTACAATTCTCACGGCTGTGAATTGTTCTTCAAACAATGGAACAAAATCGACGCCCGCTTTGTGTGCTGATATTGTGGGTGACTGGAGAGAGGAGGTGATTTGGAGAACAAGTAATAACACAGAGCTGCGTATCTTTACGACTACAATACCTACAGACCACCGTTTTTATACCTTTATGCATGATCCGATCTACAGGCTGAGCGTGGCTTGGCAGAATGTGGCATATAATCAGCCTACTCAACCTGGCTTTTATATGGGCGATGGTATGGCAGGACCGCCGCGTCCTAAGATAAGAGTAGTACCGTGGATATACGGCGATTTTACAGGTGACGGTGTGGTTCGTATGGATGATCTTCCTGGATTTTTCGAAATCTGGCTGAAGAATGACTGTGATGAGAATACTGAGCTGGATCTGAATGGTGACTGTGTAATCAGCCTACATGAATTCTGCCTGGTGGCTCTGAATTGGCTTGAGAAGACAGGACTCTGAATGATTATGCTTGTCAACGAGTTTGGGGATTCAGTGCGGGGGGAAGGCTTGGTGGTGCGACCAAATGTGGTAAATGGGAGATGTCTGATGAAAAAACGCGGGTCGCCAGGCCGGTTGCATCAGGCCGCATATGCCAGTGCCCGATGGAGTACAGGACTGTGGAATCCTCTCATAGACACTGGACCAACAAGAGGGGGCAGAGCATCGGCGGTATCATGAGGCCATCGGCAACGTGACTCTTGACGGTGTGTACTATGGCCGGCGTGAGAGGACCTTGGCAAAGCGAGCCAAGTTGCAACAAAGAACAGCCCTTGAAAGGAAACAAATGTAGAGTCCGAGGGTTGTTGGACACTGAATTAGACATAATCATGCCACCTTTTTGGGTTGACGGCAAGCATTTCTGTGGGCTTGTGTAGTTGTCCGGTATCCAAGCCGCTGAATGAGCCATTTCTCGTTGTAGTCCTTCTTAGACTCAAGCAGAGCTCGCCTGAGTTCTTCGACTGTCTCAAATGTCCAAAACCACAACAGGTTTTCTTTCAGAGTTCGAATGAACCGCTCGTCACACCCATTACCTTGCGGCTCCCGAACGAAGGATGGTGTGGCGGTCATCCCCAGGAAGACCAGTTCATCTTGAAAGTCATCGGCCATATACTGAGAACCGTGATCATGTCGAATCATCAAGCCCTCGGCGATTTTCTCTGCAAAGGCCCCGAAGTCGCGATTCTTTAAGAATGCAATCCTCTATCAGCAAATATCGTAAATTATTTTTCAGGGACAACTACTTACTTACGCCTGCGTAATAGGACTGCACTGCCCAGTCCCAACAGCGCCAATGTGGCAGGCTCTGGAATTGCATTCGGCAAGGTCAACGTTGGAGCAATCAATAGAGGATCAGCGGCAGCGCTCTCCTTAGTTGCAAACCACCAGTCAGGGTTAGTGTCACCGCTCGTAGTCTCATAGATAACAGCAAACGTCACCACATCGTTTGTATTATCGGCAAGAAAGGCGTCTATTAGAGCACTGACGTTCGATTCGTGTAACCCGACGGCAGTCGTAACAGGTAAATCCGCCACCTTTGTAAGATCTGCATTGATAGCATACTGGGCAAGAGGCGTCGGCGGGTTGGCGACCATACCAGGAGCGTTGTTGTAGGATATGATCGTTTCGTCCCAGTTGTCAAGAGACTCGTTGGTCAGACCATAAACCGACAGCGTTCTGTCTCGCTTACCCCAAGTAAGATAGAGGCCCAGCGTAGCACCTGACATGTCGCCGGAAATCCCACTGAGGTCAAACCGTATATACCCAATCTTCATACGTACGTCCCACGCGGTACGAACTTCGAAACCTTCCTGCGTGCCATGTAGGCTGTCCGGGCCATAGTCGCCGCCCTGGCCATCGTTCGAAAGAAAAGTGTCCGCACCACTGCCGGCTGCAGTTGTGACGGTGAGTGCCTGGGCATCAACACCCAAGAATACCACTAAAACAACCGCTGCTAACAATATTTTCCAAATCATCGTTTGCCTCCTCCGAAAAACACAAAAAAACAGTTATGAGGTTGCTTTGAGAAGATACCTAATTAACCTATCCCTGCACCTTCTCACACACAATACAACTTCTTTTCTATGAGTCAGAAATATATATTCCTTTGCTACGAGCCAAAGTAACAATTGTCTTCAACAGGCGTACAAACATTTTCTGCCGACCGTGCCTGTCTCAAACAAACCACAAAACAAGCAACAAATCGATCTTTGCCAAAGCCTGTGTCTGTCTCCAGCAATTCAATACTTGCCTTTGTTCCTCCTCCATGGGGCCGGCTTCGTCTGAACTGTTAGCTGAGATGTTATGCCTGGCAGTGATGCATCAACCTCTCACTCCAGCTATGTCCCTGACTCACTCTGACTGAATTCCGCAACTTGCTACCAAAATACATAACCTTTCCGCAATTGGAAGCTAAGAGACCGCGGAACCTAACAATCTTATTTGCCTATTTATGCCACTTATACCAGACTACCTATATTCTCATCAAGAAAATTCCTGCAAATTTCTTGCTAAATTTCCAGTCAAAACTGCTCTAAACGGATAAACTCAGTATTTACAAGCTCTTATAGATATTCCATGGAAGAAAATCCACCTTCAAAATCCCGTTTCGGCACGCATAAAAACCGTTAGGAGATTTTGCCGAATAAGATTACAACTTTCTTTCTTAACATGGGCTGGATGCAGTATCACTACTGGATTTCAGTAAGCATCAAATCCAATACCTGGTCAAAATGGACGTAGTCTCTCTTACCGATTCCGCTGCTATGCTCCTCTACGATATCCACAATACGGAGATCAAAAATCTGATGGATGCTAAAATCGCCCATCATAAGGTTCCATCCGCCCATGTGTGGCACGGACCCATCCAGTATCGAATCGCAGACCAATAGAGTCTTGTCCGCTTTCAACTGAGATAGCTTGTTAAACCGGCGGTGTCGATCATTTAGACTCACACATACAGGGTTATACATATACGAAACACGTGTACCAGGATTAGCCTCACGCAGAGATGAAGAGGGAAAGTTTGGCTCTGAGTAATCCTTATACTTGAAGCGTACATCCGGAGAAGGGCAATAAAACACTTCGCCGTCTCTAATCATGCCTGCTCTCCAGATGAAACCCAGATTCCACCATGTTCCATCACCGCTTCTAAACCATCGTGTATAATGCCCTTCTACCTGTCCTACTTCCTGTCGGCGTCTGTCTTCATTCATGGGTGGTAGTAGCCCATCATAATCATGTCCATAAAGATATATTGCTCTGCCCATGTCCCGGATGTTCGCTGCACAGACTACTCTTTGCCCCTGCATCCTGGCCCTGTGCAGGACCGGTATTAAAATAGCGGCCAAGAGCGCAATGATAGCTATTACTACCAACAGTTCAATCAAGGTAAAACCTTCTTGCTTCACCTGGTCCTTCCTTTTGATTTGCCTGTTGCAATCTCTTAGCGGGCGCATTGCTTAACACGCGCCGCTGCAGATTATCTCAACACCACTAGCAGACAGCATTGGCCACGCTGCCAAGGCCTATGGTGTTAGGCCCCGGCCCTGGTGTCGAGGGCTCACCACTCAGGCTCGCAGCAAACAATCACGGCTGTGGCCACAACTGCTCTTCCAACCAATGCTCGGCAACAATAGCGAAATCCTCGAAGTCAATCATATCATCAATGTTCACGTCAGCGGCCCGAGGCGGTAAGTCTGCTTGGTTAAGGTTCAGATTATCCGTGATTAATAAACGGTCCAGCAACGCCCCGTCTTCCCTATAGGCGACCTCCAGAGTATGCCTCCCAGGAGCCATCGTGAACTGCACTGTTTGATCGCCGTCGTTGTCACTGTTGAGTTCGTCCCAGTGCCAGTTGGATCCATCCGCTTCCGATACATCCCACCATATCCAGCCGCTCGGGTGGTTAGTCGTCTGGGTCGTAGCTCCCTCGATTCGGCACCAAAAGGAATCATCGGTGGCGCTGGGGGCGATCACCCGACCAAGGATCTTGTAGGTTCCTCCCTTGACTGTAAAAACGTACGTAGCCACACCCTCGCTGGGGGGATTGTCGCCACTGCTGTTGCCGGGCTCTACCGCGATGTACTGACCACCAGAAGCATCGGCCATGTCCGACCAGATCTGCAGGGGCGGGCTCATCGTATCGGCTGACTCTGCTTCGCGCCAAATTTCATCAGCGGTGGAAGATATTGTCCCAAAGAGCCAACCGTCTGTCATCAGCGCCATCTCTCGGTGGTCTACTACGCAGTCGCCGGCAGGGACACCAGCAGGAGCGTAGTCGGCCTTGGCAAAACTAGCTGACCGCTTCGAATGAAGACACCTGGAAGGATATAGTCTGATATCGTCAAAGTACACCGTACCTGAACCGCCAGGCGTCGTATTGGCCTCGTTCCCAAACCCAATGGCAAGCCTCGTGATATTTGTTAGATCCACACCGAAGTCCGCCAGTGGGATGTTCCACTCATGCCATCGGGCTTGCGTTATGTCACTCAAATCGCCATCGTATATTACCTTGGCGCCGTTGACCTTCACGTATAACTGCTCAGTAGAAGTGGCATCGTTATTTGGGTCGCCGTAGAAGTACAGCGCTAGCGTCTTAACACCGGCTTTGCTCCAATCCTGCGGGTCATCAAAAGTGCGTTCGACCTGCGAATAATAGGGATTACTTGCTTCGCCAAAGACATTCGTGAAAATACCGTCGTTGTCGTAATCACATCTGAGCGATTGGCTGCCCGTGTTAACGATAGCACCGGCAACGTCGACAATCGCGCCGCTGCCGTTGCCGTGGTTACCCGGTGAAGGATTCCTCCAGCCATACCCGTCCTTCCACTCATACCATATCCTACTGCCAGGCTCGCTAGGCGTGTTGCCATCACCGTATGACTCCATATCGTCCACGACAAGATACTCGGGTGTCACAAAGCTCCAGACATCGCCTTGCCAAGTCGCAGGTGCTTGGGCCTCATTGACCTCGTTAACCTTCCAGTAGTAGGTCTTACCTAACTGCAGCGTTCCGGCATCATAGCTGGACTCGCAACCGTTGCCAGGGACGCTCTCGGGGATGATAGTGCCCTGCGTGACGGCTCGCCCACTGCTGCTAAGGTATACATCGTGCATGGCAGCTTCTCTTCCCGCTCTCCAGCTAAGGACTACATCCGGCCCTACACCCGTTGCCTCATCCGGCGGGCTGGGGTACCTTGCCCGGACAGGTATGTAGAAGAAGCGGACCTCGCTCAGACCGTATTGCTTGGCAAGGTCGCCAAGTATGCTCCAGTGGCTTTCAGCGGTAATCCTGACATACCTCACTGCGGCGCCGCGAAAATCAACGGTGGTGTTGTGGGCATACTCGGAAACTCCGTCGTAGACGCCCGGCGCCTGGTTGAAGTCAGGCACTTCATCCAGTAGCGTCCAAGCGCCGTCTTCACCGGTGAGCGAGTATTCAATAGTAATCTCTTTGAGCCCAAAACCGAGAATATCCTCGTTCGTTAAGTTGTGGTTCCATACCCACATCTGATGCAGTTTATAGACCTTGTCGAAATCATACCGGATCCAGGCCTCTCCCGGCTCGCACTCATCGCTGAGCCACATATCCGTCTCTACTGTTGAGTGCAGGTCGTTGGCATCCAGGCCGGAGCCGTTGATGGCGTTTTCGGGTCCCTGACCTATAACTGAGCTGGAAGCTGTGGCAGTTATATTCCCAATCTGATAAGCGAAGGGCTCGACTGTAAAGCTCCAGATATCTCCTCTCCACAGCTTATCGGGATGAGCATCATTGACCTCATCGATCCGCCAGTAATAAGTTGTGCCCCATTCAAGACGTCCGGGTGGGGTGTACGTGTTAGGATCCTGTCCGCTAACGACAGGAACCCCTTCGTTGACATCGTCGAAGACTGTTCCAAAGTACACATCATGTTTGTCAGCATAAGCTCCCGGCGTCCAGCTCAGGACCGGACTGCAGGATACGTCCTCGATTCCGTCACCTGGATTTGGCTCAGAAGCCGAAGGTGGCAAGCTTCGAACAGCGTTTGGCAGTGTCAGCATTGGAGCCAGATCCGGGTTGTCTTCCTTTGCCGTAACCCAATAGGAAGCATCATTGTCGCTGTTCTCATTGATCACAGCAAAAGTCAGCAGTTTGTTTGTGTCACTGCTCAGAAAGCTGTCCAGGTTTAGATCGGCAGTGTTCGAGGTGTAGATATTCGGAGTATCGCGTGTGGGAGTATTTTCCAAGACATTTATCGTGCCCAGCAGTTGAAGCTTTGTTTCGTTGAGGGCAAAAGAGCCCAAAGCCGCGGGAAGTACCCCCGGTGCATTACTGTAGCTTGTCGTCGCCTCGTCCCAAAGGTCATCAGCGCCGTCAACCAGACCATAGATGAGCCAGTTTCTGTTCCTGTTTGAATTAGTAACATTGAAGCTTACCGTAGCACCCGTCAGGTCGCCACTAATACCGGTGAGGTCGAATCTTATGTATAAAAACTTCTGACGCACACCCTCATAGTTACGAACTGCCAGCCCACCGTCCGCGCCATGTACGCTGTCCGGGCCATAATTGCCGGACTGGCCATCGTTCGAAAGATAAGTGTCCGCACCATTACCCACCGCGGTCGTAATGGTAAGTGCCTGAACACTACTCGCTATGCTTAGCAGTACAATGAAGGGAATTGGATAAATCAATCTCTTAGACATACTAATCCTCCTTCCAAAATTAGAGCGGCCAACTTATGGAGCCGTGCACCTTGTAATCCACTTGCAACCAACAGTAATTATACACTTTGACATTGCCTGTGGCAAGGTGAAAATCTGTCATATTGCTACTATTCTACCCTGCTGGTGTATTGGCTCAGCGTGAATTGGACATTTTCTCTTTATGGTCAGGAGAGTACCTTGCCTGCCGCAAGGCAGGATTTTTGAGGCACAGGGGAATCTTTAGAATGTGTAAAGGGCGGAGTAAAACCGCGGATGGTGTTATGGCGGAGCGAACTGCGGAATCTTGAGCGTCTCACCGTCCTTGAGCGCGGACTGGTGAGCGACAATGCCCGGCACGGTCATCGCCAGTGCCTCGTAGATGTTCACCATCGGTTCGCGGTCTTCGAGGATAGCAGTAACGAACCCATTGGCCAAAGGTCCGTGGGACCCGCCGTGTCCGCCCGTGGGCATGCCGGGCGGAAGCGGTGGGCGGGTCGTGTCGGGAAGCTTCTTTGCGACGCCGTGATATTCGGTGCCATCCATCCATCCTCGCTCGCCAAACACGCGGCCTCTTTCAACAACGATGCCGTGGATACCCTTACACATAAGTATTCGAGAAGAACCGCCTCGCTGGTTTCAAACAGTGCAACCTCGTCGGAGAGGCGACCAAGTGGAGGCGCAGTTTCTGAAAGCAGCAGCTTCTGCTGCGCATTTTTGCACGAGACTGATTCCGGCGGACGCCTATTTAGCTTGCTATAATCACGTCTGACGTTGGAAATCAAATTTCCTATTAGTAACATTACGAGCACGTATTTCTGTTAGGAGTCATGAGTATGCACCGAATAGCTTTCCTGTTTGTCGTAGCTATTCTCTACTCGTCAGTCCATGCCGACGGCAACTGGCCCCGGTTCCGCGGTCCAACGGCGATAAGAGTGGCCGAAGATGATCCGCGACTTCCGGATCGGTGGGGTAGGACTGAGAACGTAGTGTGGCAAGCGGAAGTTCCAGGTTGGGGCTGGTCGTCTGGGGGAGCAAAGTCTTCCTGACCACTGTCGTGAGCGAGGAGGAATACGAGAAGCCCAGAAAGGGTCTCTACCTGGGAGAAGGTCGCCGCAAGCCGCCCAAGGGTGTCCATCACTGGATGGTCTATTGCTTCGACCTCAATAGCGGCAGTGTCCTCTGGAAGCGGGAAGCGCACCAAGGGGAGCCAAAGTCTCCGCGGCATCCCAAGAGCACTTATGCTTGCGAGACGCCCACGACTGACGGTGAGCACCTGTACGTCCTGTTTGGCGACGTCGGGCTGTACTGTTACGACCTCAAGGGCAAGCCACTCTGGTCGCACCTCATCGAGCCGAAGAAGACTTTCTACGGCTATGGTACCGCCGCCTCCCGTGTAGTGCATGGCGGTCAGGTGATCGTGGCCTACGACAACCAGGAGGCCTCCTACATTGCCTCCTTCGACGCGAAGACGGGCACGCAGCGGTGGCGTACTGAACGCGACGAGACAAGCACCTGGGCAACTCCATTTGTTTGGGAGAACAAGCTCCGCCCCGAAATCGTGACGCCGGGCAAACGTAAAATCCGCTCCTATGAGCTGAGCGGCAAACTGCTGTGGTAGATGGGCGGCCGGATGTCGAATCTGGTCATCCCCTCGCCGTTCGCCAGTTTCGGGATGGTCTATATCACCTCCGGTTATGTGGGTGACCGTCATCGCCCGGTTTATGCGATCAGACCAGGCGCATCGGGGGACATAACACCAAAGGAGGGGCAGACCTCGGAGTTCATCCAGTGGTACCTGCCGACGGCCGGTCCCTACAATCCCTCACCAATCGTCTACGGCGACTACTACTACACGCTACTCGATCGCGGATCGCTCACTTGCCACAACGCCCAGACCGGCGAAGAGGTCTACGGCAGAAATCGCTTCACACCGCGCGCAAGCTTCACTACCTCCCCATGGGCTTACAACGGCAAGCTCTTCTTCCTAAGCGAAGATGGTGTCACGTATGTGGTCGAGGCTGGACCTGAGTTCAAGCAGCTGCACACGAACAGCCTTGACGAGCTGTGCCTTGCGTCACCAGCGGCGTGCCAAGGGAAGCTGTTGATCCGAACCACATCCAGGCTCTATTGTTTCAGCAACTCCATACCGGGAATGGACAAAGAAGGAACATAAAGCACACCATAGCGATAATGATGATGGGGCTGGTTGTGACGACGCAACGCGAGGACGAGTCCGGATTGACCTTGCTGAGAAAACGCCGAGGGTGAGGCACCGTTCACCTTGAGGCTCTCGTTCTTTGGGCCCGATCGCAAGTCCAAATAAGGTGAAGTGTTCAAATCTTCCTCCTGTCATTTTCGCATTTCTCTGATTTCTTGGACTAGCGCATGTTTGTAATTTGGAGAGTGGTCTTTGAGGGTGAACCCGCGTTCTTGAGTTGATAAGGGGGGTTTGTGTCCAAACGCCAACTAGCATAGTGACAAATTATTTGAAAATGTTTATGTTTTATCTGGTAATTCCCTG
>Ga0209427_10007243_pt1 | contig 12571 bp, 12 predicted proteins | sample DeeMarSWOR136_30_FD_187465 | JGI IMG/M metagenome (GOLD analysis project Ga0209427, IMG submission 187465) | Marine sediment microbial communities from White Oak River estuary, North Carolina - WOR-1-36_30 (SPAdes) (version 2) | ecosystem: Environmental > Aquatic > Marine > Intertidal zone >... | reverse complement strand
TGAACCCTGGTCAACCATCCTCTTTAAGCTCCACAGTCCCCATGACTATATTGCCGGTGGCGGCTTTTTTGCCCACAGGGCCGGTTAAAATCTAGGGACACAATACTTAATTGGTCTTGAAGAGGGAGACGTTGGTTCTGAAACAACTTATTTTCTGAGAGCTAAGAGATGAAACCTCACCATTTGACATTCCCGATTAACCCCTTATTTCTGCTTCATCCAATTTCCCTTCACTTCAGCAACGAGGGATAATCCTTCGCCGTATCCGAAAGATTTTTTCCAATTCTCTTGATGTGCCCTTGAATTCTCATATTGACCGAGGAAGGGCGGATTTAGACATCAGTTGAGGCTGTTGAAGAAGCTTGCCATTCACAGCGCGAGAGATTTAAAATCTTACGGGCAATTATTCATTAGTGAATTAGTAATCTTTCCAAATAAGAAAGGAGGGATACATATGGGGGTAGGGGGTCAGGTCTTGAATTATAAGTTTTTAAGGCTGGAACGTAGTTGAATTGTTGAGTAACTTCGATGCCGCTATGTCGGAGCGGTAATTTTGCCCTTCCAATTTCCCTCTAGCTGCCAAGCCGAATCCTGAAGACCCGCAGGACGATTTTTCTTAGTTCTATCTAATGGATCCCACCCTAACACAACCCCGTGGGAAAATCGAAGAGCGTCCGTCAACTATTAGGGAGCCGCGGACTCCATCGATCGGTCCGAAACGGTTTAACCGATTTGACACACCACTGTCAAAAACCTTTGTTGAGATAAGGTAGTCCAAATATGAGCAAGCAAGTGGGGGAATTGGCGGGTGGGGACTCGTAGGAGAGGCCTCGTTACTCCTCCGGACTGAACTGTTCGGCGACCAGAGGTCGAATTCGAGCAATGCGCTCGAAATCCTGGTCCATGTGGAGAAGGAGAGATCCTGATTCTATAGCTATCTGGGCAATGCAGCAATCCACAGGGCTGCTTACGGTGATCCCTTTCCGTCTTAGTTCGAAATAGATCCTTGCAGATTCTTTCCAGGTATTTTCCGTGGCTTCAAAATAGTACTGTGTTGAAAGGTAGTCATCGAGTCGTCTCCACTCCCGCTCGTCTCTCGCGCCCGCAAGAAGTTCCAGTTGTGTGAAACGGCTCAAAACATAGATCTCCCTACCTATTCTTTCACGAAATGCCTGGACGACGCTGCCCGTTTTGTCTCTGAGAACTTCAATCCACACCGAAGTATCAACGAGGATCATCTTCTCATTGCCCTCAGTTTCTTATGATCGAAGCCCTTATAGAACTCAATAGAACCGGCCAATTTGGTCAGATCTTTCCGTTTTTTGAACCGAATGAATTCCCTTAAGGCCTCGTGAATAAGATCTTTCTTGGTTCTGGCAGCGCTTACTGAGAAGGCCTCCTTTAGTAATTTGTCGTCAATATCGATGTTGGTCCTCATGCTTGCCTCCGATGTGTATTCAATACACATAATATATCTTTTCCGCAATCCGTCAAGCCCTCAAGTCACATTCTTCAGGCCTCATGAGGAGGAAAACCTTTTTAGCCTCATGGTGTGTACATATCCGCTATGCCTATCGGTGAGAAAATCGCGTAGTCACCGTTCGTTATTAAGGAAGGGAGAACAGAACAGGCGAGGGGACGTAGTTAAATTGTTGAGTAACTGCAGTAGATGGTGAAGCAGGGCGGAACATTTATCTGCAGAGCGCGTCGCTCATATCTGGGCGGAATATCCGCCGTCGACTGGGAGCGCCACGCCGGTAACGAAGTCTGAGGCTCGGCTCGCGAGGAAGATGGCTGCTCCCTGCAAATCCTCTGGTTCTCCCCAGCGGCCCATCGGGGTGCGCTTCGCAATGGCACTCTCAATTAAATCACTTCCACTTTCACTCTTCCTTACGCTCAAACTCAACGGAGTATTTATCCACCCTGGTAAAATGGCGTTGACCTGAATGTTGTCCGGTGCCCAGGCGACGGCCAGGCTACGCATTAACAGCAGCATCCCTCCCTTGCTTGCCCCATACGGTGCCACCTTTGCGCCTCCAAAAATGGATGCCAACGAGCCGATGTTAATGATCTTGCCACCCCGAGCCTTCTTCATTGCAGGATAAACAGCCTGGGAAAACAAGAATGCGCTTTTAAGGTTCGTGTCGAGCACTTCGTCCCACTCCGTCGCGGTAAAGTCCTGCGGGAGTTTGCGAATAGTAGTGCCGGCGTTGTTCACCAGAATATCGATTCGTCCAAAGGCATCGAGTACCTGTCGTACTGCCTCATGGATCTGTCTCTCCTGCCGAACATCCACCTTAACACCGAGCACCCTTGCATGGTATGTCCCTTCGATATGGCGCGACACCTCCGTTGTCTTGGTCTGGTTACGGGCCGCAATAACGATATCCGCGCCCATGCCGGCAAAACCACATGCGATTGCCCTGCCGATGCCGCTATTGCCACCGGTGACGATGGCGACCCTTCCCTCTAAGCTAAACAAGTCTTTCATGAGTCTATTCCAAATAGTGCTCTTTCTGAGATTGAATCGCCCAAACCTATAATCATCTCAGCCCTTTGATTTGAAAAAAGCCGGATAGGAGTTACATCGGGTAGATAAATGCGCCTCCGCTAATATTCAGGTTCACACCCGTAAGAAAAGAGGCTTCATCCGAGGCGAGATACAGACAGGCATTTGCAACGTCTTCTGGTACCCCGAGGCGCCCCAGTGGTATTCCTACCGCGGCTTTCTTTAGTCCTTCACGGTCGAAATCATAAAAGGACGTATCATCAATATAGGCGGGCGCCACGCTGTTACAGGTAATCTGCCCTTCAGCAGCAACCGCCTTGGCTAGAGCCCTAGTATAGCCAATAACACCCCCCTTGGCCGCTGCGTAGTGTGTATGGAGAGGAGTACCGCTAACCCCTGCAATTGAGCTGATGTTTATGATTCGGCCGCTCTTCCGGGCGTACATATGTGGCAAAACCCAGCGACAGCAGTTGAAAACTCCCTTGAGATTCACCGCAATAATTTGATCCCACATTTCTTCCGGCATCTCATGGGGAGGACAGGGACTCGTCAAACCCGCGTTGTTGACCAGAATATCGACCTTCCTAAACTCCTCGATAACAGTTTGGACCGCTTGTCCTATCTGAGAAAAGCTGGACACGTCGACTACCAGCGTTATTGCTCTTTGACCGGTAGATTTGACCGTTTCAACCGTCCTGTTGGCATTTTCCTCATTTATATCAAAAATAGCAATAGAAGCGCCCTGTGCAGCAAATGTGAGGGCTATCGCCCTGCCAATTCCAGAACCACCTCCCGTTACAATGGCTACTTTGTCCTTCAATTTCATTTGCCTCTCCTCCATTACAGGTTGCCGCCGGGCCGTTTTGAACTTCAAACCCTATGGATAACCAAGGCCCGCCTCCCTAGTTCCATAGATCGCCCGTCAATTCTTGCAACCCCAACTCGTTCAAGGTTCTCTGGTAAGGCTTGCCAGTTTTGAGATCCCAGCCCATCGCGGCAAAGTAGCTGGCCTTTGTAGCTGCGAAATCGACGGCGACCCCAGCGTACGGCCCCATGGAGGGTGCGACGCTTAGCCTTTTCGGCAGGTTAAAATCTATGGGCCTCAAACCTTCCCGGCAGTTGAAGCACTGTCGGAGAGTCTGAATTCTCCGGCCTGCCGTAAGCCCTTCCTCAATTGAAAAATCCCATCCCGTAACGGCAGAGATGCACTCTGCCACAGATCTGGTTGGAATGAGCGCTCCAAACGCACAAAGCCCTGCAGAGCTTATCAATTGAAAGAAATCCGCACCAAGGGCATACAGAGGTCCTTTGGCATCGTAATCCTGATATTTCTCCACATCGAACACGCGGAATACGGATTCGGTTCCCAAAACACCCCCACGATCAAGCACGGCTGGCGAAATGCCGACCCCATGGCGACCCGGATTCGGATCGGAAATATAGAGAGTACCTCGGCCCGGAAAAAGCCTCGGGTCATGAAAACCCGGTTCCTGGCCGTGAACGTGTACGGCAAACTCCTCAGCGCCCTTGCCGATGCGTTCGCTTGCCCTTTTCACGCCATCGGCAAGCACATCTCCCAATCCCTCCCGACGGACCATTTTCCCCAACAGAGCCAATACTGCCGAACTATTGCCCCAATTCAATTCAATGCCTTCGGTTTCCCGTTTCCCGATGATTCGCCGCTCGTAACACTCTATGGCGAAGGCTATAGCTGTTCCCGCTGACATGGTATCCATCCCATACCGATTACAGATATCACTGGCCTTTATTATTGACTCCACGTTGTCATTGAGACACATCGTACCGAAGGCAGCCAGGGTCTCATATTCCGGCCTCTTGCCGCCCACCGTTGCGTATGGGCCACCTTCGACGTGGGCAATACCCCCACAAGCCACCGGACACCCATAGCAGCCGTCCTTCCTGATCTGGTATTTGATCACCTCATCGCCACTTATCCTGGAGTGAGCGGGCATCCCTTCTTCACCAATGAGCGTCCAATTCTTAATCGCGGCTGCTCCCGCGATGACGTTTGTACTGAGCCCGCCGGCCGTTCCTTGCTTTTTCAGCATGTCGTGAAACGGGCTTTTCCAGAGATCCCGGATAAAGTCCTCCTTTAACCCGGTAATCCGTTTACCGTCTGCAACCGGGACCTTCTCATTACCCCTCACGACAATCGCCTTCAACCGCTTCACTCCCATGACAGCTCCCACCCCACCCCTCCCCGCTACTCTTGTCTTGTCGTGAACAATCGCTGCCAGGAGCGAAAGGGACTCTCCCGATGGGCCTATGCAGGCAACCCTGAGCCTTGGCTCACCTAATTCCTGCTTTAAGAGCTCGACGGTTTCGTTGGTATCCCTGCCCCATAAGTGGGTGGCCTCATTCAGCTTCACGGTGCCTTCGCGCACCAGGAGATAAACTGGATGAGGGGACACACCGGATATGAGGACGCCGTCGTATCCCGCACGCTTCATTTCCATCCCGAAGAACCCGCCTGCATTTGAATCACACCACGTCCCCGTCAACGGTGATTTCGTAACCACCATATGCCTTCCAGTCATCAGTATTCTGGTGCCAGTGAGGAGACCCGGGAAAAAGCCAAGCACGTTATCAGCACCCAAAGGGTCTACGCCCGACCTCATGCGCTCGTAAAGGAGTCGAACCCCCAGGCCGAGGCCCCCAATGAAACCACGATAAACCGCTTCGCCGAGCCGTTGTTCACTGATGGACCCCGATGTCAAGTCCACCAGGAGTATCTTACCCATGTACCCCGCAGACATTGTATTGCCTCCATCCTCGTTTCATAACGTTCACGCCCTGTCGCTTAACATGGTTATCGATGCCTTAGCCTGGTGGATTCTTAGGGCCCCTTCCGGTCTGAACGAGCTCATCTGTCTTCAACAATTTCAAATCAATGTATTCTTACCAATAAGGGTGGGAACCACATAATCATCCAGGGAAAGGCGATAAAAAGGGCAATTGCAAATGTATCGACAGCGGCAAAAGGAAGGGCAGCCTTGTAAAGGTCTGATAATGTCACGTCAGGAGGGGCAACTCCCTTTAAGATAAACATAGCCCATCCGAACGGCGGCGTAAGGTTGCCCAGCATGAGGGCTACCAGGTAAACAATCCCGAACCAGAGCTTATCTATCCCCAGGCTGGTAATTATGGGAGCAAACAGTGAAGCGGTTATTATAATGATGGCAGTTTGGTCCATGAGCATGCCGAGGATGAATACAATCAGAATGCAGACTACTACAACCCCAGTTGGGCCTCCCGGCACAACGGATAGCAGGCTCTCCATCAGCTGCATTCCACCCGCACCGAGAAAGGTGGAGTTATAAGCTGAAGCTCCAATCAAGAGCCATATGATCATGCTGGTCAAGCTGAGACACCGTATAATTGACTCCTTGAGATCCCCGATCCTCAGTCGGCGCCGAATAGCAGCGCATATAAGGGCGCCGAGCACTCCTATGGCAGATGCTTCCGTAGGGGTAGCCGCCCCCGTAAATATTGCCCCGAGAACGCCGGCAATAAGGAGAGTAGGAAGAATGAGGTGCCTCAGACTGTAAAGCTTTTCCTCCAAGGGCGGTCTTTCTTCTTTGGGGAGCGCGGGACATAAATCCTTCTGAATATACGACCGAACCCCGATATAGACGATGAACAAGAAGGAAATGATGCATCCGGTAATTAATCCACCCGCGAAAAGGCCGCCTATGGAAGTGCCCGCCATAATTCCGTACACTATGGCTGGCACACTCGGGGGAATCAAAGGCCCAAGCGTCGATCCCCCCAGTATGGAACCGAGCGCCATATCTTTGCGATAGTTCCGCTTGAACATGCTGGGAAGCGCGATGAGCCCCATGCTCACCACGACCCCGGTGAGTATGCCGCTAACGGCAGCAAAAAGGGTGCACACCACGACGGTTGCCATTGCCAAACCGCCCCTGACGGGACCTGACCATTTATGGACGGCGTCATACATGTCCTCAGCTACACCTGAGCGGAAGAGTATCATGGCCATCAAGATGAACAAGGGCACAGCAAGCAGCACATAGTTATTCAGCACGGAGAGGCCTGACGCAACGAGTGCATAGAGACTTGACGGCCCCCACAAAGCCAGGGAGAAACAAACGGCCACACTCCCCAGTACGAATGCAACGGGGAGACCCGTGGCAAGCCCCAAAAAGAGGGCGACCACCATTAATCCCGCAATAACCGGTCGACTCATTGTAGTTCCCGACCCTTAACTGCGAGGAAGATATTTCGAACCAACTCAGCTATCCCCTGCAATCCCATCAAACCAGCTCCGACAGGTAAAACCCACAGGAATGGCCAAATCGGCGGATTAAAGGGGAAGCTGCCGCTGCGCTCGAATCTTAACGTGGCAGACAGAGCACGGCCCCCTCCAACCCATACGAGAACCGCTACAAAGAGAAAGAAGCCCACGGCGGTACAAACATCGATCGTGGCCTTTCTTCTCGGGGAGAGCAAGTTGTAAAGCGCGTCCACGCAGACATGTCCCCCGTATCTGAGCGTATATGCTCCTCCCAGAGCCGCAAAGCCTCCATACAGGTAAGTTGCTATCTCGTTAGCCCATACGGTGGGAGCATTGAGCACATACCTCATGAAGACATCGAAGACGACGAGCCCAAATACAAAGATAATGAGATAACAGACTATCCTGCCCGTTAGCTCGCTTAGCGAATCGATAGCCTTGAGGAGCCTCGGTGTTGCCCGCTGCATAGTTTTATCCTATCTTGCGAATCAACTGTTCAATCACTTGTGGCCAGAAACCTTCGCCACACGTCAAAGGCGAAGTCTCGCCGCGCAAGTTACTTACCTGGTAAACGGCCTCAAGAGGCGGAGGAGCGCTACGCCCCTGCCTTTGTGAAGAGGCGTAGCGCTCAACTGGTCAGCGGAGGTGACCAAAGAGCCTGGCCACGTACTTGGATGTTTCTACCTCTTGCTGAACCCATTTGTTGTCAGGATGCTTGGCCGCCCACTCATCCCACAGTTTAAAGGCAGCCGTTTCTATCTTAGCCCATTCTTCAGGGGCAATGGTCAGAACCTTAATACCGGCATCGATGAATTTCTGGCGAACCTTTATATCGGCCTCCAACTGTTTGGTAAACATCCACGCGGACCCCGCCTGGACCGTAAGTTCGAGTATGGCCTGCAAATCAGGAGGAAGGGATTTCCACGCTTTTGGATTGACAATGATTTCACCCCATCCGGCTTGCACGTGAGGTGTCGGCTCAATAATGTATTTCGTCACCTCTTGGAACCCCATCTCCCAGTTGGTGCCGAACCCCGCGTACTCAACGGCATCAATGGTGCCGAGCTGGAGCGCCGTGTAAATCTCGGGCGAGGGCAGTTTAATGACAGTACAGCCCAGCTTTTCCAGCAACATTCCCTGTAATGCTGAGCTCCTCACCTTCAATCCGTTGAAATCAGCGACTTTTGTGATTGGCCGGTTCGAATGAAAACACTCTGGAGGCTGTGCAAAAAGGCCAACCAAATACACGCCGAACTTCCCATAGAGCTCCCTGGAAATTGGGAGCATTAAATCCATCTTCATGCTCAGTTCGTCGTAGTTGGGCATTGGGCCGGGGAGTGAAGACCCTGAGATAAATGCCGGATCCAAGCCGCCCTGGTATCCCGCATATGTCGCACACATTTCAACAACGCCCTTAGCCACGGATTGCATGGCATCGAAGACCGGGAATAACTCGCCAGCGGCAAACACCTCTATGTTCAGCCGCCCGCCACTGGCCTTCTTCGCGTGTTCTGCTATATATTTATGTTGCTCGTGCAGGATAGTGCCACGCGTCCCCGGCGTTGTCATTCTCCAGTTGAACTTCTTCGCCGCTGGCTCAGCCAAGGCTCCTCTTAATGGCAACGCTAATGCCATGCTCAAACATATCAGTAATACAATCCCCCTTTTCATCTTCTTGCCTCCTTTCTACTTCCTAACCTGACGAGTTCCGTGAACATTCCCCCCCCGCGTTCTAACTACCGATTCCTTGGTATCACCCCCTTTCCACCTGCTTGCGCTTCCCCCTCAGCCAGAGGTTGACATCTCACTATCCCCAGGGAATTGCGGGGTAAACCTCCGCAATGTGCCTCTTAGGGTCAGCTTTCTGGCATCCGATCGACGGTGCTGATGTGCTCGTAGTGAGCACGCCATTTTACCTCAACTTCCCCCGCCTTCCAGCTCTGCTGCATTTCCTCTCGTGCCGCTTCCAACTCAGCGCTTGTCAGGTACTCCTCCACTGCTTGCAGATCCTCAAATTCATATATAGTCAGGTACTTAGGCCAGTTCTCAGCCGGCTTGTAGCGGGATACAACCTCTCCCCTGAGCTCCGTGAGCCTGTACCGTGATACATTCTTCAGCTTTTTAAACTTGAGCAGCAAGGGAATGTGAACCTCGTCAAACCACCTGTTGAATTTCTCATCTAATCCCGGTGCACAGTCCGAGGCTACGAAATAGAAAACATGTCGTGTCTCCACCTGTCTTCCTCCTCATTTTGCCTATCGGAAAGGAAACAACCGCTGCGCTCAATCGCCCGGGGGCTGGTAAAAGGTATAGGGGTTCTTGCCCACAGAAACCAGGGAAATCCCAATGATGAGATCGGCATCCATGAGTTTCAATTTCCTGGCTGCTGCCCCTACCGTGTACATTATTCGATTATCAACATTGAGCTCGCTGGCCATTTTTACCGCCGAACCCAGGGCAACCCCCAGATCTATAGACTGCCAGATACAGAGGGGGCCCCTAAAATCCTCACCCTCCCGCCTGCCGGACTTCACGAATTCCTCGCAGGTCTTGTGGCCACACGCACCGCAATTCACGGGCGGGCTCATTCTCTTGGGCTCGCCAGTCGCACCAATCAGGATAACCGCAGATGATTGCCTGACCTGTTGGGCATTGCTGGCAAAGCCTTGAAGCGGAACCGCTTTGGACTTGAACTTCTCTTCCATCGCCGAGGCCAACAACTGCAGGTCATCTCCATCCAGAATCAGGGTCTGGATTCGGTCGATTCCTGCAGCCTTGGGCGCCGTCCTTGCGCTGACCGCCATCATGCCCGCAGCAACCTTAATTGCGTCTTTTTCCATTTGCTCCGGCTGGAAACGTGCCATCTATATGCTCCTTTCCATTCCCTGGCTGTTTTCCCTCTCATATTCTTCCTGTGAACATTGAGGAACCCCGCTCTCTCCCTATGTGGTATCACCACCTCTCATAAGGTCGGCTATTTGCTTATGGAACCGATTGTATCATCGTGCCCCCGCGATCGACTGGGTTGAATATCCATTGACACAGAGCACTGGTCTAGAGCGGCGGCGTCTCGTAAATCTTATGCTTGTCGATGTACTTCCAGTCTATTTCCAAGCCCAGGCCAGGCTTATCAGGGACTGTTACGTAGCCCTCTTTATCGATTTCCGCATCTTCAACTACTCCAGCACTAAACCACTCAGCTGGCACCATAACCTCATGGTAGTGGGAGTTCCTTATGGAACACATAACATGCAGGTTTGCCACATTGAACAGAGGGGCCGCACAGGTATGAATCTCGATATTCATTCCGAACGCCTCGGCCATGCCCGCGGTTTTTTTCAATGGGCCAATCCCCCCTTTGATCCTCACGTCGCTGCGCACAATATCAACGGCTCGCCGCAATATATACTCCGGCGTACTGAACATGCTTCCGCCCACGATCTCCGGGCCAAGGATAGGAATATCGAGGGCCTCGCAGAGCTTGGAATAACCCTCGATATCCCACTCGGGCATGGGTTCCTCAAGCCAGACGAAGTTGAGTTCCTCGAGCTGTCGGCCCACCCACAAGGACTGCTCCCTGTTGTACAACCCATATGGGTCGAGCATAAGGGCGATATCATCACCAAGGGCTTTACGCAATGCAATGCAGGCCTCTACATCTTTCTTCGGATCGGCATGGTCTGGGTCAAAGGGATGAACTTTGTACCCTTTATAGCCCTGTTCTATACAATTACGTGCCTCCTCAACAATAGCCTCAATCGTGGGACAGCCTTGAGAGCTGGCGTAAGCCGGAACCTTGTCCCGGTAGGCCCCAAGCATCTTGTAAATAGGCAGGCCCGAGGCTTTTCCCGCGATATCCCAAAGGCAAACATCGATGGTTCCCTGGATGAATTTATGAGGATGTGTGTTTCGACCCAGCCTCCATAGTTTCTGCCACAGAGCCTCGACATACAGGGGATTCTCGCCCACAAGCCTCGATCTCAAGACGGTCTCGATGTGCTCCGCCAGCCCTTTGTTACCCGTGACGTACTGGCTGGAGTTTCCCTCTATGCCCTCGTCAGTAAGTATCCTCACGATCATGTGGGGGACGCTCCGATGCCCGAGGAGACGTCGCATTGGACCCTTAAACTCGAACTGTGGAGACGTCCATTCAAAAATCACACACCTCACATCGATGATTTTCATATTCGGATCCGTTATCGATCGTATCGTATCTATCGCCTAATCGGCGAAGGTGACTCGGTACGTAGCAACACCCTGTTATGGTTAAAGTCCATCTTCCGGATTAACGAACATCCCCCGAAATACCCCGCGGTTCTCTTCGCAACACTCCCTTCCCAGTAAATTGCGTTTTGGTGAACCGGTTAACTAATTTCTCCTTATAAATCCCTTCTTATGGATTGTCAAGCCCAAATAACGGCAAAAAGAAATATTTGGACGGATAAATCTCCGATTTTTGCCGAAATTTGACTAAATTTATTGAAAACCTTCTGAATTGGTCCTCTGTCTATTGATTTTTCCTCTTGACAAGAAAATGATAACAGTAGTAAAAATCGAGTGTCAGACCTACTGCAGGGTAAGCGAGCCGTTTCGATTTCAGGCATTCATGTGATTTCTGAGGTGCTCAAAGGAAGAAATAATTGAGGAGTTTACACATATGACATTGCGCGAAGTAGCCAAAGCGGCTGGAGTATCTCGAACTACAGTATCATTGGTGATAAATAACGTCAAAGGATCACGAGTGAGTCAAAGGACGAAGAAGCGCGTTCTTGGGGTTATCAGGAAATTAGACTACAATCCACATATGATTGCAAAAAGACTGGCCTTAGGAAAAACGAACTCGATCGGCTTGTATATCCCCTTTACCTCTCCTGTCTTTCGCAATTATACTATTATCGAAACAGTTGGGGGAATTCAGGATGTCCTAAACAAAAATGGCTATGATCTCGTCTTGTTTTCGGGGAGTTTGAACCTATCCAAAGAAAGGCCAATCGACCACATTGTTAAACAAAACACATTGGACGGTCTTATCATAGTCAATACCCGGTACACCACACAGCATTTCGTCAACAGGTATATGAAAAACTTAATCGAGAGAAATTTCAATTTCGTAGTACTTCACTATTATTGGGGGAATGCAAAAATAAACTATATCGGAGTAGACTATGAAGATGATGCTTTTAAGAGCGTATCCCATTTGGTCTCCTTGGGGCACAAGGACATCGCCCTGCTTACCGGGCCCTCAAAAGCGCTCATTACCTCCAAAATAATAAAGGGATACAAGAGAGCGATGCAAGATAATCAAATAATACATCCTAATTATATTATTGAAGATGCTGAGTATGACTATCAAAAAGCATATGCCAAAACTCAATCTATAATCAGGAAAAATCCTTCCGTTACTGCTTTTTTTGTGGCGGGTTATGAAATGGCTCCCGGCTGTTTGAAGGGGATTAAGGACCTAGGGTTAAATGTACCAAAAGATATCTCAATAATTTGCTACATCGATAATGAAATGATGTCCTTCCTGGACCCCCCTTTAACATCTGTTAGAATACCCTATTATGATATTGGGAAAAAGGCTGCTGAATTGGCCCTCAGAACCGAAGGAGACAAAAAGAGATTTATATTCGAAACCGAATTGGTGATTAGAGGCTCAACCACCAGACCTAAAGCCGGATAGTAGGGAAGGGGGTCAGGTCTTGAGGGCGCCAGGAGAAGCCTGGCTTGATGGGAAAGGAGGTAGCCGATGTCTCCTTAAAAGTCAAGAATGGAGTCCAGGGGGT
>Ga0209427_10007242_pt1 | contig 12574 bp, 14 predicted proteins | sample DeeMarSWOR136_30_FD_187465 | JGI IMG/M metagenome (GOLD analysis project Ga0209427, IMG submission 187465) | Marine sediment microbial communities from White Oak River estuary, North Carolina - WOR-1-36_30 (SPAdes) (version 2) | ecosystem: Environmental > Aquatic > Marine > Intertidal zone >... | reverse complement strand
AATTATACATTAGCAGATTGTTGCCACATCGGGGAAGGGTTTAAAACGGGTTTAAATGAAGCGTTTATAGTAGATGATGATACTGTCAATGAACTTCGTTTAGAAGACGAAATATTAGTTCCTCTCTTAAGAAATAGCCATATTATGCGTTATTATGTGAATCATAAAGACTTCTATTTGATTTATACAACGAATAAGACAAATATAAATCAGTACACAAACGTGAAAAAACATCTTGAAAGGTTTCGAGCAAGTTTAGAAAACAGGTTCCAATTTAAGGATGGAACATGCAGTTGGTATAGTCTAAGTATTCCCCAAAGTAGAGAACTTTTTGATAATGCATCAGAAAAAATCTTTTGTCCTTACAGAGCAAGAAGAAATACATTTGCGTATGATAATGAGATGCATTATGGCTTAACAGATACTTACATAATCGTTCCAAAGGAAAATTGTGAAATGAATATCAAATATCTTCTTGCCTTATTAAATTCTCAAGTACTCGATTTTTGGTATCACCATGCAGGAAAAGCAAAGGGGCGTATGAACGAATATTTCACCACACCTTTAAGTAAAATACCTATACGAAAGATTGATTCTTCAAATCCAGAAGAAACATCTATACATAATGAACTTGTGGAATTAGTAACTCAGCTAGTTCCTCTTTTGAAATCAAGATTAGACTCATCAAAAAACGAAATGAAAATAGCAGAAATTCAGCTAAAAATGAATCGTCTCGTTTCTAAACTTTATAATGCTCTCACAGAAGATGATATTTGCATCATTCATGCACTCTAATGAAATAACATCACGTTTTTCACTGAAGTTCTGATAATCACTCAGATATCATATTAATCTGATTTCTGTATCAGACGAACTTCATTTATTCGTATTTTTTATGATTTCAAATTCTGACAGTTAGTTTTAAATATGAGTTTTCATATTGGTATGAATCGTATGAAAAACATGATTTATATGAGAGATCAAAATGGTTGAAGTAAAGAAAGGCAAGCATATATTCGGAATTGTTAAAGTAGGCGCACGAGGACAGATTGTTATTCCAAAAAAAGCGAGAGAGATGTTTGAAATAAAACCAGGAGATAGTTTACTAGTAGTTGGAGATGAAGAAAAAGGAATCGCAATCGTAAAGGCAGATCTGATGAAAAATCTAGCATTGCAAATCTTGGACGGTCTGGGATATGTTACAGAAAGACTTGGGATCAAAAAGAGGGAATAAATGATTAATTGATAGTGATAAGAATGAAAAGTAAGCCCCACTACGGTTATTATGCCTTACCCATTATGATCGTTTTATCAGCTCTCATAATACTGGCTGGCATTTTAGTGTTTCTATTTGTCATGCAAATAATTGGGATTATCATTCTGGCATTTGGAGTATATCTAGTGGCATCTTATGGGATCTCCATTCATTTCATGAGGCAGGATACAGCTGAAGACATTTCTGAAATTCTTAAACTAGCGGGCAACGAAAATGTTCTTGATGTCGGCTGTGGATTGGGTAAACTGACAAACGGAATTGCAAAGCAATTGAATAACGGCAAAGTTATTGGAATTGATATTTGGAACAAAATGGAGATACCTGGTAACTCTGCTGAAAAAGCCTATGAAAACGCTGAAATAGAAGGTGTTAGAGATAAGGTTGAATTTTCTTTCGGCAATGTTCTGGATGTACCCTTTACTGATACAAGCTTTGATTTAGTGACCAGTTCTAGCGTCCTGAATAATTTACATGGTATGGATGAAAAACTTAAGGCTTTACAAGAGATCTATAGAGTAACAAAACCCGGTGGACGGTTTCTTCTTGTAGAACCTTTAAGAAACTTGAGAGGCTTTTTCACATTCACACCTTTTGCATTCTGGATGCTTTTGAAAAAAGATGATTGGATAAGGTTACTACAACAGTCAAATTTTGTCGTGCATGATTATCTTTATCGTTATGGCGTGGGTTGGTTCGTTGTTGAAAGACCAATTAATACAAAGAGCGTATGAAGGGTGAAAAACTTTATCACCCTTTATCAGGAGATGAAAAATCATCTCATCGGAACATTTAATATAGTATCTTTTCTTTATTTTCGTTATTCCAAATATAAAAATCAATGATAAGGGATTTAAAATGGCAAGTGAAGAAGATTCAAATGAAATAAGATGTGAGGTTTTTTGGAAAAATCTAGCCGTTCGATACTGGTACTTTGTTGTAATATTCGGTGTGATCATAATCGGTGCTATTATTGGATTCATTCTTACATTAGATTGGTACGTCGACACTTCAGCAATTGGTGGTAACGGGTCGTGGACTTTCGATCAATTTTCTATGGGAACCGCTGTATTATGGGTTATTTTCCTATTCCTATGGATAGTGTTACGTGTTGTATTGCCTACCCTAGCCGTAGCGGGAATCATCATAGCTATAATTTGGTTTGCGGTCCTTCCTCCAGAGCTGAAAGAAGAAATAAAATTAAGATTTAAAGAAGAACGGCACCATGGTAAAAAAAGCGGTGGTGGTGGAGCATGCGGATTTTTGATATTTATAGGAATTTGCATTTATATCTACATTGATGGAAATTGGCTGACTGAATTTGGAAGCCTAAGCATTAGATATTTCATAGACGCGTGGATCACCGTAGTCATATGGGGCTTAATCATATTCGGCATCCCAGCAGTAATAGTAGGAATTATTTGGTTTGTTCGAAAATGTGGAATATCGGATTAAAACAATTTTATAATCCTTTTTCTATTTTTATTTTTTTAAGTTCTTATGGATTGAACAACACCTATTTTTGTCTCTTTGGATAACCCTTCTTAAGATATACGATCTCTCCGCTCACCATATTTCTGATTTCGAGAATTCGATGGAAGGGAATAATCGTCTCTTCATCATCGAGAGTACAGAGGAAACTTCCAACATAAATTTTTTCAATAAGATGCGCAGGAATCTGTCTTCGATCATTTAACGCTCCACGATGGATATATACGATAATGTAATCATTTATATCTTCTTTAGGATCCCATTTCAACTTATTGAGAATGTCTCGTATGAGGATGCTATTACCTCCAAATGGATTAATACACGTTCTACTAAAAAGAAATTGTTGTAAAACGAAAAACTTGTGTTAGTCTAGCAGGGAGACTCCATATAAAAGTTAATGCATAATTAAGTTAGTTATTAACGAACCTATGAAGTGAATTTAATGGAATTTAAATTTAACTTATTTGTATCGGTTATGAAAGGTTTCGAAATACCAGCTTGCGAAGAAATGAAAGATTTATTGGAACAACTCGGAGATACAAACCCACAAGTAACGACCTCCATAGCACAAGGAATAATTCTTGCGTATACAAACCTTGATCCATTTATTGTGATAAAGAGAATAAAGGAATTAATACAGAAGGATAAGTTTCGCTATTTGTTAATCCTTAAAATAAGACCTATTGAAAGTGTTGTTGAAACAGATTTAGAAGAAATCAAGCAGGTATGTTCGAATCTAGTGGACAAGAAAATTAGGAAAAATGAAACCTTTCGTATCACTCTAGAGAGACGATTTACAAATGTTGCCAGAAATGACCTAATTACTGCAGCAGCCTCCAACATAGATCGAAAAGTTGATCTTAAACAGGCAGATAAAATTGTTTTTATAGAGGTTTTAGAGAATTCTGTAGGCATCTCTATACTTTCACCAGAGGACGAAGTTTCTATCATTAAAGAACAAGAAAAACGTGATTTCTTGAAGTTTGAAGATCGATTAAAAAAAGATGAATAGGTCGCAAGCAGATCGACCATATTTCATATTTCTGCAATCACATTTTCTGGATGCCCTTCTAGATACGCTTTTATGTTTGATAAAGTAGTATCCAGAATTCTTTGTGCCGCTTCTTGGGTATTAAATGCCACGTGTGGAGTAAATATGACATTCTCTCTTTCAATAATTTCCAAATTCCTTTGAAGGATTCTTTTCTCTTCTTCTGTTAATGTTTCTCGGGGTTTCATTTTTTCTTCAATAAGAAATTCTTCTCCCTCTATAACATCAAGTCCTGCAGCACTTATGATTCCTTCATCTAACGCGTATTTCAGTGCGTCGGTGTCTATAAGGCCGCCCCTTGAAGAGTTTATGAGGATAGCACCAGGTTTAATTAGCTTAATGTTATCTTTATTGATCATATGGTGCGTATATTTGTTGTACGGTGCATGAAGAGATATTATATCTGAATTTTTTAGCAGTTCTTCAAGAGATACGTATTTATATCCAAGTACTTCACGAGCAAAATCGTTAAAGATTATATCGTATGCAAGTACGTCCATTCCGAAACCACGCGCAAATTTAATCGCGTATAATCCAATACGCCCAGCGCCAACAACTCCAAACGTTTTCCCTTTTAGATCGATCCCTTTAAGCCCCTCCATTGAAAAAGTTTTTTGGTCAGATATTTGTGCTTTATGCATCTTCCGTGTTAACGTTAACAGCATTGCAAAAGCATGCTCTGCAACCGTATTATCGCCGTAAAACGGAACGTTACATACTAAAATTTTTCTTTTGTTACACTCCTCCAGGTCAATATGATCAAATCCGGTGGATCTTGTTGTAATAAATTTGAGGTTTGGTAATTTTGCCAAAGCTTCTTTGTAAACCTCTGAGAAAACAAAAACTGAAACACTATCAAAATCCTTCACTTTGTCTGCGTTTTCTGAGGTTAATGCCTCTGGATAGAATACTAAATCGTGTCCCGGAAGATTTTCCCTAAGATATTTTTCCTCCCAATCCTTAATCTCGAAAAAAGCAATCTTCAAAATCCTCACCCATATCTCCTATTTAGTGCATTCTTTTCACTCTGTTTTGAAATTTTATAAATGTTTTAATTTATTCGGTAAAAGGTGGCTTTTTGGCTAAAAATCTCATTCAAAAACTAATTTCGTTCTGATACATGGTATAAAAAAGAAAAGAGGATTTTTAATAGATGATGTTTAGCGAACTTTAGTACGAATTCGTTTAGAAAGGACAGTTAATCCAAGCACTGGAATAGTACAGCATAGCAGAATGGTGCCAAGACAAACTGAAAAACCGCCACTGCCTTGATTAATGACTAATACTGGATGATTCCGATCATTTTCTTTTGAAGCGAAGTCGGTCCAATCACCAATCTTGTTTACTGGATCTCTTGCTTTTACCACAATTGTGACCAGTTGACCCTGCTTTCCTTTAGCAATATCTGTAGCATCCCATTCATTCCATTGAAGTGTGCGACTAACATTGAAAGTGTCTACAGCTTCTGAGTTATATGAAGGTGCATTGTTCCAGGTCAGTGTGTCTTCATTCCAATTGGTGTCATCACATTCGTGAATACCAATATATCGCGCCTCCCATGACCATTTCAGATAAAGTTTCAACGTTGCCTCTTGAATCGATCCGTCAATCGCTGATAAATCAAACAGCAGATAGGTAATACGTATGTAATCATTGCTTAGACGTGCGTCTCCCACACGAAGATATGTTTCGTCACCATAGTTTTCATCAGGATCTGTAGCTCTAATATAAGTGTCTGCGATTGGTTCTAGTTCAATGTCTTCCTGAGCGGTAGTTGCACTTACAAAGAACACACTGCCTACGAAAAGTGCGAGTATGATCCAACAACAAATTTTCCTCATGGCAAATCCCCGCTGTAAATTTTAACAGTGAGCTCCTCTTTATATTTTTCTCTAAGATTTTAGGGAGAAACCTTCCAACTGATTTTTTTGCTTGAAGATACTATTTAGAGCAATTATTATGTAGAAAAAAAAGATATAATTGAAAAAACTATTTATCGATCAACGTTTTTGGAGAATGGGCATATGGAGAATAAGAATAATTGTCTTTTAATCGAATTGAGCGACATTGTAAAAGCTCAGCGAATTATTGATGGCCATGTTCACTGGACGCCTATGGTTTCTTCAACATCATTAGGGCAGCGAATTGGGGCAGATCTCCATTTCAAGGCGGAAGTATTCCAGAAGACTGGATGCTTTAAACCAAGAGGGGCTCTGAACAAACTTAATAGTCTGAATGAGAAGGAGAAAGAACATGGTGTTATTACAATTTCAGCGGGGAACCATGCACAAGGGTTAGCATATGCTTCATCCTTATATGGGATCAATTCAACAGTAATCATGCCTCAAAACGCTGTAAGAAGCAAAGTCGAGGCTACAAAAGCTTATGGAGCTGAAGTTATTCTTCATGGCACACATAAAGATCTCATGCCCAAGTGTCGCGAAGTTCAACAGGAACGAGATCTCACCTTGATTCATCCCTTTGACGATCTCTTCATTATTGCGGGTCATGGAACCATCGGTCTTGAAATCTTAGAGGATTTACCAATGGTTGAGATGGTTTTAGTCCCTATAGGTGGTGGAGGATTAATCTCAGGGATTGCAACAGCAATAAAGTCAAAGAAACCAGATGTTAAGGTCATCGGCGTGGAGCCTACTGGAGCCGCAGTTATGTCCAAGAGTGTTCAGCAGAATGAAGTTGTCCATTTAGATGAAATAGATACTGTTGCTGACGGTCTAGCCGCTCCTTTTGCGGGGAGATATACCTTGGCACATGTCAAAGAATATGTAGATGAGATCGTACTTGTCTCAGACGAGGAGATTATTGCAGCCTTACGTTTAATTCTAGAACGGTGCAAAATTTTGACAGAACCCTCAGCGGCTGCCAGTTTTGCGGCACTCCTTTTTGACAAAGTTGTCGTACCGAAAGATTCGTGTGTTGTTTGTGTCTTGAGCGGAGGAAATATCGATATAAGTCTCCTTAAAAAAATTCTTTGAATGTAAGTCCCTATCTCGACCCTTGTGAACTATAAATTCTCTGTGGTTCATATACGATTCATTTAAGTTCTTTTTTTATTTTGGGCTTTGCCAAAGAGGATACAATCTCATTTTTTAAGTTCAAAGTTGCACATAATGCTGTAATATGTTGTGGACATGAGTGAAAATGGTTATCGAAGATGCTACGAAACTTCTTGCTGAAGCATATAAATACTATATGATGGGAAGACAACTGTTGGAAAAAGGTGATTTCTCTGTCAGCGTTCAAGCGGCTCAATCATGCATAGAAATTGCTATTAAATCGCTGTTTAGTTTAATTGATGTGCCTTATCCACCCCTGCATGATTCAACAACAAAAATAAATATGATATTAAAAAAGCTTGAACTTCCAGAAAGATTTAGTCTGATCACTGAGGGTGCACAGAGACTCATATTCTTATCAAAGCTAAGCAAGACGTTTCATGATTTTTCTCTATTTGGTTATCTCGATATCGCTACCAGTAACATTTTTCAAAAACGGGATGCAGTGGTTCTAATTGATTATGCTTTTGAAGCTTGGAACATTTGCAACCGGATTGAGGCAGCCGTAAGAAGTAAACAGATCAAAATTTTGAAATAAACTATTCAATTATCACTGCCTGGCTGCTGCTATAAACTTTATTCAAAAGAGATTTTACTTTTTAAAAATCGGATAATATTCTATGATGAAAAGATTAAAATACCGAAAACGTAATAACGGAAGAGCACTTCAAAGAAACGATTACAAAACTAACAAAGAAACAAAAATAGGCATTTTAAAATAGAATATGAGCGTATCACAATGACTGAAATAAAAATGAGTCCAGAGGAGATAGATGCCCTAAGAAAAGAAATGATTGACTTAGCGTATTCGAATAATGGTCAAGAGCAAGAACAAATACTCAAAAATATCTGGGAGGTTCTTGACACATATGAAAAAAAGCATCATTATGACTTAATATTTGAAAATCTGACCAGGGAAATTTGTGAACTTTATATTGAGAACGACAGATCAATATCACCAATTCTTGAACCCTTATTTCAAGATTTAAGCCGTTTAAGTCGTTTAGCTATAAGAGCAATGAACGTCACTGTCATTAGATGGTATTTAAAGCTAAAAGGCAAAGATGAGGTAGTTGAATTACTTGAGACCAATGCCGGAAAAGAATGGATGGAAAAGAATTTGCAAGAGATTAAGGATTTCGCTTTAAGCAATGATGACGATGAATTAGAAGACCAAGAATAGGGGAAAAAAAAATCTCTGTTTTTAATAAGTTAGATTATATTTAGTTTTCATCGATTTTTCATTGCGTTAAATGCACCTTTCACGTAATTCAATTCATTTTTAATTGAACCTTATGAGATTAATATTTCTTTTTAAGGGAAGAAATTGCCTTTAAGCCAAAGTTTTTAATTATGGTAAAAACTGTACTAAAAAAGTTATTAAATATGAGTGCGTATTTATCTCACTCTAATTTAATCGTAAATATAAAGCCTAGAGCATTTAAGAAAGGTGAATATGTTTTGAGAAAATATACCAGCGTCATAGCGATGCTATTTGTGACATTATTTGCAATGACTACCTTTGCCCCTCTTTCAAGCGCTGTCTTTACTCATGAAGATCTAACGATGACACTATTTCTTAACGGTTCAGATGTATCAACACATGATACTTTTAATAATCCACTAGTAATAAACCTAGACGAAGATGTTAAAGGAGATTTCTCATTTGCAAATAATGGGGGTACTGTGCATCTAAACGACATTACTGTTGAACTTTATAATGTTCAGCCTGTTCTTTTCTGGCACTGGGACACAAAATTCTACGAAAATCAATTCGAAGTCGACAAAGACATCCCTGCAGGATTTGGAACGAAAGCCAGTTTTACTTTGTTCCTAAGCAATGTCGGAGAGAATAAAGAAGCACTTAGAGGACAAACCAATCGCATTGATGTGACTCTTAGCTTTGAACGCATTCCAGACTTTACCATAACAGTTTATGTGGAGTTTGTGTAATCCTAATTTTTTCTTTTTTATTTTTCCATAAGATCTTCCAGTTTAATTCAGTACTAGATTAACAGAATAGTAGCAACTCTTGTACCAAAAGTGATTTTTAGTAAAATAAAATCAAATAAAATAGAAAATTCAGTGCCAAACTTTGAATGGAGTAAAGAATTTCAAAGATTAAGTCCAAAAATATACATAGGGAAAAATTAGAAAACAAAATAATTGCGTAGTGAGGTATTTTGTGAGGTAATAATAAAGCTCTTTGACACTAAAGTAATAAGACCTCATTTAAATGGTGAATATATTTTGAAGAAAAATTTGTCCATCTTTATCATAATATTTGTGGCATTATTCACATTATCATCCTTTATTCCTCCTGGAAATGCTGCTTATACTCATCAAGACCTCACAATTACGGTCTTAATAAACAGTAATGACGTCTCTTTTCACAATAATAAGGACCATCCACTCTTAATAGACATTGATAACGATATTGAGATTTATTTTAAAATATCAAACGCTGGTGAGACGGTTCACCTAATCGATGCGTCACTTGAGGTTTATTCAATTCAAACGATTCTATTCTGGGATTACGAAACTAAAGTCTTTGAGTACAACATTGATGTCGATAACGGAGACGAAGATGGTGATGGAAGGGAAGGGTTCGACATTTTTGCTGGATTGAGTGAATCAAATAGTGTTACATTAACTACAGAAGAACTCGACGATTACAAGGAAATTTTGAGAGATCAAAGAGCCCGTGTTGATTTAAACTTTAACTTTGAAATCATATCGGACTATACCATCACCGTCTATATAGAAGAAGGTGAAATTGCGCCAGGAGACTCCAATGACACGGAAACGGGCGGAAATACAGAAAATATTAGTGATGATGGAGTTTCACAAGATACGGAATATACGATAGACTTATTTGACCCATTTAGAGGTGTCGAAACGTCACAATTGATTTTATATACAACAGCAAGCGCTCTTTTAGTCTCATTTATTGTAATGCAAACGAATAAAAAAATTGCATCCAAGTTCACAACGCTTTTCTTCAAGATAGGTGAACTGTTTTTTATTGTTATTATGGGTGCTGAAGCATTTTTTGTAGCCATTGGCACAGTAGTTCGCCCACCTTCAATTAGAAATCTTAGACAAGATGAGGTTTTGACAAATGAAACCCGAGAACGAATTTATAACTACATTTGTTCTCATGAAGGTGCTCATTTTCGCGAAATTATCACTCACAGTGATATTGGTCCATTTGAGGGCACCTGGCATTTGCAGGTTCTAGAAGACTTTGGATTCATTGTCTCTCGCAGATATAAGCACTATAAGATTTTCTATCCATTAATCGCAGGAAAGGTCATTCCTCTGAAGGATCCCCGCTTAGTATTAAAAAGTAAAACTGCTAAGGCGATTGTTCGCTTTATTTTAGAAAACCCTGGGGCATACCAGAATCTTATTGCAAAACAATTAGGGAAATCTCAGGGAGCTATTAGATATAACATGAAAAAGCTTGTTGATGCAAAAATAATCAATGTTATGAAGGAAAATGGACAGAAAAGGTTTTACATTAACCAGAATAACCTTGCCTTACAAAAAATTCTACCTGAAAATGCTTTTTCAGTATAGATTTGGTGTTTTTTCATAGATGATACATACCTGAAATCGATTTCCTTGCATATTTTGTGTAAAAACTGTACTAAAAAAGATATCAAATTTGAGACACATTTTTCTACTTAGATAATTGGATAATGAGAAAAGACTTTAGGAAAGGTGAATTATTTTGAGGAAATCTACATCAATAATTAGTTTATTGCTTGTAGCTCTATTTGCACTTAGTACGTTCGCTCCGCTATCTAATGCAGCATACACACACCAGGATCTAACAATGACAGTTTTAATAAACGGCAACGATGTATCTCAGTACAATACTAAGGATAACCCGCTTACAATAAACGTTGACAATGCTATCAATGTACATCTCGCAATTCAAAATAACGGTGCGACAGTTCATCTCACGGATATGTCCATGGAAATTTATTCTGTCCAGAGGATTCTAGGAATCTGGGACTGGGAAGTTAAGATCTATACGCACAACATCGATGTCGACAATGCTGATGATGATGGTGATGGAAAAGAAGGATTTGATATTCCTGCAGGACTGAGCGAAACTGATAGTTTTACTGTAGCTGCAGAAGAAATCGCAGAGTATAAAGAAGAAGTACGTGGTCAGAGTGTTCGTCTGGATGTGGTATTTAATTTTGAGACAATTCCAGACTTCACTGCAACAGTATACATTGATTTCGTTTAATTTAACTTCTTTTTTTTTAATTACAGCAATCAGTCTTTTTTTAATATTTTAAAATCGCTGAGAGATATTTTAATTATTCATTGTTTACAAAAATGGCTTTTCGAGAAGAAAGCTTGCTAATTAATAAAAAAATGCTTACTATCCTCAAAAAAAATAAGGAAAAGTAGTTAACAATTTGAGACTCATTTAACAAAGATCTGAAGTAGTTAGGGAATTCGATGGTGCTATAGTATTTACGATTCCTTTACGGGTTTGTCACCTCTGACAATCAACCAAATTATCAACCCAATTATTCCGGTAATCAATACTATGATTAACCACAACGCACCGGACTCTCCCCTTTTCTCGGCATCTCTGTATACCCAGACTGCGATTAATATGGCAACTACAAACCATATAACTCCTATGGCTATCATCAATGCTACGATACCAAGACCGAACCAAACTTCTGGTGGCGGAGGTTGCAACAAATTCTTCACCTCATTGAGCGTTATTACTCTTCTTATTATACTTTTCTTTATTTTAGAACACAAAATATTAAGCTTTCAACTTTTATAGTTATTTCTTAAGGAACAATCACTGAAATTTTATTAAGACTTTTAAAATGTCAATTTCAGCAGTTCTTTCGTTCCTTAGACTAAAGAGCAATTTTCTTCCGTATTTCTTTCAAGAAATTCTTAATATTTTCCTTCGGAGTAATTTCAGGGCTTGCAATCGAATTAGAAACAATTGCATTTACGTTAAATACCTCTTCTCCTTTAGACCAATAAAACGAATATTCAAGATCTGTAGGATAATAAATCTTAAGCTGTGTATTGTCGATAAATACGATTTCAATCCGATCTATAAAAATCGAAGGCGCTTCTTTGATTAAATCTGATGCTTCTGACGTTATAATACTCCCAAATTCATTATAGCGATCTTTAATTGACTCTCTCTCTACTTTTTCTGTAATTGGTTTTTCCTTCAATTCAGCTAAAAAAATGTCTAACTTAAAGAGTATTTCTTTGAAATAGTATTCTAAAGCCTGAATAGAAAGATAATCTTCATAAGTAGGATGAACTTCAAACTCTTGGTCTTGCAATTCAGTTAAAGCCAATTTTAAGGTAATTGGATCATCTATATTGTATTCATTCATTTTTTCTTTTAACTGCTTTTTAATCTCAAACGCTTCGTAAATTAAATCGCTAATTTCCTGAGCTTGAGAGTCAACGTGAGCATCACCAGAGATTGGGGCAGCTGGTTTCTCTTCAGTTATGTCACTCATACTTGGTAAAATTTCATCCGAGACTTCGCCCGTTTTAGTAACACTTGGCAAAATCTCTTCTGCTTCATCTATCTTTGCTTCTGCTTCATCTTCTATTGGGCCTCTTAATAGTTCTCGTATTTCTTTTGCTCGTGTGAGATATAGCTTAGCT
>Ga0209427_10007241_pt1 | contig 12574 bp, 8 predicted proteins | sample DeeMarSWOR136_30_FD_187465 | JGI IMG/M metagenome (GOLD analysis project Ga0209427, IMG submission 187465) | Marine sediment microbial communities from White Oak River estuary, North Carolina - WOR-1-36_30 (SPAdes) (version 2) | ecosystem: Environmental > Aquatic > Marine > Intertidal zone >... | reverse complement strand
GGTTCATCAGGGTCATTACTGGTAATGATTATGTCAGCGAAGTAGTCGCCGCCATACAAGCCTGTGGCGTCAAAGGTGACCTCTATATCCATACTATCACCTGCTGATACTGTTCCCTCGGTAGGATCCACAGATAACCAAGTAATTTGAGCAATCACGCTCGGCAATATTTGAAAATCCAAATGATCTCCTTCAGCACTCATTACTCTCAATGAAGCCTCACCGCCAAATTGAGGAAATAAGAAATCCAAAGTTGAAGGATCGTCACCCACATTTTTTATGGTAAGGGTATGAATCGACGTCCCTCCTGTCAGCAAGCTATCAGACAGTGAATCTGGTGAAACCACAATATCTGGTATACCAAACGTTGTTTCTGATGGGCAATTAGAAACACCCGAAGCATTTTCCCAATCATCATAAACCTTCAAGGCGAAATAATAAGTTGTATTAAAATCTAATCCGTCCACCGTGAAGACCTCTGTGAAACCCGCTTCCTGGGGAATTGGAGGATCCGAAACCGGAGTTGCCAAATCAAAATTACTCGAATCAATCAGAGATGTCGAATACCGAATGTCATATGCCGTTGCTGTGCCTGAATCACCGTCGTCTCCGCTGGCTGTCCAGGTAAGGGTTATCCAATTTGAGCCAACATCTGTCACGGCCAGATCTGTCACAGCCGCTGGCGGTATGGTGTCCTCCTCCAACGCAAAAGGTGAAACATAAGTCATCGCTCTACCATCTCTGTTATCTGTCCAAGCAGGATATGCTTTTCCTCCTCGTGCTGAAATACCAAGATAGTCTCCAAAATAACTGCTTGCCAATCCAGGTATAGGAGAAGGAGTAAACGATACATCACTGACCTTAAAATCAAACCACGTCGCTCCAGCATCTACTGAACTTGCAACAAATACCTCACAGTCTGTACTTGAGACGTTCCTGTCATCGTAAAATATTACGCTTAAGGCGCCTAACAAAGGATCACACGTTATCCATGGGAAGTAATGTTCTTTACCCAATCCTGAGGAATCCTGGTTCACCTTTAATGGTGTCGACCATGTCGAACCACTGTCTACGGACTTGATCATATAAACATCGATATCAGGGCCAGTGTTGACACCAGGAACTCCGATGTTAGCCCATACAAGATAGATAGCACCACTGTTCGGACTACTACTGATATCCACAGACATAACAGGGAATGAATTGACCCTCATATTCTTAGAAGTCTTTGTTGTCCTTATGCCTCTGATGTTTTCAATAATTCTTGTTGCAGGCTCAAATGTTGCTCCTCCATCGGTTGATCTCGCAAAACCAATTGCAGTCTCGTCAGAGGGCCAGTAATCATATATTGACCAGGCTGCATATACCTCACCATTAGGACCCGTTTGAATATTGACACCCTGATTATGACTTCCTGCGCTAACAGCAGAACTTATGTTGATTGGAGATGACCAACTAAGTCCATTATCAGTGGAACGAGATAATTCGATATCCTCGTAATTTGGTCCTCCCTGAAAATTCGTCCAGGCACTGTACAAATTGCCTTCATAGGGACTCGATAGACTATTATCTATCCACAAGTGGTTCTTATCTAGAAGATATCCACCTGCTGCAACTTGAACATGTGTCCAGTTATTCCCTCCATCAGTTGAATGGGCTACTCCTTGACCATAATCATCAGCAATGTATCCCACATAATACCACCCATTACGACCAATTGCGGCTGCTGGATCACCTGAGTTGTAACCACCTGCTCCAGTTATCTGTCCACCCCATGTCGTACCACCATCAGCGGTATAGAGCGCATCTGCTCCGTAGAGTGTGCTTACCGATGAGCCATCCCAGTCTGTAGAATTATTTGAATTCAGTAGAATGTTAATGTCTAAGGGATGAATAAAGACAGAGTTTTCGCTCTGAGTTGTATTTGGGTCGGTCGTTACGGGAACGTCAGGAGAATCTTGAGTTAGAACAACGGCAGCATCTATTCTACTCGAAGTATAGACAGCTTCTCTGCAAGGGACAGCGGGTGCAACATCTACCAGACCGAGTTTAGCCATCCTCAACCAATAAGACTGACTCCAAATTCTAGTATCTATTTCCTGAACCTCTGATTCCATGGGTCCTTGCGCAAGACCGACTCTTACTACTGATAATGCTATGAATATGATGACTATGATTTTGGCAACACCAACAAAATGCTTCATGATACACCTCCTCAACAAATACTGCGAATTATAAAAATTCATAACCGAGAAATTATTTAGTACACAGTGGAAAATTGGTACTGACACTAAAAAGGATACTTCTTTGTGCTGGCTCTTCATGTCTCCTCCTCTGGGCATTATGCGGTCCTGCTAATTTAGCTGCAGAAACTACACAAATGTATACACAATTGCAACATATTATAAGAGAATATTATTGAATGTCAAGTATGCAAAAATTCAGTCTATTATTTAGTGGCATCGATAGATACAAATACCTCATAGACAAACGTCAGTGGAAGATGTCGAACATGGCGAAGAGAGCAAGAAGTAATTATGGAGACCGGCGGTGCTAGGGGGTTTCGAGGTCTCCGAAAAGTATCAAAGAACTTTTTGGAGAAAAGGGGGAGTAATCCCGCCTTTGCACCCATACGTTCTGGCACAAAAATGGTACAGATTTGGCGCACAGGGTCCCGTTTCTTGTGAGAACATAGGGCGGCAGCAAAAACCCCGCCCTTCAGAGAGGGCGGGATCACCCCCTTGTGTTACGATTTGGCCTTATCTTACCTTAACCACCTTCTTTGCTGCGCAATCGATTACGGTGATTTGCCCCATTAGAGAAACCACAATAGGTAATAGCAAAATCGTACAACTTTGTGGTATAATATCGTATGGATAGTATGAGAACTGACACCTCTCAAACTCTCTCTAACGGGGTGCACAGATTGATTATCCCGATTTCTCCTTATTAGATATATAGCATAAGAAAATCGAGGATCCCGCAGCAGCGGGACAGCGATAAATAAATTACCTGATTTTTATCACTTTTCGAACGATCATATTATCTATTTCTATGAAATAAATCCCAGGTCTCATTTTGTCAGGTGCTACAACTCTTCCTATGATATCGAAGATGCGGCATTTCTTACCTTCAGGCAGGAGCAATGGTCCAGTGAAGATGGTTGCGCCGAGGTTATCGTATTTATCTATAGGTTTAGTAATAGGTTTTTCATTAACACCGGGTCCTGTGAGCCAGGGGTCAAAATCAACATAATCACTCACCGTATCGCCAAGACCACCCGGATTTGCCGTAGGATGATATGGACCAGTCGCATCACCCCACCAGTTAGAATCAGCATCAATAGTGACACTCGCTTCAATATTACAAATTCCGTAGCCTTCATTGTCAATGATGTCATTGTAGATGATTGTTGGGTTAGTAGGCCAACCCATATATATGCCGTCGTAGATATTGTTCGCTATAAGATTGTGCTCAATTAATGCCGTAGTATAGCCAGCAACAGCAATACCGCCACCACGCCCCCACACCGTAGCTGTGTTATGTCTTATTGTATTGTGTGAAATAATACCTGAGCCGTAGTCGCTAATAGAGACACCACCTCCAGATGCGGCTGTATTGTATTCAATAATATTTTCAGTGATGGTCGGCATAGCAGTGTAGAATTCAATTCCGCCACCTATCTCAGCTGTATTCATCGTGATTGTGTTGTGAGATATTACAGCATTGCAGTTTACGTCACAGTCAATTCCTCCGCCAGCTACGTCAGCTGCATTCTCGTTGATAATATTATTTATAATAGTTGGCGACGATTGATTGAAACAACAGATGCCGCCTCCTAGGTATCCCCAATTAGTGTTAGTACCTGTTCCACCAGTGAGAGTGAAACCATCCAACACTGAACTATTACCCTCACCGCTTTTGAAAAGAACCACGCTTCCAGAATCCAGGTGAACAGGACTACCACCATCAATTGTTGTAGTATCAGGGCCATGTTCGCTTTTTACTGTAATAGCCTTGCCATTGAAGTTGGTATTCTCAACATATGTTCCAGCTCCCACGAGCACAGTATCGCCAGTCGAACATAGATCTATGCCCGCTTGAATAGAGTTGAGCGTGGAATCGGGGTGTACATACCAAACATCTGCATATGCTGTGCCGTATAAGAATAGCACAGCTATCGCTCCTATTAAGATACTCACTTTCTTCATCCTGCCTCCTCTCCGTATGCCAATAGTCCCGCAAGGGGATGCGGGCTGTGTAATCATCTACGAAAACTATCTGAACATCTATACAATTATGTCATATTATAAGAGAATATCATTGAAAGTCAAGTATACACCAAAAGACCTAAGCGTGAAAAGGCACATGGGGTAGAGGTGGATCGCAGCGCCCCTTGGCCTCTTTAACATTGGAGTGCCTGTCAACCAATTTGCGGGACGAAAATTCAGGTGGCTTATCTAACCTTTACTACTTTCTGTGTAATGTGTCCATCAACTACAATGAAGTAAATGCCGTGCGTGATGTTGGTTGGTTCAACAGCTCTTCCCGTAATATCAAAGACTTTGCACTTTCTATCTTCAGGTAACAGTAATGGTCCGCTGAAGATGGTTGCGTGAAGGGTTTTGTGTTTATCAACAGGTTTGACGATTGGTTCTTCTTCAATACCCCATGGATTGTAAAGCCACGGGTCAAAATCAACATAATCACTCACAGTATCGCCAAGACCACCAGGGTTTGCTGTAGGATGATAGGGTCCAGTCGCATCACCCCACCAGTTATTTGTGGCATTAAGGGTAATCGTTGAATCTCTATTTTCAACTCCATATCCAATGTTATCAACAATATTGTTGTAATGAATCGTAGGAGTGGAGGTGCTACAACTTATTCCACCACCGTTGTTGTTTGCTATAGTGTTACTGTCAATCGTCGGTGAAGATTCGAAGCACGCAATACCACCGCCGCCGAAGTTGAGGACCGCATCCACACTATTGTTGGCTATCGTATTCCCAATAATAATCGGAGTAGAACTCAAAACGCAGCTTATGCCCCCACCCAACGCACCAAGACCTCCACTACATACATTACCAGTAATGGTATTATCAATGATATGTGGGGAAGAGTTTTCCCAACATGCAATGCCGCCGCCGTCAGCTCCGAGCCCACCTACGGTATTGTTGGCGATAGTATTTCTAGAAATGATTGGAGAAGCGTTATACCAACAGGCAATACCACCGCCAGCAGCAGGACCAATTTCAGAATTTGTGTTGTTGGTAATGAGATTATCGATTATGGTCGGTGAAGCTCCGTAAAGGTGAATACCGATTTTACCATTCCGAACAGTAAATCCATCAATTATTGTTGTTGTGTCTACTTCATAGCTTATGTCTATGGTAGGCCGCAAGCCATCCCCATTTATAACTGTTGTATCAGGTCCATACTCGCTGCGAAGATCTATGCCCTGTGTATTTTGCCACACTAAATGCTCAAAGTAAATCCCTGGTCCTACGAGCACCGTATCGTTGTCAACGCATGAATCTAACGCTGCCTGAATGGAGTTGAGGGTTGAATCCGGGTGGACATACCAGACAGTTGCCTGTGCTGTACTAAAGAAAAACAGTAATGTTCCTATTAACGCATAAGCTTTCTTCATAACTCCTCCTCTGTCTTACATGGTTATATAGTAATATAAGATTATAAAGGATGATAGCTCAATGTCAAGATGGCACGCCTGCTACAGGTTTCGCAGAAACCGAAGGTATCGAGCTCGTCGAGATATATCGTTGGCTTGTCTCGAATGAAATGGAGAAGAAGTTTCGTCGGAGATCTCGACCGAATGGAGAGGAATATATTGAGAAAAGGAATCGAGATGCCTGTATCGATTGGTGTTTTGAGATAAATCTGGCAATGATCTTTTCTCATTTTCTCGAGAAAACGAGAAAAGCCCGAAGGGATCTTATATCACGATATTACCTCACCTTAACAACCCTCTTTGCTGCGCAATCGATTGTCCCGAATGTTCCTGTTTATACATTAATGTAGGGGGGGTGATTTAGACTGATCACCTGCCTAACCCCTTTAACATAGGAGAGTCATTTATTGATAACCTGTGTCGGTCAGTTTAATACGTGCAGATGTTAAATAGGTTAATTAGTATATGATAGCACAGAAGTGGCACATGGGGGTTGGTGATGCAACCAATCCGCTATGCCGCAGAAACCAAGTCGGATCTCTGTCTGATACCTAGACCGGAAGATTTCGCGTTCACTTTGTAGGATATCGGATAAGATTCCAGAATTATTGACATTCTTTGTTCACTGAGTGCACTGTCTTGGAGGAAGTATTGGGAGGCCGCAAACTACTTAGTATAGTGGTACACTGACGGCAGGTTCATTTTTTTCATTCTCTAATCCGCGTTTTCCGGATCTTTTCTTTGACTCGATTTCTGCCTGCGGATTTTGCTTTATAGAGAGCCTGGTCTGCGAATTTCAGAATCACCAAGGAATTCTTCATATCTTTATGAAACTGAGCCAGGCCGATACTGCACGTGATATGGAATGCTACCTCACCATCAACTGAGAATACCTTGTCAGCAATTTCCTCGCGCAGCTTCCTTGCCACAAGCCTGGCCCCCTGTGCCGTCGTATTCGGTAGCGCCACGCAGAATTCATCTCCGCCGTAGCGTGCAGTGATATCGGTTAAGCGCACATGTTTCCTGATTAATTCGGCGATCATTAAAAGGACGCGGTCGCCGATCAGATGACCATGCGTGTCATTGACGCGTTTGAAGTCATCAAGATCAAGTATCATGACACTCAGCGGCGAATTGTGACGAACCGCCTGCTCGATCTCATACGTCAACTGATCCATAAAGCTACGGTGATTGTTCAAGCCGGTCAATGCATCTGTTCGGGCAAGCAGTTCCAACTCTTTCTGCTTTTCTTCAAGATCTTTCCGGTGAGAATTTAATTGATCAACCATATCGTTAAAGGTATCTGCAAGCTCGCCGATTTCGTTCTTTGAGTTAATGTCTACTTTGAATGTGAAATTTCTATTTGCTACCTGCCGGACACCATGAGTTAGTTTGGTTATGGAACGAGTTATGTAGCGTGAAATCAGGAAAGCCAAGAGCACAGCAAAGCAGAGGGATAAAACACCAACTACGATCGAAAGTCTTCTCATTCTGCCCAGGCTCCAGTAGACGGCCTCGTAGGGCTGCTGGATAAAGATAGCCCAGGAAAGCTCGGGCATGCTGATTAGAGCGCCGAGCATTTTCCCCTTATTCTTGTCAGTATAATTGTGCGTAGCAACAAAATTGCTGCTGAACATATCTTCCAACCGGGAATCTTCTGTAACAAATCCACGGTGTATAACTGATTTCAAGAACTCCTGCCTGGATTCATCTAAGGGAAGAACAACATTACCCTTTCTATCAAATACGCAGACTAGGTTTTCTGCGCCAAGCCTTGATAGAGAAATATCTTCTATATAGGCGGAGATGTCGGAAATGTCCATTTCAGTATAGAGAAAAGCGAAGATTTCATCTCTACGCCACCAGGGAATAAGAATACCCAATCTAACAGTATCTCTACCTTCGTCAACGAGACTGAAATATCTCCCTTTTTCAATCGCAGTTCGACATACTTCCGCAGGGAGTAGATCAGGAACAACAATGGCGCTTGACGATATGACGTCCTGCTTTATTCCCCTCTTGTCAAAAACGGCAATAAAATCCACCGACTCTAGCACCATAATCGCCTTTGCCATTTCAACCTTGTCCGCGGTCGAAATGCCCGGGCTGCTGAGAATATTGATAATCTTCTTTAAAGCATTTTCAAAACCTTCAACCTCATTGGATATTCTATAAGCCACGTTTTCGGCAACAGAAACCGCATATTCTCGAGCCGAGCGTTTAAGGGCATCGGCATTGACATTCAAGAGCGCATAGGTTATGCTCAAAACCGCGACAATGGCTATGATAATAGTCGCTATCGCTATCTCGTGAAAGGTCGTTCGCCTTTTAAGCATTCAATTGGCTCCTGCGGAAAAACCGTGCCCTGTGCTCTTCAGCACATCCTGTACTGAATCCTAGATCCAGTTCTTGTGAGTGTTTTAACATTGTCCGAATTGTCACCATCATAGTACATTCTGGAGTAAGACACGCAATCATAACGAGATTGATCAGGAAGCACAAAATTGGACATAAGGATATTGTTTCCAAAATTATCTTTATCAACATGCTTACCTCAGTTTTTGAAATAGTAACGGACTCCGATTCCGCCTTCTAGATCAAAGCCGGCTTCGGGAATCAGATCCATCACTGGATACAGTTCACCAAAGAATCCGAGTTGCTGATAGAGATACTCAATACCAATACCGAATCTGATTCCGAGATTAACCTGCCATTCTTCCTGCTCTGCCTTCATCTTGATTCGACCTCCAATTCCAAGATATGGATACCAGCCGGGTTTCTGTGTCCACTCTGGAAAATAGGAAAGATAATCGCCAACAATATGGATTGTCTTTTCAGGAAAAGACCAGCCGATTTCAAAGTCGATAGCGTGGTTTCTTGCTATCCAGGTCTTAAAGCTTATTCTCGTTGGCACGCCGGCGATATACCCGAGACCGAATCCAGCAGGTGTACTCATGTTAGTATCTTGTGTAATGACTGCGTCCTCGCCTTTGTCCACTACGGGTTTTTTAGGTACTACCGGGGTTCTATCATTACCGTGATAGACAACTACAAGATCCTCCAGTTTTTTGTCTACAAGTGTCTTGCTGCCCTGAGAATTCGGTTCATCCCCAGCAGCCGGTGCGCTCGTAATAGAATCATCCTGGCTGGCCGCATCTCTTAGTATGGTCTTAAACCCGCCATTCTGCAGCTCAATATTTTTGACAATGGTTTTTTCTTTTCGCTCTAGGTTCAAACCGTGGATAATAACCATGGCATCCTCGTCCATCTTCAGCGTGCCCTTGTTTGGATAGAGGATATGCGCACGCGATTTCCTGCCGGTCGTGACTTTATAACCACGATAAAGATAATAGTTCGGAACTGGATCGAGCCAGCCGGGTCTTAAGGCAGGCGGCTGCACCTTAACGTCATTTTCAAACCATGTCAGCACAGCATCGGGTCGACGTATCACGATTTCTACGCTCAGATTTTTTGCTCTGGTTTCTGCAGTCTTATTCGAAGCGATCCGGTCTTTCCAACTCAATACAAGTGCCTGGATTCTGTCGTCTGAAACTCCTAAGTTGATAGTTAAATAGTCCTTTACCTGATCTGCCATCTTCTGAGAAAGGTTAGTATGTGAAGAAAGCGTGTCGCCATCGCGTGTGTAGCCACAAACGTCAATCATTAGATTACGCTCTGTAAGCAACTTATCGGCTATCGTTTTAAGCATGGCTTCTGATTCTCGAGTCAGCACCCTGCCGGTTGAGTCAAAATATACCGTCCCAAGGGGTATTTCTGTACTGTCCTGCTGGGACGCCAAAAGAATAGAGAAGACTATGATTAGATAGATATGTGCCTCCTTTGACCGTTAACCATAACTAATTCTTTTGAACACTTGCTGAAAACCAAAGGATGTGGCTTGTATGCCATTACTGCACAAACCACTTTGGACTGTATAGCCTTGTCATCGGCTGATCCTTTGATTGCCTTTGTCAAACTGATGTCTGGTGCTCTATACAGGTTGACGCTGCTAAACCGCACCGTTGGTTCGATAATCTGGTTGGCATTCATTTTTCGCTTCATTTCTTTCTTCTCCTACCTTGAATAATAGCATAATTCGTGCCAGATGTAATGTTTGAAATTTAGAGATATTTTTTGCGATAATTCTCAAAATCTGTGCGGTTTTGCGACACTTCGATAGCGAAAATCTTAAAATAACGCTCTGGGTTGGTTTTACTGGTCTATATAGCGTATTATTTTAGCACACTTTTTCGGTTTTGAATGGATTTTATACATGAGATTGTTGAAAAATTGCCAATGATAGTTTAACGAAGCCCTCGCTGCAATAGGGCATAGGCAATAGGGATTAGGGAACAGATGATTATAAGCATATTCAACAATGTGAGAGCTTGGACAAAATAATTCATCGCTTTCAGGATTACGATGGTAACCGAAAGGGTGCAGCGATAGTTCAGCGATTATCATCTCTGTAATTGAAGATCTCTGGCTTTACAGAAATCTTGGTGTAGAGATGGGAATAAGGGGGGGGAGGGCTTTTAAGCCTTTTGTGGCGCCAGACAGACAATGCGCACCGCTAGTCCACCGCTCTACCCCTATACCCCAAAAATTAACCAAGGGTGATCATTTGATACTCTCTGTCGATCACGCTGATACGCGCAGATGATGGCATAAATCTGGCACAAGGATAGGGGTCAGTGTTTTAAAGTAGATGCTGGCCCTTGTTATTTAATATTTTTAGAACTATTTGAGTAATTGGTCGTCTATCCTGTAAAATATTTCCTTTACTATTCGGAATACGATACTGGAACAACACCATAAGCTGCAGATAGTGACCTAACTGACCACAGAGGGTTAAGGGGCGTCCCGAAAAGATAGTAAGACATTGCACCAGATAAACTCGGTGTCGAGTGGAAAGTGTTGAATGACGACACTTAGGTCTACGCATACTATCTTGACAAGTGATAGATTATCTCTAACATATTAATATAAAGGAGGAGGTATGAGAAATTCTAAACATTCCTTGTTGGCGCTCCCTGCGTTCTTAATCTTGCTGCCAGTCTTTTTATCGGCACAAATCGACACGGTCTGGGTTCACCGCTGGACGAGCCCTGGTGCAGAGTCTGATTGGGCTTATGCAATCGCGGTCGATGATTCCGGCCACATATATGTTACCGGCAAGACTAACAATGCGAGCACTAACGATGACTGGACAACGATCAAGTATGACCCTGATGGTGATACCGTATGGATACGGAATTTTGCTAGTCCTGGAACTGCAAATGAGCGAGCGAATGCGATCGCAATAGGACTTTCTGGCAATATCTACCTTACCGGTTATACAATGAGTTCAGGCGCTGGTGACTATCTAACAATCAAATATCGACCAAATGGAGATACCGCGTGGACAAAAATATATGATGGGATTTCAGCCCAGTATGATTTTTCGAAGTGGGTTGCAGTGGATGAACAGGAAAATGTCTATGTAACCGGATATAGTCGAGGCTTATCTTACCAAAATGATATTGCGACTGTCAAGTACGATTCAAGTGGTACCCAATTATGGGTCACGCGGATAAATGGTTCTGGTAACTACAATGACCAGGGTAACAAAGTAATAACTGATGACAACGGTAATGTATATGTCGCAGGCTATCTTAATCCATTCAGTAGTGGCACGCGCTATGACTACGCAACAATAAAGTATCGCGCAGCAAGTGGTGATACTGCCTGGGTGAGAACGTATAATGGAACTGCTGACAGTTCCGATATTGCCCGGGATATCGAGGTTGATGCTTCAGGCAATGTCTACGTGACGGGTTCATGCAGGAACACAGGTACGCTCAATGATATCGTTACGATCAAGTATGACTCAACAGGCAATCAGGAGTGGGTAGCGACATATAATAATCCAGATACGAGCGGAAGTGATGGTGGATATGGGATAAAGGTCGATGGCCTTGGCAATGTCTATGTTGTTGGTCAGAGTCAGGGACTTGGGACCAACACGGATATTGTGACAATAAAGTATGATTCCGATGGCAACGAGGTATGGACCGAACGGTATAATGGGCCGGAAAGTAACTATGACACCCCGTCGACAGAAGATGGCGGGAAATGCATGGCAATGGACATGTACGCAAACATCTATATTACCGGTGTCAGCAGGAGCGCGACGTCAAACTATGATTATCTCGCCATCAAGTATGATTCAGCCGGCGTTGAGCAATGGGTGGCTGGATATAATTGCTGTGATAGCGTTGACTACGCGCTAGCTGTGGCAGCCGACAATGCAGGTGGTGTTTATATAGCAGGGCGCAGCGTAGGTTTAGGTACTTATTATGACATGGCGACTGTTTGCTTCCTGGAGCCGCTTGATATGCATCCGCCTTTGGCGCCATATATTGCGCAGGCTGAGAAATCAGGCAATGATTTTGTTCTCACATGGAATAAAATAACGACTGATACATTGGGCAATCCAGAGACCATGGATCACTATGTCGTGTATCGTAACACATCACCTTCTTTTATCCTTGGTGCATCAGACTCAATTGGTGTTACCGTTCATCCTGATACGACGTATACGGATGTGGGTATCTTAAATGCTTCACAGAGCTACTATTATCTCGTGAAGGCAGTGGACTCGGTAGATAATAGAAGTAAAAAGTCGAACATGGGGTTTGTGTGTCACAAATTCATCAATGAGAACCCAGGCGCGACGGGTGATCGCAACTGGGTGAGTCTACCATATATAAGCGAATATGACAGCATCAAAGATCTCACTGGTGATGTGAGTTCAGCCGGTGATCCAATCAGTAAGATTACCATGCTCGAAGTAGAGGCACCGCAAAACTACTATAGTTGGATATACCATCAAATACTCGG
>Ga0209427_10007240_pt1 | contig 12575 bp, 7 predicted proteins | sample DeeMarSWOR136_30_FD_187465 | JGI IMG/M metagenome (GOLD analysis project Ga0209427, IMG submission 187465) | Marine sediment microbial communities from White Oak River estuary, North Carolina - WOR-1-36_30 (SPAdes) (version 2) | ecosystem: Environmental > Aquatic > Marine > Intertidal zone >... | reverse complement strand
CGAAAACGAGGGGTGTCCGCTCTACCCCGAGCGGATCGACTACCTCGGCGACCCTGCCGCAAAGCGGATGCTGAAGCAGGGACGAACGGAGGGGTGCTTCTACATCGAGTCCCCCGGCATGATCCAGCTCATACGACAGGCACGCTGCGACGACTTCGAGGTGCTCACGGCCCTCTCCTCGATCATCCGCCCGGGGGTCTCGAGCTACGGAGGAAAGCAGCGGTACCTCCGCCGCCACCTGGGGCTCGAGCCGGTGGAGGTGATGCACCCGTCAGTAGAAGAGGTGCTGAGCGATACGTACGGGTGTCTCATATACCAGGAGCAGGTCGTTCGGATCGCGGTGGCTGTCGCCGGGATGAGCTACGCCGAGGCGGACGGCCTCAGACGCTGCATGTCTTACAAGAATAAGGACGAGGAGACGATGGCTTCCTACCGGGCTTCCTTCATGCGGGGCGCCCGCGAGAGGGGCATCCCCGGTGAGACGGCCAGCGAGATATTCCGCCAGATCACCTCCTTCGCCGGGTACGCCTTCTGCAAGGCGCACTCGGCCTCCTTCGCTCTGGAATCGTTCGAGAGCATCTACTGGAAGACGCACTACCCTGCCGAGTTCATGGCGGCGGTCCTCTCGAACGGGGGTGGCTACTACTCCCAGGAGGAGTACCTGGAAGAGGCGCGCCGGATGGGACTCGTGATCCTCCCTCCCTGCGTGAACCGGAGCCGGCTCCGGCACTACGGGCGGGGTCGCGAACTCCGTATCGGGCTCCTGCAGGCCAAGGGGCTCACGGTGGCGACGGCCGAGGAGATCGTGCGGAAGCGCCCGTTCCGTTCGCTGAAGGAGTTTCTCGAGAGGGTTCCTGCATCGAGGGACGAGGTGGAATCTCTCATTCGCTGCGGCGCGATGTCATCGTTCGGGCGCACCCGCCCCGGACTTCTCTGGGAGTTTCATCTCCTCCGGCCTGAGCGGGCGGGTTCTCTCGATGAGGGTACCCGGGCCGTCGGAAAGAGGGGGGGGACAGATGGTGGGGTGGAAGGCTTCGTCCGCCAGCTTCCCCGCATCCCTGAATACGATCTGCCCCGCATCGTGGCTCTCGAACGGGAGATATTGGGTCTGGCCGTGAGTGCTCATCCGCTCGCTATGTTTGCAGAGGAGCTGTCACGGGTGGCCGGCACACGGTGCCTGAGGCGCTCGATCGACCTGGCCGGGCTCGTCGGCCGGGAGGTAGAGATCGTGGGGTGGAAGGTCACCGTGAAGCCCACCCGGACGATGGACAGGGGAGAGGAGATGGTCTTTGTGACGTTCTCGGATCGGTGGGGGCGCTTTGAGGTGACCCTCTTTCCCGCCGTCTACCGTCGTACGGCACGGGAGCTCATCCGTGGTCACGGTCCATTCCTCATCAGGGGCCGGGTCGAGAGCGAACTGGGGGTCGAGAACCTCGTTGCACAGGATCTGCATCACGTGTTGCACGGGATGAGGTACCGCACGAAAGCCTCTCAGGGACAATCAGGGCCGCTTAAAAAGATACCCGGTTTCTTTGGCCGGGCTTGATGCGGTGGTGACCATCACCGGTGGTGATGTCGGTACCTCGGAGAGGGGAAATGGTATTCAACGTTCTAGAAATGGTTCTTTCAATTCGATCCGATTACTTCCCTTACGGTCTTGAGAATGTCGATCATGGTAAATGGCTTTTGGATAAAGTGGAATCCCCTCTCCTCTATCTGTTTCCATTGCGATTGCTGCTCGGTATAGCCGCTGCTCAGAATTACTTTCAACTCGGGTTTCAGTGAGAGAAGCTCATCGACGAGTTTGAGACCGGTTTTACCCGGTAGAATAACATCACTGAACAGCACGTCAAAGTTACCCTGCTCTCTCTTAAATATTTCCACACCTTTTTCTGTGTTTTCTGCTTCGGCTACCTCATACCCGTTTGAGCTGAGTACCTTCGCCATAAAGTTACGAACTCTTTCGTCGTCCTCAACGAGGAGTATGCGCTCGCCCTTCCCCCGGAGCTTCGTCACGGAAGTGTCTCTTTCTGCACCGTCGTCGAGCTTTTCTGATGTGACAGGGAGGAATATCTTGAATGTTGTTCCCTTCTCCCGCTTGCTGTTTACCGTAATCCACCCGTTGTGTTGCTTAACGCTCCCATAAACCGTCGAGAGCCCCAACCCCGTTCCCCTACCCATTTCCTTGGTACTGAAAAACGGCTCATAGATGCGTTCCAGCGTTTCCATGTCCATACCGATTCCCGTATCGCTCACCGTCAAGCACACAAAGTCACCTGCCCTCGCCTCGGATATCGCACGGCAGGACTCTTCGTCCAGCGTCACGTTCTCGGTTTTAACGGTGAGCTTGCCGCCTTCAGGCATGGCATCACGGGCGTTGATGACGAGGTTCATGATTACCAGCTCCATCTGGCTCGGATCGGCTTTCACGGGTTTGAGTTTCGGCCGGAGAATCGAGACGAGCTCGATGTTCTCTCCGATCAGCCGTCGAAGCATGGTATCCATATTCGAGACGACATCATTCAGGTCGATGACTCTCATCTGGAGCATCTGTCTTCGACCGAAGGCGAGTAGTTGCTTGGTCAGTGAGGTTGCCCTCTTCGCGGCGTTCTTGATCTCCAATATGTCCTTGCGCATCGGATCTTCTTCGCCCAGCCGGGATAGCAAGAGGTCGCTATAACCGGTGATACCGATGAGGAGGTTATTGAAGTCGTGTGCGACGCCTCCTGCCAGTGTGCCGACGGCCTCCATTTTTTGTACCTGCCGGAGCTGCTCTTCCAGTACTCTCCGTTCCGTGATATCGATAAAGGTCGCCTGTATCGCAGGCCTGCCATGGTACTCGATACGGGTGGCGTATATTTCAAGCCACCGAGACTGTCCGTCCTTCATGATTACCCGTAGCTCGTATCTCGGGGAGATAGGCTTTCCTGCGATACGCTCCTCGAAACGTTTCCAGAGGAGATCCCTGTCATCGGGGTGCACACTCGCTTGAATTTCTTCCGTCGAGAGGGCCAGAATTTCTTCGACCGTATAACCCAAAATCTCGGCCATTGCCGTGTTCGCATAGACGATCCGGTAATCCTGTATGATTACCAACCCCTGCAGGAGCTGCTCCACCAGCGTTCTGTACTTTTCCTCGGATTCACGTATTCGTTCTTCTTCCCTCTTGCGGTCAGTGATGTCCCGCACGGTGGCGATGAATGCCTTCGGCTTCCCATATCCGTCTCTGATCAGAGCAGCGCTCAGTTCACCAAAAAAGCGTGTTCCGTCCTTTCTCAAGAGGCGGTACTCCACATTTCTCACGAATCCTTCTTCCAGCGTCTTTTTCAAATATGCCATCGCCTTTTCGTGATCTTCCGGTTCTATGAGCTCGAGGGCGTTTTTCCCCAACATCTCCTCGGCGTTCTCGAAACCGTGCAGTTCGAGCGTCTGCTTGGAAACGTAGGTGATATTCCCCTCGAGGTCGGTCAACGTCACTGCTTCCGGTGAGGTGAGCACGAGTGTCCGGTACAGCTCCTCCGACTCCCGGAGTTTCTCCTCCGCACGTTTTTTTTCGGTGATATCTCGAACGATACCCTGTATCACACTCTCTTCACCGACCTCGAAGAGGCTCGCGGAAACTTCAGCAGGGAATATGTCACCACTTTTTTTCTTGAAATCGATTTCAAAGTTCACGAACCCATCCCGGGAGATCGTTTCGAATGCCCATTTGGATGTTTCGAGCGCTTCGGGTGGATGAAGCTCTGGAATTGTGAGTGAAGAGACCTCGGCCTTTGTGTAGCCAAATAGATCCAACCCCCGTTGATTGACGTCTATAATGTTACCGTCAAAATCGTGGATGAAGATTGCATCGTTCGAATGGTGGAAAAGGTTGCTGTACTTCTCTTCACTCTCTCGTAAGGTCTTCTCCGTTTGTCTGCGTTTGGTGATATCCCTGGCAATGCATAAAACCGCCTGTTTTCCCTTCAACTCGATTATCTTACAGTTCAGTTCGACCGGGATCACCCGCCTGTCTTTGGTGACATGAGCGGTTTCAAAAAAGATGCGGCCTTTCTGAGACAACTCCTCGATTCGTTCTGGCGTAAGGGAGGCTCGTTCTGGGGTTTCAATGTCAGAAGTGGTCATCTTCAACAGCTCTTCCCTGCCGTATCCGAGACCTTCACAGGTGACCCGATTTACCTCCAGGAAGTGTCCCTCCAGATCGTGTATGAAGATGGGATCACTGGCGTGGTCGAACAGGCCCTTGAATCTCTCCTCGGATTCACGAATCACTTCCTCCTTGCCCTTGTACTGTGATTCGAGTTTTTCCAATTCAGAGACCCGCTGGCGCAGTTTCTCTAATTCGGTTTGAATCTTGCTGTTCGTTTTATTGCGCGCCCTCATGCCGCTTCCCCTACTGGAGGCAGTAACTTCTCTTGCTGCTTGATAGGTACGCTGCGATCACGATAGGTAAGAGAAAAAAAGCAATTCTTATGCGTGTGCTTGAATAGCATATGTCAATCTTTGAGTGAGCCCCTCAGGAAGTGATACCCGTTATTTTGGTCCACAAAGATTGTGGGAATGAAATGTACTTAGATAAGATCTAAACAACGCTTCCTTTATACATTCTATACAAATTACTTCCCATTGTATACAAAAATTATCAGAATTTTTGAGTTATAACTAAAATAAAAAGTCGTACCCCTCTCTACAAATCGCAGCAGCTCCTTCAACAGGAGAGATGCCCCCGCTGTTGCACTCGAAAAGATTACAAACCGTAGTTCGATGAAGCACTTAAGTAACATCCGGGTTTTGTCGAGCCTCCGGTTGGATGTAAAAAAGAGCTTGATTTCCGAGTTTGCCATCTGCTACATATATATATTGATTTTTTTTGAAATATCTTAATTAAAATGGCGGGTTCGGCGTGCCGTGAGACTCTCTGTCGAGATGGCGCTGGGTTCGTATCCTATTACAATATAATTGGTTCAAAGGATTTGAGTGATTAGCTATGAATAAGATTCTCGAAAAAGAGTTTATCACATCTGATGTCTTCAGGATGAGGGTGGAGGCTCCTGAGATTGCCCGGAAGAGGAAAGCGGGGCAATTCATCATCCTCCGCACGTGTGACGAGGGAGAGCGGATCCCGCTGACAATTGCCGACGCCAACGCAGAGGAAGGATGGCTCGAGCTCGTTGTCCAGATCGTTGGGAAAACGACAAAGGCCCTTTCTCTGCTGGAGGCTGGCGACTCACTCTGTGACCTCGTTGGTCCATTGGGGCGCCCCACACATATCGAGCTTTACGGTACGGTCGTCATTATCGGGGGTGGAATTGGGATTGCCCCGTCTTACCCCATCGTGCAGGCAATGAAAGCGGCGGGCAATCACATGATCTCGATCCTGGGTGGAAGGACGAAAGAGCTGGTCATCATGGAAGATAAGATGCGGGCGACGAGCGACCGTGTTGTTATTACAACGGACGACGGCACATACGGCATGAAAGGTCTCGTCACCGATGCCCTCCAAAGACTGATCGATGAGGGTGTGAAGATAGACCTCGTCGTCGCAATTGGACCGCCCATCATGATGAAGTTCGTGAGCCTGATGACGAAGAAGTACGATATCCCCACCCTGGTGAGCCTCAATACGATCATGGTCGATGGGACAGGGATGTGTGGCGCCTGCCGTGTCTCGGTAGGAGGCGAGACGAAGTTCGTCTGTGTCGACGGTCCCGAGTTCGACGGACACAAGGTGGATTTCGATGAAATGATGAAACGCCTCAGGATGTACGAGGAGCACGAAAAGGAATCGATGGAACGATTTGCATCCAAATGAGCGAGAAGGAGGTTGCGGCCTCCGGGGCCGTGGAAATCATGGAAGAGAAAGAACTCACCCCCAAAGAAAGGTTGAAGATCCCGCCGGTGAAGATGCCCGAGCAGGATCCAAAAGAGCGGATACGGAATGTCAACGAAGTGCCGTACGGTTACGACGAGGAGCTGGCGAAAACGGAAGCGATGAGATGCCTCCAGTGCAAGAAAGCTCCGTGCATTAAGGGATGCCCCGTTGAAATCGATATCCCCGCCTTCGTCCAGTTCATCCTCGAAGGCAAGTACCGGGAATCGATCAATAAGATAAAAGAGACAAATATTCTTCCGGCCGTTTGTGGCCGTGTCTGCCCTCAGGAGGAACAGTGCCAGATGGTGTGCATTGTTGGGAAAAGCCTCAAGTCGGTTGAGGAAGCCGTACAGATTGGAAAGCTCGAACGTTTTGCTGCAGACTGGGAGATGGAGCAGGGTGAGGTTGAGATGCCTGAGATCAAGCCTCCGACGGGTAAGAAGGTCGCGATCGTCGGATCAGGTCCCGCCGGACTCACTGTTGCGGCCGATGTGAGGAAAGAGGGCCACGAGGTCACGATCTTCGAGGCTCTTCACAAGCCGGGTGGTGTACTGATGTACGGAATCCCCGAGTTTCGGCTGCCGAAAGCGATCGTGATGCGCGAGGTGGAGAACTTGCAGAAAATGGGCGTTGACCTCAGGACGAACATGGTGATCGGCAAGATCTACTCCATCGATGAGCTCTTCGAGGAAGAGTACGACGCGGTCTTCGTTGGAACCGGTGCAGGGCAGCCGTTATTCATGCGGATTCCTGGCGAGAACCTGAACGGCGTCTACTCGGCGAACGAGTACCTGACCCGGGCGAATCTGATGCAGGCGTATTCATTCCCAGAAACGGACACCCCTATTGCGCGTTCGAAGAATGTAGCCGTTTTCGGCGGTGGGAACGTGGCGATGGATGCGGCCAGAACCGCACTCCGTCTCGGGGCTGATAACGTCTACCTCGTCTACAGGCGATCGCGCAAGGAGATGCCGGCGAGGATAGAGGAAATCGAGCATGCAGAGGAAGAAGGTGTGCAGTTCTACCTTCTCCAGAATCCGGTGCGCTTTATCGGTGACGAGGACGGCTGGGTGACGGCGATCGAGTGCATCAAGATGGAGCTCGGTGAACCCGACGAATCGGGTAGGCGCCGGCCTATTCCGATAAAGGGAAGCGAGTTCAAGATTGAGGTGGACACCTGCATCGTTGCCATCGGCAACGCATCCAATCCTCTCGTGCCCAACACGACCCCCGATATTGCAACGAACAAGTGGGGCAATGTCGTCGCTGACTCTGAGACGCTCAAAACGAGCAAGGAAGGTGTTTTTGCAGGTGGTGATATCGTCCTCGGTGCTGCCACCGTGATCCTGGCCATGGGCCAGGGCCGGAAGGCAGCGGTGGCAATAAACGAGTATCTGAAAACTGGGGAGTGGTGACACCTCAACGTAACACGCCGCCTCGTCTGTCTCCCATCCTATCGTTGATTTTCTGTCTCATTCTGGTAGTATGTTCATCGGTTCCAATACAGATTTACACGGTGAGCGATTATCAATGATCCCCTAAAGCGCGAAGGAGGTCGTGATGTCACTGCAAGAAGGTTCAGGCGCATCTGTCCTGTCGGCTCTTCTCTGCTGTTTTCTGCTTTTCGCCGGCTGCGCAGGTCCGAGCCGGGAAGACAAGGAGCTTACAAAGTTGTCGAAGGAGTTTCTCGAAGATTACTTCAAAGCTCACCCGGTATCAGCAACGAGGATCGGTGAGCACCGCTACGACGGGCAGATTGATGATATGAGCCCGGAAGCGAAGGTCGCTGAAGGAGAGCGTCTCAATACCTATTTGGCAAGGCTCAAAGGCATCGATCACGAGAAGCTTTCACAGGACAACAGAATAGATGCCGAGATTCTCCGTTCCAGGATGGAAGGGAAGCTCCTCTCTCTCAGAGAGCTGAGAGGTTGGGAGAGAAATCCGCTCGTTTACACGCAGCTTCTCGGGAACTCCATCTATCTGTTGATCGCTCGGGATTTCGCTCCACTCGATAAGCGGCTCGATTCGGTGATCAAGCGTTTAAAGCTCTTTCCCCGTATGGTGGATCAGGCGATGGCAAACCTCAAGAATCCACCGAAGATACATACGGAGACGGCCATCAATCAGAATAGGGGAACGGTAGCCCTGCTCGAAGGCGATCTGCGCCGGGAAGCGGAGAAGATTCCAAGGAAGGGCAAGGATCTGGAGAAAGCACTTGAGCCGGCACTGGAAGCGTTACAGCGATTCCAGGAGTTCCTGGAGAAGGATCTATTCTTTCGTTCGAAAGGTGACTTTCGACTCGGGGACAGGCTGTATCGAAAGAAGCTCAAGCTCACCCTGATGTCACCGATGAGTTCCGAAGAGATTGTTGACAGGGCTCGCATTGAAATGGAGAAGCTCCACGGTGAAATGTACGAGCTGGCCGCACCGATCTATGCAGAGATGTTTCCCGGTGAACCTGTCAAGGTGGAGAGCAAGGAAGACAGGAAGCATGTCATAAAGACTGTGCTCGATGAGATATCCCGTGATCATCCGGATCCGGCTGACCTCCTCGACGCCTGCCGCAACGCCAATGACGAGGCCGCCGCATTCGTTCGCGAAAAAGGCATCATCACACTGCCAAAGGAGCCCCTCGAGATCATCTGGGCGCCGGAGTTCTCTCGAGGAGTTGCAGTCGCCGGCCTCCGCTCGCCGGGCCCACTCGATAGGGAGATGAAAGCTTTCTACGTTGTCTCTCCCGTCCCGGATGAATGGACTCCGGATCAGGTCGATTCCTACCTCCGGGAGTACAATAACGAGATGATACGGATACTCACGATACACGAGGCGATGCCCGGCCATTACGTGCAGCTCGCCTACTCGAACAGGTTTCCCTCCCTCGTCCGTGCCGTATTCTCCAGCGGTACCTTCGTCGAGGGATGGGCCATGTATTCGGAGCGGATGATGCTGGAAGAGGGATTTCGGGGAGGAGATCCCAAGCTGTGGCTTCAGCGGAAGAAATTTTATTTGAGAGCTGTGATCAACGCTCTCCTCGATCCGGGGATCCACCGGGGGGGGATGACAGAGTATGAAGCCATGAAGCTGATGATAGAAGAGGGATTCCAGGAAGAATCCGAGGCGAGTGGCAAGTGGCGCAGGGCGTGCTTGACGTCGTCGCAGCTGTCAACGTATTTCGTGGGGTACAAAGAGGTCACCGCTCTCAGGGAAGACGCCGAGAAGCAGTGGGGCAAGAAGTTCAAGCTCGGCGAGTTCCACGAGAAGCTCCTCAGTTACGGATCGCCTCCGACGAGGTTTGTGAGAGAGATACTCCTCGAGGATTGAGAGATTTCGAATGTTCTCCTCCGAAGGGGCACTTGTGGTGGCGTCGTTGAGCTCGTTCAACAGTGAGTTCTGACAACACGTTAGACTGTATAGCTATTAAATTAACCTCACTCAATTGGGGGCTGGAACACCACGCCATATTGGATCGGTATTAACAGGTCAGGTGGAATGCAGCGACGAGGATCGTCCCTTGTTCCTGGGAGAGTTTGTTGTAGATCTTCCACGCCTCCATGGTGGGGCGGGTGATGAACCGAATATTGTGATCATCGCATAACCGTTCGACATCGGGAGAGATCTCCATCGCGCCATGATAACCGGTTCCGATGACGATGACATCCGGTTTCAGGGAGAGGAAGGGCTGTACGTCGACGACCTGGAGGAAATGCCCTTCCTCTCGCCACCATCCAGAGATCTTGTCAGGGTAGATGACGACATCCGAGCTGTACGATTTCCCATCGATGCGGATAGAGCCGAAAGCGTAGCTCTCTATCTTCATCGTGTCTCATCTCCGGTCACAGTTCGGAGATCCTTCTGACGCCGTCGAGTGTTGAAAGCCGTTCCATGAGCTCGTGATGCCTCTCTGGAGATGAGGTGTACTCGAATATGGCCGTCCAATTCTCTCCGGTGCGGTTCACTTCTCTCGCCTCACTCGTAATTTCCGATACGGAGAAGAGTTCGAGGATCGTTCCGATGATCCCTTCCCTGCTCTCGAGATCCAGCTGTATGATGTGGCCTTCCCGCCTCCTGATGATTGCTCTCTCGGCAAAGCTGATCAGGGTGAGGGTCAGCACGATGAAGACGACGCCGACGAGGGAGAGAAGAATGTAGCCTGCGCCGATCGCCAACCCGAGTGCCGAAAGCACCCATATGGTCGCGGCTGTGGTAAGCCCCGCGACGTGGAATCTGGATCGAATGATGGTACCGGCACAGAGGAAGCCGATTCCTGTGACCACCTGTGCCGCGATGCGCCCCGGATCGGCGACGCGACCGGCCATCCGGGCAACCTCGATGGAGATGATCATAATGAGACAGGAGCCGATACACATGAGCATGTTTGTCCGTATTCCGGCTGGCTTGCCCTTCAATTCGCGCTCCATCCCCACAACAGCCCCGATCACGAGTGCAATCAACAACCGGATAATGTAGGTGGAAAAGGGCTCTGACATCGCCTCTTCTCCTCTCAATGAGAACCTGTTTCGATCATAACCGGATCGCTCTCCAGCGACCCTCTTCGGTGGGAGTTTATTTTGATCTCGTGAGGCGTTGCAAGTGAAATTCAGCGTGAGAGGCGAGGGGAAATTGTTTTCACTGGCAAAGGGTTTCGAGCGCCGTTATCTTTAAGACGTTTTTCGCATCCCGAGCGGGACGGTAAGAGATGAAGTGGAAGGATGTATTCTCTCCCATACGCTTTCGGCGCAATCCGGCGCGCCTGCGCCTCGCCGTGAAAGGGCGGGTCCAGGGAGTCGGATTTCGTCCCAGTGTATACAGACTGGCGAAGAGAGCCGGGGTGAATCTTTACTTTTGCCATTCTTCGGGGTCAAACCTGGCTTTTGCCAGAATTAGCAATTGAGCGATCAGCTCGCAGCTTCCTTCATGAGTTCTATTGCATTAAGTGTTGACATGAGACATGAGCTGGAGCAGGCTACCCCGCTACACCAACTGAAGTAAAGACCCTTGCTGTTTCGATTACGAAAAGAAACCTGGACTTTCTTCGAGTTGAAGATTTTGGCAAGCAAGTCTCAAGTTTTGATCTATTCAATTTCGGACTGTGATCTAATATCGCAGTCTTTCTCGTTGTTGTGCTATTATTAATGAATCACTACTTGTAAGGCAGAAAGGCAGACAGCAAGATATGGTATCCATCTTATTCTTCCAAATAAGGGTCATAAGTTTCTTAGACTTATATACAAAATAGAAACTGGCATGAGATCTTTATCGGCTTTCATAATCATATCTGTCGTCTGTATATTTGTTTCTGGCTGTTCACAGAAAGTGGATATAAATGAACCTGCAATAAATAGTGGAGAAGGTTTCTTTTATTTTAAGGACAAGACGATTTCTGAAGCAAGTGCAATGCGCGTCTATTACTACAAACCAAAGAGATTTACGGCCGACCGCCCAATAGTATTCTTAATGCATGGAGCAGATAGGAAAGTCGAACACATTCCAAAGGAGGCTGCGAGAGACCTTGAGAAATATAATATTCTTTTAATTCTCCCTGAATACTCTGAACAGTTGTTTCCAAAGATAGAGGCATACCAATATGGTAATGTGAGGACCAAACCAAAAGAATTGTGGACCTATTACGTGAATGATAGAATTTTCGAATTAGTAAAAAAATTGACAGGGAGCCAACGGAAAAAATATTACATATGGGGAAATTCAGCCGGTGCCCAGTTCGTCCACAGGCAGCTAATTGTTGGGGCCTATGAATTTATCGAAAAAGCCTTTGCTTCAAACGCAGGTGTGTATACCATGCCAACTCGTGGTACTGACCCCTATCCGTACTCTCTGAAAGGTTTGGATCTGACTGATGAAGATTTGAAAAGGATCTTTTCTTTAAGTTTCTTGATCTTACTCGGCGAGGAAGATGTGGTGCAAGATGCTTATTTTCTCAAAACTAAAGCCGCCATGCGACAGGGAGACAATCGCCTCCAAAGAGGCAAGAAATTTTATTCAATAGCGGAAAAAGAAGCTCAAAGGCTTAATTTAAAGCTTAAATGGCAGCTTATTACCATTCCTGGATGTGGGCATAATCCCAACGATGAAATGATCAACGCGGTAATCAGCTCAATATTATCTCAAAAATAGAGTAGTAAAAATCCTGACCCAAAGGGCCAGGCTTTGATTTAGCCCCCCATAGGGGGGCTCATGCCTTAACCAAAGCTAGCGTAAGCTATTTGGCCCAAAGGTGTTGCGTGACTATTGGATCGAGATATCCCAACCTAGACCTACAAATGCACATTGTGTTTAAGATACGTTTGATCCAAATATTCTTCTCGTTTTTGATTATCTAACTTGGTCTTATGAGCACAAGCCTTTTATCGGGCCTTTGGCCAAGCCCATACGGGACCGGCAGAGCCAATCCCTCATTACCACGTCCAAAGGACGTGGATTTCTACATCGGATTAAAACAAAGCTCTCGATTACACTCAACCTATGAACTGAGCTCCCATAAGCAAAACAGGCGAACAAAATGTCCTCAGTCACTCTGATTTCAATAAAACCCGGGTCTCTATAGATTGAGTATACGAGCCAATGCCATCTCTTTCGGAACTAAACGTATATAAGATAACCAATTCACAACAAACTTCAAGCTTCCGGAACGTTTTTTTCCTTACCTCAGAGAGTGACACGAAATCCCATTGAGCAGGTCTGTGTG
>Ga0209427_10007239_pt1 | contig 12575 bp, 11 predicted proteins | sample DeeMarSWOR136_30_FD_187465 | JGI IMG/M metagenome (GOLD analysis project Ga0209427, IMG submission 187465) | Marine sediment microbial communities from White Oak River estuary, North Carolina - WOR-1-36_30 (SPAdes) (version 2) | ecosystem: Environmental > Aquatic > Marine > Intertidal zone >... | reverse complement strand
GAATACACCACTTAGTCAGGCTGAGGATGAATTTCTGAAATCCAAAGTTAGCAGACTAGCCGTTATTGATGATGCAGGGAAACTCGTCGGTATTATCAGTCAAAAAGATGTAGATCGATTTGCAGCGTATTCGTACGCTGAACGTTTGGTACATCATCGACATGAAATTCTCGATTAATTTCCTGATGAATTTCTTTCAAGATGACTTAGAACACGGAAAGGAGTTTACCTAAGATTCTTGATTTTCTTAGAGTAGGTATCTTTTCCAAGTGTTAAAGGCTTATTAAGGCATTTTCGAAGTCCTACATGCAATTTCTTGCAAATGATGTGAAAGATGATTTGTTTCACATCATCAGTTTCCACTGAGGAACCAATTATCACTAGTTTTGCTTCTGAATTTGCTTGATGAACTGTTTCATTGAAACTACAAAAGCTTCGAGGCTCTTGATGTATCTGGTTAGGTTGGTATAGAGAAGGGCGGAATCGATTTTCAGGTATAAATGAACGATGAGGTTTCGCAGTTTGACTAGATCTTTGAGATCTTTTGCAAGATTAGTATCAATAACCTGATTAGATGCAATAATAGATATGGCTTCGGTGTAGGATTCAGGAGCACCCCAATGTTTATGCGCAATGATATGGGTGGAGATATCGACGACGGCTTGAGCGGCTATTTGGAGTTGGCGTTCAGTTGCATGTTGTAGTAGCCGTGAGTCTGTATAAGCTTTTTTTCCTTTTTGTTGAATTTCTATTAGGTGTGGAAGAAGTTCAAGGATTTTATCTAATCGGAGTTTTAGAATGGTGGAATCAATCGTCATTCGTTTACACTCCTACTGCTTCTGCTAAGTAGTGGTCGAGATAGATTTTCCAATCGGGATATCGTGAAAGGACTTCCTCGACGAAGGTGGGCCAGACTTCAGGCGTACGTTGATATAATATTCTTCCATCTCGTACGACGCGATATTTCAACGTTAAGGGTGCCGCATCAAGCAGAACGATATCTATGCGCGGTGGGGAATCAAATGTGAAGAGCTCTGCAAGTTCCAGCTGGAGTTTACCATACTCTGTTTCTGAAACCGAAGCTTTGACACCAAGATCAATGTCACTCAGGGGTAGGGTCTTTCCACGTGCCCTGGACCCAAAGAGCACAATGAATTCAAGCCTATTTCCCACACACGCTTGAATTCGACGTACAATTTTTTGAAGAACTTTCTCCATCAGCGGGTCACCTCTTGTTATTCAATCAAAATTCTTAATGATTCACCATTACTATTTGCACAGTTTAAATGCTACTCTTCAAAGAGCATGTTGATTCTTTATTTTTGGAGCAGACTATTTTTCCGTGCGTTATGTGTCAATTAACTGGGCTTCGAAGACATATGTGCAATTCATCGTAAATGATGTGAAAGATGATTTGTTTAACGTCATGGAATTGAATTATACATTATTCATTTGAGTTTTCCAGAAAAGGTTTATACCAATGGGCTTGTCGACCAATAGTCATACGGAATTGGGGAGGCAAGCACGCAACACAAATATCATCTTTATTCAGGAGCGGAAACCCGCATTGACAATGTTGTTCAGTTTCTAATTCTTTAAGCAATTTTGTGCACTAACTTTTCATGTTCTTTTTCTCGTTCCTCTAAGGCTGCTAGTTTTTTGGGAACAAGTACCTCAAGGCGATCGGACTCGGAGAGAACTTCACCATTTTCATCAACAGCATAGCAGGCTCCCTCAATCATCAGAGTTTGCAGTCGTCCACGAGCAATGGGGTTACCTTTCAAACCCGGGGCATCTAGAATTCCTTGTTTTATGGCTAGTTCGTAGGTTGTGGGGTTCAACAGTGGATGAGGCGTTTTATCTTCAGGAAGTTCAGCTAAAACCCTTAGAAGAAGACTCGCTTCGCTGACGAGTTGTTCTTTTCGTGCAATTATCTGTGGATCCAGCCAAGGATTAGGAGTGCCGCTTCTACATTCTTTGATCACTTGCCGGACAATTTTACAGCTCTTAATCACGTCATCAGCGGTTGCCGCATGATCAGCTTCGCTGAACCCTACAACATGAACGATGGCCGGTTCTAACATCATCGAAGTATATGCCGAGGCTGCTAATTGGCCCTTGGCTGCATCGAGGTCCACAGGAAAGCTGAAAAGTCCAGCCCGCACTTGCCGAATAACTTGGAAGAAATTATCCTGTAATGACTCGACTAAGGCGAGTTTAGCCCACATCTTCGCCAGATCCATAGCAGGCGATGTGCCGAGTGGAGTGTTCATCATTAATTGGGCAATGTAATGCTGTACGCCCATGGATTTAGTAATAAACGCTGACCAGAATGCAGATGCCACGGCGATGGTATCATGCGCTTGTCGAAGGCTCCAATGGTGCGGTTCATTGACTTCAACAGGGATGCCCTGCTTGCCATGCCAGGCAATGTTGTTCATATTTTCTTGGATAGCTTCTGTTAAGGAGCGTGTGCTCCGTCCATCGAGAACACTATACCAGTTAATGGGTGTCGCAGTCCACGCGTTATGGATGGTTTTGTGGAGAAGCTTGGCCCATTTCAGGAGATCTTGAGTGCCACTATAGCAGCGGAGAAGCGGATAGTTACCTCGCCGTGAGGCAGCATACATGGCACGAAGATCCTTTTTTGTGCGAATTGGGACACCACCGGCACCTTCGACTGAGTCTTTCATTTCGTCCGGGCGGAAGAAAAACTGTTGAGCATTTTGATCAGGACCAATAGAGAGAATATCTAAGCATTTGGCGTCAGCAATCTTTGCAATTCCTTGAATCGTATCGTCTAAACTTGGTAATCCAAAATGGTGCCGGATCACTGGCCAAGGTTTTCGTTCTGTCATCCGTGCCAATAACGTCGTGGAATAAGTTTTAGGACCCATGTGCTGAGCTCTTTCCTCGAACTTTTGCGGGTTACAGTCAGCGGCTAAAAACATGAGCACGTCTTCATCGGTTGACGTTCCATCAAAATAATAGTCGAAGAACCCCACTTTGCGTACTTTCTCGGTAACAGGTGTTGTGCCGCCAAAGAGCCAGGTTCGCTTTGTAAGATTACGTTTATGTACCTCTTTTTTGAGCTTCTGTGTCAGCCGATATGCCGCGGTGGGTGTAAGTCGGTAGCTTAACCCGATAATTGGAGCATCAGTTTGCTCTACTTCATCGAGAATCGTAGAGATAGGAGTTGCTGGTCCTAGAAACTTCGTTTGGTAGCCTTTGGCTTTTGCCAGTTGCAAGAAATTTAACGTTCCGGCAACGTGGACGCAATTTCCTAAACACGCACCCAGAATGAGTTTGTTTGCTGTTGTGGATTTACGCATTTTGGTCATTCTGAATCAACCCCCTCCCATTCTTCTTGGACTACTGCCATTTCCTCGGCAACTTCCAAAGCTACAAGAGATCCGTCCCACACATACATCAGTAATTCAGCTGGAGAAAGATCGGCAATTCCAAGATTCTCGGTATTACGTCCTTCTCGCCAGAAATCACGACCACATAGCTGTGAAGCCATCGCGATTGTTGCTCGAATAGTAGGAGTCGGTACGCCCGCTAGTTCACCCAATGCCGCAATAGGCACCAATCCGGTAGGCACATCTTCAAAGAGATACCGATGGTCCAACGAACTCGGGGCTCCCAAACCTTGGTAGCAAGAAGTCGTGTGCAAGCATTCATACAAGGTGGTCCCTTCTGAGTCGTAGACTGTCCGTAACCATTTAGCAGCTGACAGGATATTTTTCCCAAAGGCGTTTCCCACCGCAACTCTTTCGGCGTCAATACGTTCGAGGAAACGGGCAACCGAAGGCGAGACTCCTTCAAGATAGTGATTATATTGACCATTGGTGGTTTCAGCCCGACCAATATTTAGAATCAAAGGCGCCGGATGAAAAACCGACCCAATATTGGCAAGACCTGTTTCGAGTACATCTTCGGCATTTCGGACATTTGGGAGAACGGACGAAATCAGATCGCAGACCATTTCGGAGTGTTTTGCAGGAAACGCAGCTACGGGTAGTTCTGATTTAATTGCTGAGACGTGGGCTCTTCCTGACTTGATTACGCGACTTACAAGGGGAAATGTTTGTGCCTCTGCAATGATTGGTCGCCAACCCGTGAGTCCTTCCACAATGATAGAGAACTCTAATGCGCCACCCGTTCGTCCTGGAATAAGGACAACCAATTGTTCGGGTGTCAGATAGGGAGCACATTTACGAGCTAAATCGCGATGCGCGGATGCAGGAACCACGAGAAAAACAAAATCTACATCGGAAAGCGCGTGTTGAATGCTAGAAGTACAACGGGTTAACTGGGCAAACCCATTAACTTCTCCTTCAACGTGAATACCATTTTGTTTTTGTATAAGACGCAGTCGGGATTTTGATCGATTGTAAAGACTTACGTCATGACCGTTAAGGACAAGATAGGCGGCTAGCCCTTGCCCTCCGTGTCCCGCGCCTAAGATTGCCAGTTTAGCCGACATTGCATTCATCTCCTGGAGGGGAATTCACAGATGGTTTGGTGGGGCTGTATTTCGTGTGGAGGAAAAATCTAGCCCCGAACTCAAACTAGCCTCTGTGGTAAACTTGGGAAGATTTGACTGTCAAATTTATGACCGTCAAATTTTTAACCGTCAAAAGTTTTACAGTATTAGATATAAGTGTTTTTCAGTCTTTTATAAGTTTTATAAACTCAGAACAAAAATACGGAAGTGAAGATTCTGGGAGATACTCCTCGAACACAATCTCGGTCTATCAAACAGCCCAAATCAGCATCCATGCTCGTTCGCCCTATTACCGCTAGTATATTACGACGCTTAACGGAAGAAGAACACTCTCTCGGTGAATTAGCAAAGATGTTAGGGCTGAGCAAAAGCCGAATCAGCTATCACTTAAAACGTCTTGAGGAAAAAAACCTGATTACAAAAACTCGAGAAGAATATTACCGAGGGGGAATTCGGAAATTCTATCGTGCCGTGTTTCCGTTACAAGTACCCAAACTTCGGTCTCTCTCACCAGCCGAACAGGAAGCCCAGTTACTCCCCATTAAGACCTTTCTTTGGGGATACCTTTTAGGAAAAATCGGAAGCCAAAAACTTGATCTCCACGAGGTCGCAAGTCCGTTAATCGATCAGTATGTCCAAGAAATCGCAGAAGCCATTGAGGAACGTGTCGATGAAGCCGAAGACAGTAGTGAAACAAAGGCTGAGCTTCTTTATCTTTCGCTCCTACATAAGTATACAAAAATGCACTTAGAAGAAGAAAAGATCAGTATTGAAAAACTAAGAAAGAAACCACCAAAATCCAGCTTAACCTCTTAAACCAACCCAAACCTCTCTCAAAAAGTTTAGCGGTGAATTTTGCCCTAGCCTGCTTTTCTTTGTGTTATTAGACAGTTTACAAGATGTCGAAGACGTAGATGCTGTTTCTTACTAATGATATGAAAGATGATTTGTTTCATATCATGCGAATGATGCATTCTCGGGTTCCTTTTTGCTAGTGTGTTGTGTCCCCAAATAAGAAAAGGGGGTAGGAGAAATTGTGTACGGAATTCAAATAAGGAGACCTTGATTGCGTGGAAGATATTATCCTTAAGTATACGACAGTTGATGGCGAAAAGGTGCAAGTTCAAATTCCTCCGGAGAAAACTGATATAGCATTGTATGGGCGCGAAATCGTTGAGTTGGACCTCTCACCTATCGATCGACGGACCGAAATTGAAGAGCTAGATTTGCGAAGAAACCAGTTGACCAAAATTGATCTTGGACCGCTGCAACACTGTCCGAATTTGAAGAATCTGCGGTTAAGTGGAAATCAATTAATCCAACTCGATCTGGGTTCGCTTGAGCATTGTAATCGATTACGTAAGCTGGAACTAAGTAATAACCAGCTAGCAGAAATCGATTTGACGGCGCTTCAAACCTGTACGAAGCTTCGAGAACTTCATCTCACAGCTAATCGATTTCAGAAAATTGATCTTGCTCCCCTTCACCAGTGCACGGATTTTCAAGAAATTCGGCTTAATTGGAACGCGCTTGTAGAAATTGATTTGACACCAGTAGGTTATTGGGGTCAGCTTGAAGATCTGATTTTGGACCGAAACCAGTTACGGGAAATTGATTTGACACCAATAAGACAGTGTACAGATCTTCGAACTCTCAAATTGGGTGAGAATCAATTGACCTCCATTGATTTGGAGCCGCTTCGAAATTGTCTAAAGCTAGAAATCTTGTATTTATCTGCTAACCCTTTTGAGCAGATTGATTTGTCACCACTCTTTTCGTGTCCGGTTTTAGAGTTGTTTTCCCTGCATCCAAGTATTGAGCTGGTTGCGGACGCTTCGCTCAAAGATACTAAACCCATTCCACGGGCAATTCAAGAGTTAATAGACAAGATCACCTGGCACGAAAAGGAATCTGCTCCAGGGAATAATCTGTGACTTCGTGGACTTCAAAGAAGCTAATGAGACGTCGATTCTTCTTGCTCGTCTTTGGACGCTTCAGTCCACCCGATGTCGGTCCGTTTGACGCGTTCACCTGAGATTAACACGTATTCACAGTTTTTACGAGATCGTGGTCGACGATGTAAATCTCGCACCACGCGGCCTTCGGTGTTTTCAGTATTTTGTTCTTCGCTCATATTCTATCATCTCCTTTATGGTATTGCGGGTCAAAATCAAACCCCGTGTCCTTTTTCGACTCTCTTTGGGAATAGTCCTTGTGAAGTTCGAGCACGGAGGTTGATTGGTTAGTTGGTTGAATGGGTGGTTTAATCGATCGTAACGTTGGTGGCTTTGAGTCCGCGGTCGCCGTCTTCGACTTTAAAGCTGACACAATCTCCTTCTTTAGGGAGTTGTGCTCCTTCAACTTCACTGCCGTGTACAAAAACGTCGGTACCGATTTCGCGTTCGATGAACCCGTAGTTGCGGTCGGGATTAAACCATTTGATAGTGCCTTTTTCCATAGTGTTCACCTCGATTCATTTGCATTGAGATGGGGTTATCTCTCAGGGATAGGTGGCTGTGTCACGCAACCGTGCTGTTCCGTAGAATGTAATTCAGGGGAATAGCTGCCTAGCACGATAAGCTAAAGCTCTTCAAAAAGCGAAACTAAATCCTATTTGCTAACAAAAAGAGTGAAGCCCACGAGTGTTTATAGGTATTGCCCTTCCGCACCTACGACAATTATTTTGCCCACATTTAAGTAATGCAAGGGATTTTTTCGCAATATTTAAATTGACTCCGTTATCACTATGGTCGATGACGCAATCTCCAAACATTGAGAAAAAACAAAATTTACTGAGGAATACCTCCTTTTTAGTAGAAACAATCTATATCATCACTATCATCATCATTACCATATTAATTATACTTGATTTTGTTGATACAGGATTTTTCCTCGGCCCATATCGCTTCTCTCACTGGATGGGGATAATAGGGTCTTCTATTATCATACTTTTCGCACCATTATATTATATACTGAAACGTCGATTCCCCCATCGATATAAAATTCTACTAAACCTCCACATATTCGGTTTTACTACCTCTTTCTTATTAGTGTCCATCCATTTAGCTGGACAACTTAGTCGCCCACTACAATTTTATCCTGATCTCGGTGGTGGAGTAGCGCTCTATATTATCGTAGCTATCCTCGTTGCCACTGGATATTTGTATAGATATAATCCCATTAAATTGAAAAGTGGAAAAAAGCTTCAACCTCATACTAACAGGAGGCTCCACGTGAGTCTCATAGGTGGATTATACATCGTATTGATTGTGCACATCGTACTAAACTTTTTACTTGTGTAAAAGATTGCCTTTTTTTATATAACGTTAGAACCCAATCTACTGACTAAAAAACGAGTAATACTTTATCAAATCTATCCAAGAAGAACACCGACTTCAATCGATGGAAGTTGATTTCACGCGCGTTTTGATGAGGAGATAGCGGGGTACTCTTTTCATGTAAGTGCGATAGGATTCTCCATATCGTTCAAGACAATCTTGTTCTTCTCCCATGATTTTATATCGTCCAAAGAAGATTGCGGGGATTCCGAGGAGAATGACTAGCCAAGAGCCGATGGCAAACCCCATACCGATGCCTGCAATAAATCCCATGAGAACTTGTGGATTTCGTGATATATGGTAGAGCCCGTGGGTAACGGGTTGATCTTGTGGTGTGTTTTTAAAATTAATTAGCGCAACAATGAATCCAGTTAAACCGATGGTGTACAGAAACATTCCAAGGATGAAAGCGATGGATCCGATTTTTAATGGAGTAAAGATCAGCAAAACAAAAACCACAATCACAATTACTTTTCCGATGATGTTAGACGCCTTCTGTTTTTTACTCCAGTTAGACCGATCAAACACATACAGCCGAAATCTTACGTTTTTGGGAAAACTAAGGAATAGAACACAATAGGCTACGTAATAAAAAACAATGAGGAGCCACCCGTTCAACCACCCAATTGCTAATTGGGGGATAAGTTCCATACCTGGAATGAGGAGCATCGCTTGCACACCATTTTTTTAGGCGTGCCTAATATAACCCGCCTAATTAATAAGTTCTATGATACCCATCCATTTCTTCAAAACCCCTTATCCCATAGAAATTGACTGTTGGTAGTAACTTCTCGCCATAGTCTTGTAAAGACTATTGCAGCAAGGTGTTTTTCGATGTGTTATCCGCCAGTGATGACCAGTGTCGAAGACGTATGTGCAATTCTTGGTAGATTACGTGAAAGATGATTTGTTTCAAGTCATATGCTAACAGTATTTATTTTATCAACCACGGATTGCAAAGGATTTTCTGTGGACAAACTCATCTATAGTATTATCTTCTTCCATGTAAGTTGAGGTGTAAGATGTGCAGGATGTTGTATCAACGGTTTCGGTGATTATTGCGTCGGTCAGTGTGACACTAGGTGTGGTTTACTATTTGCTAAATTCACGCAGGGCGCGGAAACGCGAAAAGATTGATAAGAAGATTCTATAAAATAATTATACTATATAATATATAGAGTATTGAGTAATTTGACTCATACCTATTAACGCTATCACGAAATCGGAGATCAGAGCCCCTTGTCATTGGTTACGCTACTCATTCCCATTGTTGTATTACTCATTTTAGCGAGTATTGTAGCCTTTGCTATTGGGTCTAACGATAGCACAATGGCCAGCGTCGTTGGGGCTAAAGTACTTTCATTGAGGAGTGCCGTCATTGTAGGAGGCATTCTATTAATCATTGGAGCCGTGGTGTTAGGTCAAGGCGTTAGCACGACTATTGGTTCAGATATGATCATCCAACCCCTTCCAGCTAATCTTGTGTTAGTGATTTCGTTAGCAATGATTGTGTGGATGCTGTTGAGCGCCTATCTTGGCAACCCGATTTCAGCCACTCACTCAATTATTGGAAGCATCATAGGTATTGGGTTGCTAGGGGAGCTCGTTTGGGGCACACCCCTGGTTCGGTGGAACACTATCTCCATTATTATTATTGGCTGGCTTCTGAGCCCAATTCTGAGTCTAGCAATTGCTTTTTTCCTCCAACGGTACGTCCGGAGAACATTTCTTTCCAAGACCAGAGGATTGGATGAGATCCAACAAAGAGAACAAATTTTTGGTTTGCTATTATTGGTGATGGTCATTGTTATCTGTTTAAGTCGTGGAGGGAATGATGTTGCTAAGGCGGTCGGTCTGTTGACAATGTTTTTTGTCGGACCGATCGAATTTACAATGTTGTTGTTACTTGGTGGAGTGGGCATGGGAATAGGATTATTAGTTTTGGGACGCCGTGTGGTTCAAACGGTGGGAATGGAGTTGACGGTGTTACGTCCCAGTGCAAGCTTTTCTTCCGCAACAGCAGGGGCCATTGTTTTGCTTGTGGGTACGATACTGGGGATTCCTCTCGCGGCGACGCATATTCTTATAACATCTATAATTGGAGCGGGGATGGCAAATCGGGTATCCACGAATAAAACCGTTTTACGGAAACTAATCTTAAGCTCACTTCTAACCGTTCCTGTTTCGGCCATACTCGCAATTTGTATTTGGGGAATTTATCAGCTGACAATTTCTGTTGTGTTCTTATTTCCTCTTTGATTTACTATTCTGTCTTATCCACTAATTCAGCAAAGAAATCCAATGCAAATGCTGTGAGAAATAGCCTAACTAACAAGTGGGTCAAACATGTTTCTGATTCCAATTGGCTATGGGCTTATCTGTCTTCGTTCCCACTATTTTGCTCATCACCTGCATGTTCAGAAATAAACCACCCCCCACGAACATCATGCAACCGGGGGTGAAAATGAAAGCATTAATTATTTGCCGAAACAACCTCAAAAAGAGGGATATATGACTTTGCGAAAAGCAATCTGGATTAGGCTAGTCCTAATCGGAATACTTCTTCTCCAAATCCCCATATTACAAATACCTCTCGCTAGAACCTCCTTTCACGGGAAGGAAATTCCCGTACAAGCACTCCCGACACCCGATGTCCCCCTTGACACGCAAGTCACTGTGATTCTGAACAACACGCATGATACTCTCTTATTCAATGTGCCAATTTCTGATCCAGGGCTCTACAATTACACAATGGTCATGCTTGTTGATAATGCGGATCCCATGATGGGGGTGGATCTCTATCTTCGGTTGTATGAGAGCGTGAATGAGTACGTGCCCCAATTAGATGCATATCTTCCGAAGGATCGCGAATTTGATTCCGGTCAATGGTGGTCGTTCCTACCAGGCTGGTCAAGTCTGTACTGGACCGAATTCATGGTGGTCCAACCCGGTTCCGCCGTTATCGAATTTGACCTCACCTGGTATACCCCTTGGGATCAAGTATCAGTGAATTTCACCGTCAGCCAACAATACTCCTTCGCCGATGCGCCATCCGCTCCCCTAGGACAGGATACTACTATCCGCTGGACGGAGGAGGATGCATGGAACGTAACGACATTCACGGCCCCCTCGAATGCCCTGTACAACATCTCCTTGTCTGGCAACGTGCCCTACAGTACTACCGCGGGCTGGCCTGGCAACCCCATTTTCTTAATGTTTGACGTCTTGGCGTTATTTGATCTCATCTATGGTTCACGCATGAGCTATTCGGAATGGATGCCCACCTGTAATATTCCTGCAGGACCAGCGGCCGGTGTTGCCACGTGGACTGCAATGCAAACGATTCCCCTGCCTGCAGGTGATTACTACTTAGTGGCTAGAAGCTTACCATTCTTGTTCCTCAATGGCACCTACATTGACCTAACCCTCTACGTGGAACCAGTCTCCACACTTGCGTTGGGTGCGGATGAATCACTCCCGTTATACTTTGACGCCGCCGCACCTGTAAATGAAGCCTATGTGGCGGTCACCGTACCAAGTAACTATATGGTCGATTTTTACCTGAGTAATCCTGAAGGTGGGAATTGGACCGTTGCCACCTATGATGCTTGGCATGGAATGCCCGTTCCCCCAAGCTACGATTACTATGAGGACCCCACAACCAACATTACCATTGAAACTCGGTATAACTACGGAGTCGCTTTGTATCAGCCGGTGATGATGGTCAATCCCAGTTCAGGCCTCTTAGGCGAACAATACTTCGAACCATTCGTGTTCCTAGGAACCGAGATTGCCTACTTGGATGATGTTCCACAGCTAGCTAACTTTCCGGCCTTTGGTGGTCCCATATGTTTTTGGAACACGTTCTATCTCTATTTGGAAGCCACACCAGGATTTATTGGACCTCCCAGCACGACCTTCAATATTAGCTTGAATCTGGATACAACCCCCATTCCCCAACTCACAACCACCAGTATGATCCTGCCAATTAATCAGACCATCGCACCCTTTTACCACGGATTCTTGTTGCCTGTTGAAAGCGGTGTGACCTATGAAATCAGTGCCACACCAACCTATACCTCAAACGGCGTGGTCATGTTACAAGGGATGTCTGCCCAAGGTGAATTCTACAAAGACTGGGGCTTAGGTGAGTATTGGCCCCTCTTCAAAGCGGTTGGCATGGCAGGCATGATGGCGCCTGGTGTTATCGCGTCATACGGTTTGAATGACACGATATCCGTCCGCTTTACGGCTGTACGAGATACGACCATGCTCATCGTCGTTCTTGGCACCCAACCAATGCTAGGTCCAAGTGACACAACCGAGCTTTCTGTCAGCCTAACCATAACCCAACCCACGGACTACACATTAGGCTCAGATTATGCAGTAACTACTACGTCAACTGAATACGATTTTACCAGTTTCAACGTCCCACTCATTGCTGGGTACCGTTATCAAGTGAGTCTATCAATTGATCACGGCAGTATCTTTGCCTTGGGTTACTTCTTTGATGACGAAGGACAAACCCCCTTTGGCGCCTTAACCCATGATCCATGGCCATATGTTCAGCATACATTTTCAATGAGCTTCACAGGCACCTATACGGCGAGGCACACGGGTGTCGTCACCTTTGCCCTTGTACACCAAGGCAATGCCCGCTTCTCCATCACCCTCGTCGATGACACACCACCCGATGTCGAAATCTTGGAACCCGACTGGGGCGCTTC
>Ga0209427_10007238_pt1 | contig 12576 bp, 14 predicted proteins | sample DeeMarSWOR136_30_FD_187465 | JGI IMG/M metagenome (GOLD analysis project Ga0209427, IMG submission 187465) | Marine sediment microbial communities from White Oak River estuary, North Carolina - WOR-1-36_30 (SPAdes) (version 2) | ecosystem: Environmental > Aquatic > Marine > Intertidal zone >... | reverse complement strand
TGCATACTTTTTGCAAAGAAGTGCGCGCTTTTGCTTAACTTTGTCAAATTTCTGAAACTTTATGCGCGCTTTTGCACCCCTTTTTCGGCGTTTTTTTCTTGCCCTTTTTACCCAAACCACCCATGCTAACAGTCGACATCTATTTATAGACCAGAAACAGACATGCCCAAAAGAAAAACCCAACAAATCTGCAATTTCCCCCCATTTTTTAAATTTTAAAAAGATTCATTTCTCAATCATATTAATCTGCGAAATTTATGCCCAAGGTATTTATGCCCAAGGTATTTATGCCATAGGTATTTATGCCCAAGGTATCCTCAGCATCGCTATTTCCACCGGAATAAAACTGCGTTTTCGTGTTGAGACAATTAAAACTCGCAGACGAGCCCGTGCCGGGCAAAAACAAACTCGCAGAAGCGCCAATGGCAGGCCAATTTCAGCTTTCAACCATATTTAACTGCAATCTGCACCGCCGTTGTACAGGTTCCTTTGGCTACCGACATAATTTTTTCGCTTTTCGGCGTTTTGCTATTGACCAGCGGCCAAAAATCGCGTAAAGTACCCGCTTTATATTTCCCCGTAGACTTATATAGGTTATTTCAAGGAATAAGATAAATGCCGAAACAGAAAAGCCATAAGGGTTTAAGTAAGCGAATCAAAATCACCGCTTCCGGCAAGCTAAAACGCAGACGCTCCTGCGGAAGCCACCTTATGAGCACGAAAAACGCAAAAAGACGAAGACGGATTGGAAGTTCGACACTCATGACCGGTGCGTCCGGCAAATTCGTCAGGACAAAGCTCGGCAAATAGATGCAAAAAACATAATAAACTTTCGAAAATAGCCGAAAGCAGGACAGAAAAAATGCCAAGAGTGAGAAAAGGCGCAGCAAGACACAGGGCAAAGAAACGAATCCTCAAAGCCGTTAAAGGGTATCGCGCCTCCAGGGGACGCCTGTATCGCATAGCAAAAGAGGCAAATATGCGTGCTGCCGTCAACGCACGCGTTGACAGAAAACGACGAAAACGCGACTTCCGTGGTCTGTGGATTATACGACTGAGCGCGGCCTGCCGGCAGCGAGGGATAAGATACAGCGAGTTTATCAACGGCCTCAAGAAGGCTAACATCGGTTTAAATCGAAAAATGCTCAGCCAAATCGCCGTTGATGACCCGACGGGCTTTGATGCTGTCGTTGAGGCCGCGGGACTGCAAAAAGCCTGACCTGTGGACCTGACTCGAATCACGATATAAATATACACCATATGCTTGAGCAATTCGAAAAAATCGGTAAAGATGCGCTTGCGGAGCTGGAGAAAGTCACCGACCTGACGGCCCTGGAAGATTACCGCATAAAATACCTGGGTCGAAAAGGCCAAATCATTCAGATGCTCAGCCGGATAGGAAAGCTCCCCCACGAACAAAAACCCCAGGCAGGTCAACTTGCAAACAGAATAAAAAAAGAGGTTTCCGCAGCTTTTGAGCAGCTAAAAAAGACTCTCCTGCAATCTCAGGAGAAAACGGAAGAGTTGATAGACGTTACTCTGCCGGGCATACCCGTCAACATCGGTAAAACTCATGTGATTATGCAAACCTTAAGTGAGCTGCTCGAAATCTTTGGCCGAATGGGTTTTTCCGTGGCCTATGGCCCCGTAGTTGAAGACGAGTGGCACAATTTTGAAGCACTTAATATCAAGTCGGACCACCCGGCAAGGGATCCCTTTGATTGTTTTTATTTAGACGAAAACACTCTTTTGCGCAGCCATACTTCACCGGTCCAGATTCGCGTTATGGAGACCGCCAAGCCGCCAATTCGAATCGTCGCACCGGGCCGGGTCTATAGGCCGGACACCGTCGATGCCACGCATATGTACATGTTCCATCAGCTTGAAGCCCTCGTTGTGGACGAGGGTGTTAGTATGGTGGACATGAAAACTACTATTGAGCAGTTTATCCACGCGTTTTTTGGGCCGGATACAAAATGGCGATTTCGGCCGAGCTTTTTCCCGTTCACCGAGCCTAGCGCCGAAGTTGATTTGTTGTTGGCGGATAAGAGCGGAAAAGAAAACTGGGTTGAGATGGGCGGCTGTGGCATGGTTGATCCGAATGTTTTTGACGCAGTTGGAATAGACAGCGAAAAATATACCGGCTGGGCATTCGGTTTCGGGATAGAACGGCTTGCCATGCGAAAACACTCCATTACGGATATTCGACTCCTCTTTGAAAATGACCTGCGATTCCTGAAGCAGTTTTGAGTAAATAGAAGGGTAATTGGTAATTATTTAACCATTTAACCAAACGTGGGAGATGAATATGGATTTAAGGGGTATTGTCCTTGCCGGCGGGACGGGATCGCGGCTTATGCCGCTGACAAAGGTTACAAACAAGCATCTTTTACCCGTAGGGCAAAAACCTATGATTTATTACCCGATTGAGAAGCTCACCTCGATCGGCATAAAGGAAGTCCTGATTGTAACCGGCATCGAGCACATGGGTGATGTAGTCAGCCTGCTCGGTTCAGGAAAACAGTTTGGCTGTCGTTTCACGTACAAGGTTCAGGATGAGGCGGGTGGCATTGCACAGGCCTTGGGTCTGGCTGAAAATTTCGCGCAAAAACAACCTATAATAGTCATCCTTGGTGATAACGTTTTTGAAGACAATCTGAGGGACTATGCAGACAGGTTCATCTCGCAGAAAACCGGCGCAAGAGTAATGCTCAAACAGGTGCCAAAGCCCGAGCGTTTTGGAGTTGCACTGCTATCCGATGACAAGATTATTGGTATCGAGGAAAAACCGAAACAACCAAGGTCAAATTATGCGATAATCGGAATATATTTTTATGATGCCTCCGTCTTTGATATTATACGAAAGCTCAAACCTTCTGACCGTGGTGAGCTTGAAATCACCGACGTTAACAATGCCTATATTGCAAAAAACCAGTTGGCTTACGACATACTCGAAGGCTGGTGGACGGATGCCGGAACATTCGAATCACTCGATAGAGCCAATGAATTGGTTATAAAGAAACCTCCAAAATAACAAAAGAGATATCGGTATAAAATGAATGTTAAGGAGACGAAACTGCCGGGAATACTCGTATTGGAGCCGGACGTGTTCTCTGATGAAAGAGGATTCTTTTTAGAGACTTGGAACAGCACGCGCTACGAAAATGCAGGTATCCAAGGCCCCTTTGTCCAGGACAATGCCTCATTTTCCAGGAAAGGTGTTTTACGCGGCTTACATTTTCAATACCCTCAATCACAGGGTAAATTGGTTCAGGTCCTGTCTGGTGGGGTTGTGGATGTCGTAGTCGATATTCGCGTGGGTTCTCCTACTTTTGGACATTGGATCAGTGAAGTACTTTCCGATGAAAACCACAAACAGATATATATTCCTCCTGGTTTTGCTCATGGGTATTGTGTTACAAGCGAGACGGCGATTTTTTCATATAAGTGCACCGAGTTCTATAATCCGGCAACCGAAGGTGGCATCATCTTCAATGACCCCGATCTTAATATCGACTGGCCTACAAGGCAGCCTATCTTATCAACCAAGGATTCAGACTACCCCAGACTTAAAGATATTTCGCATGATAAATTACCGCATTTCCAGAGGCTCTGATGGTAACTGACGATATAAGGATTGCCATTTTGGGCGGCAATGGAATGCTCGGCACCGACCTGGCGGATACCTGCAAAAAGCACGGCTTTGATGTTAAGGTGTTCGACTTGCCGGAATTTGACATACGAAATTCCCAACAGCTAAAACGAGTTGTCGGCGCTGTGGACATAATCGTAAACTGCGCAGCTTATACAAATGTCAATGGCGCCGAGAAAGAAGCCGAATTAGCACATCAGGTCAACGCTGAGGCGGTAGGGCGGCTCGGTGCTGTCGCAAAGGATGAGGACAAGTGGCTCTTGCACGTTAGTACCGATTTTGTTTTCGATGGCCGGTCGGATACACCGTATGTCGAGACTGATCCTCCCAATCCTGTTAACGAATACGGCAAATCCAAGCTGGCAGGTGAGCGGCTGCTTGAAGAAAGCGGCTGCAGGCATTGCATACTGCGTATCGAGTGGACCTATGGAGTGCATGGCGATAACTTTGTCAAAAAGATAATCCAACGAGCAAAAACTGATAAAACCGTGAAGGTTGTAGACGACCAGATAGGTTCGCCGACGGCAACATCCGAGGTCGCCGGAGTAATTTGCAGGCTGCTCCCCAAGAAACCGGAGGGTATATTTCATTTTGCAAATGCCGGCTATGTAAGCCGCTACGAAATGTCAAAGTTTATATTTGACAAGCTCTCGCTGGATGTTAACCTGTTTCCGTGCAAGACCGGCGATTTCACCAGTGTTGCGGAAAGGCCCTTAAACAGCCGTTTCGATTGCAGCAAAATCAAGAATTTGCTTGATGAGCAAATTGAGCCCTGGTGGGTGCCGTTAGAACATTTTTTGAGGAAGTTATGAGAAAAATTTTGGTTACGGGTGGTGCGGGATTTATAGGCAGCAATTTTGTTCGGATGGTACTTTCGGAGCATCCGGATTGTTTCATCGTCAACCTCGATAAGCTCACCTACGCCGGCAATCTTGAAAATCTTGAAGATTTTCTGAGCCATACCAACCACAAATTTGTAAAAGGTGATATTTGTGACGGAGAGCTGGTCGTTAAAATCATCGATGAGCACAAGATTGATACCATTGTGAATTTTGCCGCCGAGAGCCACGTCGACCGTTCGATTGATGAGCCGAAGATTTTCATCGAAACAAATGTCACCGGCACATTGACCTTGCTGGAAGTGGCTCGCGATAAAAAGATAGAACGGTTCATTCAAATCTCGACGGATGAGGTTTACGGTTCGCTCGGCCCGGAAGGTAAGTTCACCGAAGAAAGTCCGCTCAGTCCCAACTCGCCTTATTCAGCCAGTAAGGCCGCCGCAGACCAACTGGTGTCGGCATTCGGCCATACATGGGGTGTAAAGTACAATATCACGCGATGTTCTAACAACTACGGCCCTTATCAGTTTCCTGAAAAGTTAATCCCGCTGATGATTAACAATGCTCTAAATGATAAAGAATTACCTGTTTATGGCGACGGCCTATACGTGCGGGACTGGCTGTATGTATACGACCATTGCACGGCTATATGGCAGGTTTTGCAGAAAGCGCCGCCCGGCGAGACTTATAACATAGGCGGCTGTAACGAAATGGCAAATCTGGAAGTCATTGACCTGATACTTAAAAGACTTGGAAAACCAAAATCACTGATTAAGCATGTCACCGACAGACCCGGACACGACAGGCGATATGCCATTGAGGCCGGTAAGATAATAAACGACCTGAATTGGCACCCATCTGTCAGCTTTGAGCAGGGCATTGAAAAAACCATAGACTGGTATGTGCAAAACCAGAAGTGGCTTGCAAATGTTGTCTCCGGCGAGTACCAGAAGTATTACGAATCGATGTACGGCAATCGCTGAGCGAAGAGATAGAGAACTCTTATCAAGGTTGAAATTTATCAAGGACGTCAATAAGCACGGAAAATATCAAATAATTTGTTGATATACTCTAATCTCTCTGATGATTTGAAAGTGTGGTATGCTTCTGAGTGTTTAATAGGTCTTGGTCTTCCTGTTGGCCGACACGGCACCGGAAAGCTTTTTAACCTGCCGGATGAGGCCGGTAATTTCATCAGGCTGCTTGTTTCCTGCATAGGATTCGATAAGCAGCTTTCTTAACCTCCGATCGAAGTACTTATCCAGCATGCTGTGGTCTAATTTTCCCAGATTCTTCAATAACCGTTTTTGGCTGCTTACGTGGTGTCCCATGCGGTGCAAATCAATGACTGCGAAGTCGTACTGCTGTGAATTGAGGTTTTCTTTTATAAATATATGCCATAGATACAAATCCGGCAGAGAGATTTGGGCCTCGTGTATCCTGCGGACCAGTTTTCCCAGTGAAATTATGATTTTTTCTTTTTGCTGCCGGCCTAATTGTGCCCACTTCTTGGAAACAAAATCAGTAAGTGCCGTTCCGGGCAGCTTTTCAGTGATAAAAAACGACTTTCTTTCCAGACCGAATTTTATTTGCTCACCATAACAGACGGGCCTGTAGGTCTCAATACCGTTATCGAACAACATGTTTGCATTGTGCCATTCGACGGCCGCTTGTGAAGTGGCTCTGCCGAAGCTTCGCCACGCGAAAATAATGTCCTTGAAGTGTGGTGAGAAAAAACGCTTGAAGAAAAATATTTTACGGTCATCACTCTCTCCGAAAGACAGTTTGCTCACATCACGCCTGGAATTCCTGTTTATGGTTCGACCTTGAGAATAATCAAAAAAATCGTCAAATGACTCTAAGCCAAATTTTGCAAAGAATTTATGCCATGCTCCGGCAAATACAACTTTTACCAACAGCTAATCTCCTATTTTATCTAAGACTTCACAAATAAACGCTTATATAACAAAATCCTCTCCTCCCGTACCTGATGTTATCAGAATATCTTGCATTGTCAAGACTTCACCGTCTTTGGCCCCACCTCGTTCATTGTTTTTCCATATCAGAACATTCAAAAATGGCTTGCCAGTTTCATCTCGGGTGGCTATCATCTATACCATGATACTATCGAATTGATGAACTATATTTACGAATAGTCAGGGTGGAAGTGTTTTTGCTGTAGTTGTTGAAGCTTGAAATAATTTAATTTTTGCAAGGGAAGTCCGGTGGCAGAAAAAACTGATATTCTAAAAAATACTGTGACGAGTGAAAGGGTCACCATCGACAAAGCGAAAAATTATGAAAAAAAAAGATTTACCATCAGCTACAGGATGCGCCGGCTTGACAGACTTGAAAAAGCCTTTGCTTTGCAGGCTCTTAAAATGCTGGGCAATGCCGCTCATATAGTTGATGTCCCCTGTGGCGACGGAAGGTTTTTTGATATATTTTCGAATGCGAAAAAGCTGACGATGATTGATTATTCGGAGAATATGCTTGCAGTGGCAAAGGAAAAAACCGGCAATCCCCAAAATGTTGATTTTGTCAGGGCGGATATTTCAAATCTGCCGCTGCCTGATCATTGTGCGGAATTGTGTTTTTGTATGCGACTTTTCCATCATATGGAAGATGACCACATCAGGTTGACAGCTTTAAGAGAGTTAGTGAGGATTTCAAGAAAATATGTAGCTCTTAGCTTTTATAATAAAAGCTGTTTGAGGTTTTACCGGCGTAAACTGCTCGGAAAGAAGATAAGAGGCTGCTACGTTACTTTTACCCATTTCATTGAGCTCGCAAACCAGGCCGGCCTCAAGTTTATAAAACGAATCCCCATCGTAAATACGATTGAGCCGCAGTGCCTCGTAATATTCGAGAAGGCATAATAACGATTGACGGATGGAGTGCATTGAACAGACGAAGAATAATTAAAAATGCTCTAAGATTTGAATATCGCGATTCCTCGAAAGCAAAATGGTGGCTGAAAGATGAGAGTCTGGTTCCTGCGGCACAATCAATAACGGAAACTATTAGAAACATTACTGATCACTCGCTGCGTGCCAACACTGAATTTTGTAAACTGACAGACAGAAAGGCTGTTTTTCGCGTGAAACCTCTCGAAGGCTCAGGACGGTCACTTGTGGCAAAAGCCTTCCTTTTATCTCGTCTTGAAAACAGATTTAAGTATCATAAATACGGCCTGGACGAAGTGACTAACCTTCTTAAGGCTGCTGACAGAGGCATCAATGCCCCAAGGATTTATGGCTACGGACATATATATGGCCTGTTTCGGCTTGTTGGAGCCAATGTAGTCATATCGGAAGATTTACTCGGCCTCTCACCCATAAAAAACTTATTGCTCAAAGGGACAGATAACGAACGTCACCAAATATTCATGAGAACCATCCCTTTATTTGTTAGTCTTTATAAGGCGGGATGTAACCATATAGATGTCAATAGTGGGGCTGTTATGCTTAGTGAGCGAAACCTAAATCACGAAGTTTTACTTCTGGACTTTCAGCATGCCAGGTTTTACGACAAACCAAGTAACGAGATATTGATGTTTGAGGCCGGACATTTTGCACAGGCGTGCAGAAACTGGATTTCAATCGAAACAGTCAACGAATGGCTGGACGAACTTTTAAGGGCCGTCGGTATTAACAGCACCGACGAGATACGGAAAATGAAGAGATGTTTTTCTTATTATTTCAAAGCTGAACTGTCTCGCAAACATAGAAAACAAATAGTCTGATGGATAAGCACATGAGTTCTGAAGGGCTGAGTAGTGGATTGACCGACAAAAAAAACGAAGAAAATTGTAATCTGCGAGATTTTATAGCTTACAGCTATAGTCTTCAGCTAATAGGTTGAAGAGTATGCAAAGCAGCGTAAATTAGCATCGGAATTATCAGCCTTCTCTTTAACAAGACATAGATACCGGCAGGCAATGAAAATAATCATAATAAGCAGTAATCCCTACCGTGCGAGCTTCAGGCAGCGCATTGCCGTGCATCGCGATACATTGCGAGCCTGTGGCATAGATACGGAACTCGTGCGGTTTCCTGCCGATGCGGTTGCTCGATGGCGGTTGTTAAGAAGATGTAACGACTTTGATGCCATTCTGCTTCATAAAAGGCGTTTGAATATGATAGATGCATTTTGCCTGCGTCGGTATGCTCGCTGTGTTATTTACGACTTAGATGATGCTGTGATGTATTCCGATAAGAATCCCGACAGGCCAAGCCGTAAGCGGCGGAAATCTTTTCAAAGAACGGTTAAACTGGCGGATATGGTTATAGCAGGTAATTCATATCTGGCTGAGCACACGAGAAGATTTTGCCGAAATGTTAATATTATCCCCACGGGTTTAGATGCACAAGCTTATAATCTGAAAGCCGAGCCTGAGAAAGATGGCATACTCCGTCTTGTCTGGATAGGCAGCAAAATTACTTTGAAGTACCTGGCGGGAATAAAACCTGCTTTGGAGGAAATTGGCTCTCGCTTTGACAACGTGGTGTTAAGAATAATATGCGATGACTTCTTTGACCTGAATAATCTCGAGGTAGAAAAATGCTTGTGGTCTTCAGAGCAGGAGGTTTTTGATTTGACCACATGCGATATTGGGCTTGCGCCGCTGCCTGATAATCGTTTTACCAAAGGCAAGTGTGGCTTTAAAATCTTACAATATGCGGCTTCGGGCTTACCTGTGGTTGCAAGCCCTGTCGGGACGAATGCCGAATATATACAGGATGGAACAAATGGGTTTTATGCGGTCGACAATTCTGATTGGATTGAAAAGATATCTTTGCTATTGAAGGATTCTAAATTAAGACAGCAGATGGGACGGGCTGGAAGGCAAAAGGTCAGGCAATTTGATTTAAAAGTACTGGGTAAACAACTTGTCGAGCTGATTCAAGGATGTCTCGCCAATGCCGAGGGCTGAGTGCTGCATTGAGGGCATAGCAGTAATGTTTACACCGGCCTTATAACTGACCGGCAGGGAGTTTCGTTCTCAGACGCTCATGTGTCTTTGTGTCCACTTTATGTGCAATTTTTTTGTGCCTGCCGTGAATATCGATGTTTTCCTGCAAATAACTTTTGAAAAACCTCATTCGGTCGGTTTTGGTAATGCAGTCTGAAATCAACATATTTACCTGCACGAGGTTTTTCAGCTGCAGCCGTGCGGACAATCTCCGGAATTTTCTTGTTCGTTCGTTGTCGATGAGAAAGAAATGCCAGCCGTTTTTCTCCCGTCTTGCCAATATATTGCCCAATCGCAAATCGCCGTGAAAAATGCCTGCGGCGTGCATTCTGCCTACGGTATGTCCGAATGCTCGTATTAGTTCCCGCATATCTTTTAACTGCTCCTTAGTGAAGTCTTCCAGATTATCAGGAATAAATTGACGAATTTGCTTCGCATCCTCGACTTCGACAGTTAATAAAAAGTTTTCCCTGTCAAGAAAACTGGATTTGCGTTCTCCCATTGCCACGATAAGTGGGGCCTCAAATCCGTTTCTCTCCAGCATCAGTGCAGCCTTGAAGGCCCGCCTGGCCCGGCTGGGACGCACAAGATGCTTAATAAAGTCCGGAACCGACCGATAAAGATATTGCTTGAAATAAAAGCATCTTTCTTTGTCGTCAAGGCTGGCAGTAAATTTATATACACGGGAAACATCAGAGGAAGGAACAGGTGTTAATTCGTAACTTTCTTGTAGTTTCTTTTCCCCTGCGGTTAATGCCTGTTCAAGCCCGGCATTGCGAAATTTTCTGTTGATAAATAACGTACAGTTATGCTGTCGGATTTTGTCGAAGCTGCTGCCCAAGATGTTACCGCCCCAGAATACTGATGCCCAATTTGTCGGCGAGTTTTATTGTTTCGGGCTTGTCGATTATTATCGTCTTGCCTGCCTCCACAACGAGGCATTTGCTGCCGTTTTCGGCCAAACTTCTGATAGTATCAGGTCCTACACATGGAACGTCGAATCGCATATCCTGGTTCGGTTTTGAGGTTTTGATAAGCGTCCAGCCGCCCGATTTACAGAACCGGCCGGCCCGCTTAATCATCTCCGCTGTGCCTTCTATTGCCTCGACAGCGATTATTTCTTTTTCTTTCACGGCAATCGCCTGGCCTATGTCAAGTTCGCCGAGCTTTTTAACTATCTGCCAGCCGAATTCAATATCGCCCTCTACCGAAGTGCCCGGATGACGTTTTGTCATCACGCCTTCTGTTGCCAGGTGTTCCCTGCAGTACATAGTTGAATTCTCCAATACTATCCCGCCGCTCGCCAATTCATCAGCTAAGGCAGATAGAAGTGAATCGTCGCGCTTGTCTTTACCTCGCAGCCGCCAGTAATATACCCTGAACGCCCGCCAATCAGGGATATACCGCAGGATCCGCCAGGGCGTAAATAGTGTCGACTTGGCAACTCGCCCCACCATAATCGTTCGACATACGCCATGTTTTCTAAGTTTCCGTATCCAAGCCCCCGGTCGGGCAACTGCGACTCTGTAAAATACATCGACTTCTTTGGTCAGGGTGCGCCCTACGTTGGCTGTCAAGCCAACACAAATTACTCTTAATCCCGCCTCTTTGGCCCCAACGGCTACAAGATAAGGTAATCTCCCTTCACCTGCAATCAAGCCAAGCACATCTGTTTTTTTATGGCTCGTATCGTGCTTCTCGTTCAAGGAAACGTCCTGTTTGATCTTCTTTGTTCTGGGCTCGTTTCTTGTGGTTCGTGTCGGGTATTTTCACCTCGGTGTAAGGATTACGATTCAGCCTCCTCATCGGCTGGCTCTTCTGACTCTGGTCCGAGCGATAAAGCAATTTCTCCAATCTGACTTTCCAGCCTGCGTATACTTTGTCGCATCTCAGGCAGGTACTCTATCATGCTGTACGCTCGCTTGCCCTGGTTTACCTCGATGGCAGGTGCGCCAAGGACAACTTTACCGTCTGGAATGTTATTAATAACTCCGGCCTGGGCGGCAATTGTAACGTTGTTTCCAATATTGATATGTCCGACAATACCAACCTGGCCCCCGACCACACAGTGATGTCCAAGCGTGGTTGAGCCTGCAATACCCACCTGTGCTACAAGCAAACAGTGTGCTCCGATTTTTGTGCCGTGTCCTACTGTAACCAGGTCTCCAAGCTTACTACCCTGGCCTATAACGGTATCGCCCAGCGTACCTCTTTCGATTCCACAGCAGGCACCGACTTCTACATCGTCTTCGATAATCACGATGCCTGTCTGTGGTATCTTATGATGCATGCCCTTGTGGCTGGCATAGCCGAAGCCGTCTTCACCGATAGTAGAGTTGGCATTTACAATTACACGATTACCTATTTTGCACCCATCGTAAATGGTAACGTTGGGATATATGATATTGTCGTTGCCGATTTGCACTCCCTGCCCAATGTAGACACCGGGATAAATTATGCAGCCATCCCCGATTTTTGCCTCATCGGCTATCGTCACAAAGTCATGAATATGGCAGTCTACACCAACTTTGGCACTGTCCGAAATTGAAGCCTTGGGGCTTATTCCTACCTTTTTATGTTTACGATGACCGTGCAGAAGCACCATAATCTGCATAAACGCATAATATGGATCATCGGCTACCAAAAGGGGAACGGGCGAACTCGAAGTCTCTTTACCGACGATTACGGCACTTGCCTTCGTTGTACGAATCTGTTTTTCGTATTTGTGGTTTGCCAGGAAACTAATGTCGCCTTTGTCTGCACGGCCAAGGGTCGATGCAGACCTGATTGTTATGTTGGGATCGCCGCAAACACGCCCGTTTACATATTCCGCTAATTCTGCCAAAGTTCGTTCTTGCATACAAACACCTTGTAAATAAAAACTAAAAAATAAGAAAATAAAAAATCTTGATATTATGCTGCATTACGTTTTTGGATTCATAAACACCCGAAACCAAATATTATAGCAAAAAAGCTGACTTGGTCAACAATTCTTACTAAGGCAAATCATCTGGGGTGCATCACGTTTTTTAGGCACATTTTCGCATTAGATCTTCCCAATAATCACTCAGCAACGCACATCGCACCTCCAGCATAGATTTAGCTCCTAT
>Ga0209427_10007237_pt1 | contig 12576 bp, 9 predicted proteins | sample DeeMarSWOR136_30_FD_187465 | JGI IMG/M metagenome (GOLD analysis project Ga0209427, IMG submission 187465) | Marine sediment microbial communities from White Oak River estuary, North Carolina - WOR-1-36_30 (SPAdes) (version 2) | ecosystem: Environmental > Aquatic > Marine > Intertidal zone >... | reverse complement strand
TTTCTACTTGAACGTAGCGTCGGCCGAATATCGGATTGTCAACTGGATACGGTACAGGCCCCTTGCTCCCAACACCAATACAGTAAACTTTGATTCCGCAACTCTGAGCAAGCCTTGCTGCACTTAGCGGGTCAATCTCACCTGCATTGTTCACGCCATCCGTAAGGAGGACGATCAGCTTCTCCTTCGCCTTTGATTCCCGAAATCTGGAGGCCGCCGTCGCCAGTCCCATGCCGATGGCAGTTCCATCCTCGATAATGCCGGTATCCACATAGTCCAGAAGTTCCTCAAGAATCTTGTGGTCAAAGGTCAAAGGACACTGCGTGAGAGCTCCGGCCGAGAATATCACCAGTCCTATCCGGTCACCTTTCCGCTTCGAAATGAACTCTTTCGCTCTCTCCTTCGCCACGAAGAGGCGATTCTTCGGAGTGAAATCTTCAGCTTGCATAGAACTAGAGATGTCCACGCACAAAATTATATCAACACCCCTCTTCTCGACCTCCTCGTAGATTCTTCCCTTCTGAGGACGTGCAAGACCTATTACGATCAAGGCAAGGACTAAGACAGTAATTGAGAAAACCATATAACTCGCCACTCTTGAGCGACTAATCATTCCAATATTCCTCTTGAGAAAAGAGAGATCTGAGAATCGCACGGCTGATCGTTTTTTTCGGAACTCAAGGTACGCAAGAAAAGCTAGAGCGAGAAATAGAAGAAAATAGAGTGGATGCATAAATCTCATCTCTTCGCCTCGACCTCATCTGGTTTCGTCTTGTGTACGAGCTCCTTCGCTTTTTCAATCGCCTCCTGCTGATCGTCGAGAGCAGGCGCGAATTTCGCATACTTCACCAGATCTGCATATGTGAAAAATCGCGTGAACTCGTCACGAAGAAGAATTTTTCGTGTTTTCAGATGGTGTACTATCTCAGTCGTCGTCTGCTCCAGGGCGTTGAATTCAAATCTGCGCTCAAGATATCGCTTGAGAATCTCGGACAACGAGTAGTAGTATCTTTTCACCAGACCTTTACCGATCCATTCCTTGGCCGGGATATTGTCCAGCGCGATCAATGCTTCGATCCACGGCGGAGGCAATGGTCCTGCCAACTTCCTCGCCTTTCCTATTCTCTTCAGGAATCGCCACACAACCCAGCCCACTACTCCAGACGCGGCCACCATTGCGCCGACGATAAATGGAAGATAGTTCGGGTATTCGACTGGGCCCTTCAAGTCGTGTATGTCCTCCATTCCCTCAGGAAGAGTACTCGCGATCTCGAGAGAGAAGGAATCAGTGAAGACCGTATCTATGGTCTCACCCTCCTTTACAAGGAACCTGAATTGAGGAACGTTGAGTTTTCCGATGTTGAATGGAGCGAGTCTAATTGTGTATTCTTCCATCACATAACCATCTTCCTCAGTAACCTCATTCTCAATATCGATGACTGCAAAGACTCCAAGAGAATCGAAGATGGGCGGAGATACTTCTGTCATTTCATCGTATCGAAGGGTTACGTTCAGCTCAAGCGGGTCACCAATCGTAAGCTCTTTATTGGTGGATTCGGATGATAGCCAGGTTTTCATATCGACCATTCCGAAGAGAAACACCGTCATAAGAAGAATCATCGAAATCTCCTCGCCCTTTCTTCGAAGAACTTGTGCAATCTTGCGGTAAAGTCTTCAGACGTTGAGAGGTTGATGTTGTCGATTCCCAACGACTTGAAGAGCCGTGAACGGCTTTCAACAGCTTCAAGGCGATGTGCTCGATATACGTCCAAAAGCCCCCCGTCCCGGGTGTCAATTGTTACAATCGCACCGGTTTCAAGGTCTTCAAGATCCAGCAGTCCGACCCTCACCAAGGCTTCTTCCAGGGGATCATTGATAGTAATGACGACAAGATCATGGCGCCTCGCTGCGACCCCCAAGGGAGTGCGGATTCGCTCAGGTTCGAAATTCTCTCCAATGAAGTCGCTGATGAAGAAGACAATTGCACGACGTTTGAGGATGTGCATAAGAAATTCTAAAGCAAGAAGCGGGTTTGTGCCTTTCTTCTCTGGCTCGAAGTAGAGGATATCTCTGACAAGGCGTAGCACGTGAAATCTTCCTTTCTTCGGTGGAATATACTTCTCAACCGTATCTGTAAAGAATAGCAGTCCGACTTTGTCGTTGTTCTTGACAGCAGAGAACGCGAGTGTCGCTCCAATCTCAGCGGCCTGTTCCAGTTTGAACTGATTCCTCGTTCCGAAATGGCCGGACCCCGAAGCATCAATGCAGAGGATGCACGTCAGTTCTCTCTCTTCAGCGAATTTCTTCACGTACGGTCTTCCCATCCGAGCCGTCACTTTCCAGTCAATGGTCCGCACATCATCACCAGGCAAGTACTCCCTCACATCCAGGAATTCGATGCCCATGCCCTTGAAGGTTGATTTGTACTCCCCCGCAAACTCGGTGTTCACCAGTTTTTTTGTGCGAATCTCTATTTCTCGAATCTTCTTGAAGAATTCCTTGGGAATCATGGAACTTCAACGCCACTCAAAACCTTCTGGATCACATCATCTGTCGTCACTTCTTCCGCTTCAGCTTCGTAGGTCAGGATGATCCGATGTCTCAGAACATCGGGGGCGAGTTCTTTCACATCCTCAGGGACCACAAATCCTCTTCCTCTTAAGAACGCAAGCGCACGGACCGTTGCTACAAGGTAGATCGACGCTCTCGGGGAAGCGCCGTAACGAATCAGTCCTTCAAGTTCATCGAGTCCGAATTTCTTCGGTTCTCTTGTGGCAAAAACCAAGTCAAGAATATATTCCTTGAGTCTGTCATCTACGTACACTCTCTTGCACAGCTCCCGAGCGTGCACGATTGCCTGCGGTTCCACAACCGACTGAATTGCCGGTTCACCAAGGACTGCAATTCGTTCTACGATATCTTTCTCCTCCTCCCGATTCGGGTAGGTGATTTTCACCTTCAGTAAGAATCGGTCGACTTGAGCCTCTGGTAAAGGATACGTTCCCTCCTGTTCTATCGGATTCTGAGTCGCCAAGACAAGGAAGGGGTCATCCAGAGGAAACGTCTCATGACCTATGGTGACCTGCCTCTCCTGCATCGCCTCCAAGAGAGCGCTCTGGACCTTTGGTGGCGTACGATTTATCTCGTCGGCAAGGATCAGATTGGCAAATATCGGACCCTTGCTGACACTGAACTCGTTCGTTCTCTGATTGTAGACCATCGTGCCAATGATGTCAGCAGGCAGCAAATCAGGCGTGAACTGAATGCGCTGGAATTTTGCTCTTATCGCACTTGAGAGAGTGCGCGCCGCGTAGGTCTTAGCCAGACCGGGAACTCCTTCAATAAGTATGTGCCCGTTGGCAAAGAGCCCAACGAGGAGCCGGCTGATAAGATACTTCTGACCAACAATCGCCTTATTGACCTCGCCTGTGATCGTCTGAACGACAATGCTCTCTCTCTCAATCTCTTCATGAATCTGCTTGATTTCATCTTTCATTCCCTCCATAGAATTCCCTCCTTCAAGATGACCTGGGTGGATATGATGCAGCATTCATGAGGCAAAAACCAGTTAGTTTGCTACAATACAAACTATGGCGGCCGAAAGTCAAGCCCTTCGTGAACCGAATCGAGAACATTCTCGAATCCGATGGTTATCGAATTCACAAATCCGTTGGTACGAAAACAGTCTGCCCACTTCTCCCGTTCAGAAGAGGTCCGCTGAATCCGCCAAAAAGATGGGCAATAGTCGATGAGGCCTTAGTACACAGACATATTCGTGAAGCAAGAAGTCTCAGTTAAATGGCTTCAATGGTTGATGGCGGTTTCTTCGTGATGTTGTACGTTACACTTACCACGCCAGGCACATCTGCGGTCATTCTCTCTGCCAATTTATCGAGAATGCCATACGGGAGTCTCGTAGGTGAACCGGTCTTTGCGTCTACACTATCCCAGCATCGCAGCTCAATCTGCAGACCGTAGTCTCTTCTTCCACCTCGCACTCCCGTGACTCTATCCTGATGCAGAATCGCCATGTACTGAAATGCACCAGTACTGCATAGTTCTTCCTCAACGATTGCGGTGGCCTTTCTTACGGTCTCCACTCTTTCCGGTGTGACCTCTCCTATTATCCTCGCAGCAAGGGCTGGACCGGGAAAGGGTGGTCTCTCATAGATCTCCTCCGGCAAAGCCAGAGCTTTGGCTACTTTCCTGATTGCCGATTTTCTCAGTCGAATGAGAGGTTCTTTTACCTTGTACCCGTATTCTCTTTCGGTGTCGATCCCGAGTTGCTCGAGGATATTGTGCTGTCTCTTCACTCCTGCTACGGTTTCTTCCACATCGGTGTAGTTTGTGCCTTGTAGAAGAAACCTGGCACCACTTCTTCTCACCAAGCTGCCAAAGACGTCTTTGTAGAATACTCTTGTGACTGCCTCCCTCTTCTCTTCAGGATCCGTCACACGCCTTAGAGCACTGAAGAATTGCTCCTTCGCATCGACTATCTCTACAGGTACACCCAGTCCCTCAAAAATTGAGGCAATCCTCTCCGGTTCTCCCTCTCTCATCAGCCCGTTGTCAATGAAATACGTCTTGAGTCTATCTCCCAGGGCTCTGTGCCCCAACATCGTAACTGCAGACGAATCAACACCACCAGACAGGGCATTGATGGCGGATCCGCTCCCCACTGCCCTCGAAATCTCTTCTACCGACCGCTCGACAAAGTCTTGAGCGTTGAGCTCCTCAGTCTTGATCTCTTTGATTTCCATTTCATCCTCTCTTCCTAAGTGACAGCATCTTATTCTAACAATGGATGCTTGTGAGTCAGACAGCGACTCGGAAGCTCCAATCAGTAATACACCCTTTCCATAATGACCCTACCGTCTATCTGAAACCATACGCCTTCCATCTTGAGTAAAGACTGTTTCATCCTCACGCCGCCGCGAAATCCGCCCAGTTCTCCATTCAGTCGTATTGCACGGTGACAGGGAATGACCAGAGGAAACGGGTTGGTGGACAATGCTCTACCCACTGCCCTCGCTCCCTTTGCAATACCCAGATGACCTGCTATCCTGCCGTAGGTAGTTACATACCCTCTCGGAACCGCAAATTCAGCACGAAGCACCCTTCGCTGGAATTCTCGACATCTTGAGAGGTCCAATATATTCAGGTCAAACTCGACATCCTCTCCTGCAAGAAAGGACCGCAGTGCGTGGGCCAGTTGTGCGATCGCAGGATACCCGGAGATATTTCGCACCCTTTCTCCCGAAGGCTCCCTCTCGTTCATTCTCCTCTCGTTTGGAAGCATTATCCTCCTCACCATTGAACCAGAGGGAGTCTCCCGCCATAGAACCCGCACTATCCCAAGATTTGAAGCGATACGGGTTTCGAAAAGACTACTCATATACCTCCCATCCTGATGTCTTTTGCCGAGCGCAAGCCAGAAGCTGAGACCGTCGCGTACGAATGGACTCTCTCCATCGTATCCCACGTGGGGTACGCATCATGAAGCTTGAGTAAGAAGCTCGATTCTCGACCACATATGCAAAACTTCCACCGGGCAAGAACGAATATCCCCCAGCAACTCGCCCATGCCCCTGTTCTCAAATCAAGTTATGCACCTCACAAGTGGCCTGTCGAGGGTTCTCCCTTGCCTTGTGAAATCTGGAAAGATTCAATCTTTGCCCGAACCCCCCCGTAAGGAGCTTACCTCCTCTTCAACATGCGCAGAATTGCACAAGATCTCGAGGACCAGATCAGACAAGGACGGCTCGGGATTGCGCGTTCGCCGAACACAATCGCAGTGAGCTACAGCTTTACCTCACAATCGACAGCTTCCTGGTGGCGGTGCGTTCGCACGCCTGCCTCTGCCGTACGGATCTGTTGAAATCGGCTCCGGGATTGGTCGATCGTATGGTCAATCTCAGGAAGTACGACCCGCTTGAGACTTCTCTCCCCATGTCATCGGTGCCATTCCAGATGACAGTGTGTAGCCCTTCGGTTTCTGCCTGGTCATGAAGTGTCCTCACAATTTGACCAGACAAATTGTAGATGACAATGTTTACCCAACTGTCTTCAGGCAACGAATAGGCAATTCGAGTTCTTTCTGTGAACGGATTTGGACTGCTCTCGGAAATGAACAGTGGTTTCCGCATTTCCAGAGTGTACTCTGCAAGTCCAGTACGTCCTGCAATGAATGAATAAGAAGTGTCGGGGGCATTCTCAGGGTCTGTCGAGGCATTTGGTGGTGTGGCGACATCTTCACAGTACACGTAGTACCAGATTGTCGTGTTCGCCTCCTGCGCCGGCATTTCCACGGTATACTGACCAGTCGGTAATCCGACCGTATCCATTGACAGATGGACCCAGTCGGTGTCAAGATTCGTTCGGTATATGAGTTCTGCAGTGCCCACACCCACGTTGTCTGTAAGAGTAGCTTGTACAGCAAATGGCCCCGTGAAACTCGTGTCGTGCCAATCCGTTGTGTTGGTAATCAAAGGCAATTGAGTATCAATGGTGAAATTCCACGAGGTCGACCAGATGCTCTCATATCCAAGGCTGTCTATTGCCTTCACCCTCCAATAGTGGGTCGTGTCAGCAAAAGCACTCAAGTAAGAAGTGTCCTCGACTACTGCGCTATCCGTGTGTGTGAAGGATACGTTGAGCGAATGTTCAAGAATGTACTTCTCCACTCCCGAGCCGACGTCGAAAGCCGAATGCCATACCAGAGTCGCTGTTGAATCACCGAGAACTGACGCACTATCTGGAGATATCAGTAGCGGAACGGAAGGAGGTTCTATGTCAGCCGATACACTTACGACCACAAAATCGTCATCAGTCACACCCCCATTGCTTACTCCTGCAGCATATACATTTCCATCCAAACCGTACACTATTGATGTTGCCATATCAGAGCTGTTTCCAGGACCATCATATGCGTACGTCCAATTAGTGTCGCCCTCGGTGGTAAGGCTTATCACAGTGAAATCGGAATTGAGGGCAATGCTGCGTCTGGATCCTGCGACGTACAGATTGCCGTCGACACCGTACACAATTGTTTCTGCGGCATCACCTCCGTTAGCAGGTCCATCGTATCGGCAAATCCAATTGGTGTCTCCTAACGTCGTAAGACAGATTACCAGAAAATCCGAGTTCATGGCGCTGCCGTAACTGGTGCCTGCAACGTAAAGGTTTCCGTCTTGACCATATGCAACAGAAGCCGCCATATCGTAATTGTTCCCAGGACCATCGTATCTGTAGATCCAATTCGTGCTTCCCGTGGCGGAAAGACTCATTACCAGTATATCAGGATTTCCACCAATGTCGTAGCTATATCCTGCCGCGTAGACGTTTCCATCCCCATAGACGACCGAGGTGGCTCCGTCTTGATTGCCAGCGGGTCCATCGTAGCGGTAGGTCCAGTTCGTATCTCCTGCGGTGGAAAGGCTTATTACTACGAAGTCTTGATTGGTGAAACTGGCAGAGCCGGAACCTGCAACGTAGACGTTATCATCTGAACCATACACAACTGAATTCGCCCCATCGTAACCGGAGGGATGCCCGTCGTACTCGTATATCCAGTTAGTATCTCCGCCGGGAGAGAGACTTACGACGGCGAGAACGGCTGCCCAGTAATCGTATTCGATACGCCCTGCTGCATAAATATTCCCATCCGCGCCACAGGTTATGGCAAAGGCAGCATCTCCCTGGTACCCTACATCGTGCCTGTATGTCCAGTTTGTGTCTCCTGAGTTCGTGAGGCTTACGACGGTGAAGGCCTGGGAGGTATCGGCGCCTGTGCTGTATCCGCCAGAGTAGATGTTCCCGTCCTGCCCGCATACGAGACAATGAGCACCATCCCACAGGCTCCCGGGTCCATCATATCGGTAGAACCAATTCGTGTCTCCCCCGGGCGTGAAGCTCACCACGACTAGATCGCCATTTCCCTCCGCATATCGGACACGGCCAGCTACGTATATTTCTCCGTCTGGACCATATGCGATTTCCTGTGCATCGTCTTCATCACTGCCGGAACCATCGCATCTGTAAACCCACCTCTCTCGGGCCAGAAGTGCGACGGGTAACAGTACCAATACAATCATCGTCATAGTCGACACACACTTCAGAGCTCCTGATAGAAGTATGCTTTCAGGTCTTTTCTCCATACTTACCACCTTTTCTATAAGCAAGAAAGGTCTTCGCAAGAGCTTCACCCCGATTCGACAGTCTGGTGGTTCTTACTGCCTGAGTACATCTTACTCCTCAACGGGTTTTCTGTCAATGAGCATAGAGTTCCCTCTCTCTGCAGCAAGAGAGGCTTCACAGTCCGGGGTTCACTGCTGGAGTCGTTCCATTAATGTACACACGACGACTATTGTCGACTTAAGGTTGTCTGCAAGAGCTGGAGCTTCCGTTGTTGCGCACCATAGACGAAGGAGACCAGGTTAACGGAATACTCTAGCGGTGTGCGTGGTGCCACTTCAGTTTTTCGAGCCAGGCTGGCGTTTTCTCTTTCCATGAACAGGAAAGTGTTTGCCAAAATGGACTTCTCGGGCTCCTTCTGGATTTCAGTCTGCCCTGTGCGGTCTCAGTTCGCTTAGCAACCCCTTGGCGAGGCGGCCCCGGTGATTATCAATTCCCAGACATCCTGTTTTTCGGAAACAACCTATCGTACCAGAGGAGACGCTTTCTCATCAAAGGGGTTCGTTCTTGTAGCGAGAGAAAAGAGATAGGGATAATTATTCTTCAAGTGCTTCATATAATCGAGCCATTCAGAGGCCAGGTGAATGTATGCCCTTCGTATGTCACCGGAGACATGCTTCATGTCGCTATCCGGGAGTTGTGTAATATCTTTGCGTGCAGCCAATTCCTCCGTAAGATGGAAGACTGCCCGAAGAAGCTCGGTAAAGGATTCATGTTCCAAGAGAGTGGGATTCTCCAGCAGCCTCACCAGGAAGTCCCGTTTTGCTTCCAAGAAGCTGCGCAGACCGGCCAGATCCATTCTGTGAACCTCAATTCCATAATCGTATTCCTTGAGACGTTTGCTGACCGTAAGGAACTGCTCTTCAGACCATTCGTTTCCAACAATCAGCCCACCTCTGATTGTGCTCACTTGTGGGTCAAAGTCAGAGAAGTACTTCAACAACTCCGTTCCTACCTCACTGAAGAAAGTTCCAATGACCATATTCAACTTCTCCAATCTCCCACGCTTCTCCCTGCGATTCAACAACTCGTGTATTATCAGCGTAACGAGCAGGACTTCCACGAACACAAAGGCAACATCACCTATCAGATAGATGAAGATATGGTGAGGGTCTCTGAAAATAGTGTAATGTATGAGGTAGAACAGAGCAGACAACACGATCAGAGATAGACCTAGAAGAATCGGCCACCTGAAGACTCTCATCGTTCGCTCCCGGCTCTCGTATAGCAGTCTTTCTCGAACATGTCAATACATTCCTTTATTTTGCTCCAATAACCCCAGTTGATCCCTGGTCAGAGCTGGATTCTACATCCGTCCGAGGCAAGCCATTCCCTGCGAAGCAGCCGAATTCTTCTCTTGCATTCTGTGGAAAAATCTGTACAATGGTTTGAATGTCGAGATGAGTCGATATGAGAAGAAGTATCAAATTGATATGCTTGTTGCTTATGTCATTCGCTATGGAAGCTCATTCATCTGTGAATACCGAATTTGAGACGGCAACCTTTGCAGGAGGCTGCTTCTGGTGCATTGAAGCAGCATTTGAGAAGGCTGAGGGTGTCGTCGAAGTCATTTCAGGCTTCACAGGCGGACACACAGAAAATCCGACATACGAAGAAGTGTGTTCAGGGACAACCGGACACTATGAAGCAGTTCAAGTCACCTACGACCCTTCCAAGATCTATTATACAGAGCTGCTCAATATCTTCTGGAGAGAGATCGATCCCACTGATCCGTCCGGTCAATTCTGCGATAGAGGCGCACAGTATAGAACAGCCATCTTCTATCACAACGATGGGCAGCGGAGGCTGGCAGAAGAATCAAAGGAAGAACTCGAGAAATCGGGAACATTCGGGAAACCAATTGTCACCGAAATCATCAAAGCGTCAAAATTCTACAGAGCCGAGGACTATCATCAGAACTATTATAAGGTGTGTCCGGTGCGTTACGCATCATACAGAGAGGCCTCTGGTCGTGATCGGTATCTGGAAAAGGTCTGGCCGGACCAAGAGCATACGCTCGATTCTCGGAGCAATTCATCGACGTTCAATAAGCCTGACGAGGAAGGACTGCGAAGAATGCTGACTCCACTTCAGTATCGAGTCACTCAGGAAGATGGGACCGAAAGGCCCTTCGAAAACGAGTACTGGGATGAAAAGAGAGATGGAATCTATGTGGATGTGGTCTCAGGCAAGCCACTGTTCAGTTCTCTCGACAAATTTGATTCAGAATCAGGATGGCCCAGTTTCACCAAACCCCTTGAACCTGAAAACCTAGTAGAGAAAGAAGATTCAAGTCTTGCCGTTGTGAGAACAGAAGTCAGGAGCAGACATGCCGATTCCCACCTTGGGCATGTCTTCAATGATGGACCTCCGCCGACAGGCCTGCGCTATTGCATAAACTCCGCTGCACTCCGATTCGTTCCGAAAGAAGATCTCGAGGAGGAGAATTACGGAGAGTATAAAGAGCTTTTCGAGGAATGAGGTCCAAAGGTTGCTGTGTGACGAAAGATCTGCCCTGGACGCCGCCAGAATGCGGATAGGCCTTTTTGAGTGAGCGTCGGAAGGCGATTCCTTGAAATCTTGTTCGAGTGGAAGGACTCGCGTCAGGTTGAGCCATATCCTCTGAGCGCCTCATATCTCCATTTTTAAGGAACACAGCTTCCAAGAAGCCAGGTTCCTCTCATTGCTTCGGAACACTCTCCTCGGTCTTTGTTGAATCTGGGTTTTCGGCAAGATGAATGCGTATCCACATTTCCTGTTTCTTAAAGATTCCTCCTTTGTATCCACCTTCGGGAGCAACGCCTCCTGACATACGTCTTCCGAGTTCACCTTTCATGCCACCGCCGCGTACACCCATTTCCCGACTTTTCCGCATCATTTCTTCGAGATATTCAGGGTCGAGCCCACCCAATTCCAAACCCAAGCTGATCGTCTCTCCTGGTGAAGTATCAATGGCGCAGAATACACTGTCGTTCGCCACAGTGGGAATCTTGAATTCATACCCAAAGCTCCCGTCCTGAGTTGCTGATGCAGCTACGGGTCCCTTCGTGTTACCTTCCGCAATCGGAATCTCCTCACCCTTCGTCATGACTGTCACCATGGCGCCCATCTCAGACCGCATCTCCTCAAATCTCGCCCTCTGCTCTGGTGAGATGTTCTGCGGAACAGGTGATCCCTCGGTCAGACTCATCATGCCAACACTGCCTCTATAGCGGATACCGAATTCCTTCCTCCTCTCACCGGTCGTATCCAACCACAGCGTTATTCCTTCCATCTGAATCCTTCGTGCCAGATCTCCTTCCCTGGATAGAAAGAGAACGTAGATGTTCTCTGCATCGTTTCTCACTCCCAACGAGATTTTCTTCTCTTCCCAATATTGAAGAGGAAATCCAGCCCAATCATCCGCGATACCATCCAAGACGACAACACTGTCATTCCACTGGCTTTTGATTTCGAGTTCAGGACCGCCACCGCACCCCCAAAGAAGGAGCCCAAGGACCGACATTCCAAAAGCGAAGAGACATTTGCTCGTTCTATCCTCCGGTGGCTGCGAGATCATTTCCTTACAGGGCAGGATGGACTTAGTCGAAGGGGAGACGTCACCATCTGTGTGCTCAATACCAGATCGCTCAATGGTCTGTGAGTGGCCAACTCTCCAGTCTGCCTCTGGGGATGGGCGCTGGTTCGGGCCATCCCCTTGGAGATGTAGTACGATCTACACACACGAAACAGGTTGTTCATCTCAGCAATATCATGCGGCGGCTTATCGACAGGTCCCCTGCCTCAATACGATATAAGTAAACCCCGCCAGGCATTGTCGCACCATTCGTATCGGTGCCGTCCCACTGCACGCTGTGAGTACCCGGTTCCTGCACTCCCACTTCAAGGCTTTTCACCAGCTGCCCGGTGGAGTTGTAAATTCGAACGCATACTTCCTCTGGAGCACTCAGCGTGTAGAAGATGCTCGTCTTACTACTGAGCGGATTGGGGTCAGCATAACTCTCGAATAACCCTCCTGGATCCGCAGCCGTCCTTTCAGATGACAAACTCTGTCCAGGAGTACATCCAGAGTCCTCGGGCAACTCCACACCGTAATCTTCACGCATCTCAGCTATGACAGCATGAATCTCCTGGCGGGTAGCGCCCTCACTCCGCATCTCCTTGATTCTCTCTCGGATCGCTCCTCTCTGGTTCTTGCTCAGGTCTGCGAGCAAATCCCTCAGCCGATATCGTTCATCCTTGCGTTCGGGTATTTCCACACCGTAAGCGTCCAACATGTCATCGACTGCAGCCCGAATCTCCTCGCGCCGAGCTCCTTCTTCTCTCAACTCGGCGATCTTCAGGTGAATAGCTTCTCTCTGTTCTTCAGTGAGACCAATCATG
>Ga0209427_10007235_pt1 | contig 12580 bp, 14 predicted proteins | sample DeeMarSWOR136_30_FD_187465 | JGI IMG/M metagenome (GOLD analysis project Ga0209427, IMG submission 187465) | Marine sediment microbial communities from White Oak River estuary, North Carolina - WOR-1-36_30 (SPAdes) (version 2) | ecosystem: Environmental > Aquatic > Marine > Intertidal zone >... | reverse complement strand
CTTAATTGAATTCCGGCATTTAATACTTTTTTACCCGCTTTTATCATGGATTCCGCATTTGTTCCTTTTTTCATAATTCTTAAAATTTTACTAGAACCGCTTTCTAAACCCATATAAACTATATCTAATCCCGCATCTGCTAAACTTTTTAATTCATCATCTGTTTTTCTTAAAATATCTAAAGCCTTAGCATAACAACTGATTCGAGGTACATCTCTAAGCTTAACCCTCACATATTTAACAATATCAACTAAATACTCTGTCGGAGCTGAAGTCGGGTTTCCACCTGCTAAAAATACCGGAAATCCATGATAATTCATGTCTGCATATCTATCTATATCACTCAACACATCTTCTAAAGGTCTAATAGCATAATCTTGACCTCCACCATAAATACCCTTGTAAGTTCCGCAAAATCTACATTTGTTCCACGAACACCCCCCTGTAACTGCAATTAAAACACTATATGCTTCAACTGGGGGTCTAATAATAATTTGTTCAGGAGGAAGTTTTTGGGTTATCAATTTCTACTCAAACTTTTTTTATTTATAACACTATATCAAGAAAATGTTTTTATCTATATTATTAAATATTATATCCTAATTTAGATTTTTACTTTATAAAATAATAACGATTTCGATTAATTTTTTTGGTAAGCATAATTTATATTTTTATAAAAAAAATTATCATCCCTAGTATTATTTAGGATTCAAGTACGTATGATTATTCCTGAAGAAAATATTAGTTATGCTTTTAAGATTGTATTAATAGGCGCTCCAGGGGTTGGAAAAACTTGTTTATTTAACAGATACTGTTTTAATTCATTTGATTTGAATACTAAAATGACTTTGGGTATAAGTTTTCATTCTACTTACTTAAGAATCAAGTTTCCAAAAATTCAGAGTAAGAATGAGTTGTTTGCAGTAAATTCTATTTTCGATTTTGGAGGTCAAGAACGATTTAGACCCATGATACCAAAATTTTTAGAGGGTGCCAGCGGGGCATTATTGGTATTTGATTTAGTTAATTTTTCATCATTTCAGCAATTAGAATATTGGTATAATATGCTGATTAGCCACACTGGAAGTTTAAATATTCCAATTTTATTAATTGGCAGTAAAAGTGATTTATTAGATAAAACACCTGAAGCAGAAATAGTGAGCAATGAAAATATAATGGAGTTTGTCAAATCGAAAGAATTGGATGGATATTACAAAACAAGTGCCTTAGAAAATTATAATATATTAGAAGTATTTAAAACCTTAACTAATTTAATGTTAAAAATCCATAATTCAGGAGCTGTTGTTATCTAATATAAGATAATTTGGAGATCCTTACCTTAAAATTCACGTAAATAGATGAAATCGCTGAATTCATTAAAAAATTCCTTTTGCTCTCTATTAAGGTCAGGATAAATATCTCGTAAATATTCTTTAGCTTCCTGTACTAAATTTTTACTAAAATGTTCAGCAATTATTATTGCGTTAGTTTCAGCAAATATTTTCATAACTTCATTAATATCATTTTTAGTCATATCTGGTTTTCTATATAGCTCATTTAGCATTTTAGATTGTTGCTCATCAGTATTTTGCACAGCTAAAATATAAATAAATTTTTTTTTTCTGTCTTTAATATCATTTTCTATGTCTAGAATGTCATCTCTAATAGCATGAGCCTGCCCTATTCTTAACATGGCTTCAGATAAAGGTTTTATCTGATAATGCATATTTCCTCTTGCTAAAATAGCTCCAATTTTAGTAGACTTTTCAAAGATTCTTGCCCTTTGCATTTCAGCAATGTTGAGATATTGCTCTAAAGTCATCGTAATATTATGGTAATCCATATATTCTTCAATAATCATACCTTTCATTAAATAATCCATTGCTTCAGAATATTCATTTATTGCTAAGAGTTTTAGTTGATCTGGAAATTTAGAAGATCGAATGATATCTAACCCCAGGAGATACCCAAGAGAACCTCCAAGAATGCTTAAATCTCTCCCGTATAATTCTACTTTTTTATCTTTTTCAGATACATCCACTGTTTTATAGACATTATTTATCTCATTCTGTAATTGTTTATGAAATGCAGGTACCCCTCTTCTCATATCATCATTATCAATTAAATCATCATGAATCAAATGACCACTGTGAAGAAACTCTACTGCCATTGCTACTTTTCTAATTTCCCCTATATTATCTTCCAAATACATAGGATTAATAATGCCATTAAAAGCAGCAACTAAGAGAATAGGATGGATTCGTTTTGCTTTGCTCTTTTCTGGTATGATAAAAGTTCTCAATTGGTTATGAAAATCAGCAAAAAGTAGTTCTTTTTCTTTTTTATCAAGTTTATTAAAATATTTTTCCAGTTCTTGGTTAATAGCTTCTCTTTCAAATATAAAGAATTCTTCAATCATATCAATCGCAATTAAATTCTTTTAATTTCTCTATAAAAAATATTATATCTATAGTTTATCTTTTTTATGTTTGAAATCATCAATTTAAAATATTATGCCATTCTTTATGAGTCTGCTTTAAGAAATGTTAATTATATAAACTAGAATTATAATTATTATACCTTAAATCATATTAGTTTAAATTAAAATTTGTGATATTTAAATGAAATTAGCAGTAATATCTGATACTCACGATCATCGTGATAATATTTTAAAAGCAATTTCTGTTATGAATGAAAGAAAAATTGATGCGTTGGTTCATTGCGGCGATTATTGTTCTCCTTTTACCAAAAGATGGTTTGATAATTTAAGGGATAATATAAAGGAGAACTTTTTTGGTGTTTTTGGGAATAATGATGGAGATCATGAGTTTTTAAGAAAAAATTTGGGTCAAATTTGCAAAATTGCTGAAGGTTCAATCGAAATGGTACAAGAATTTAATGGAAAAAAAACCTTCATATCACACATGCCACATCATACTACTATTGAGGCTTTAGCAAGTTCAGGCAAATTTGATATCGTTTTATCAGGTCATACTCATGCGGTAGTAAATAAGAAGTATGAAAATGGAGTATTAGTCGTAAATCCCGGAGAAGCATGTGGATACTTATCAGGAAAGGCAACTTTTGCTATTATTAATACCGAAAAACTTATAGCTGAAATAATCGAAATGTAAATTTAATTTACTTTTTTTTCTTTTTTTCAAAAACTTTTATTTAGGAATTCATAATCATAATTATGACTTTACCTTTAGAGGATATTACTGTTTTAGATCTAACAAGAATGCTACCGGGACCCTATTGTACAATGATTTTAGGGGACCTAGGCGCAAATATCATCCGTGTTGAAGATCCCAAATATGCTTATTCAAATCCTCCCCCCTTTTTTCAAAGAGGAAGATATCGTGAGAGTGCATTCAGTTCAATCCTCATGAGAAATAAAAAATCGATTACGCTTAATCTAAAAAAAGATAAAGCTCGAGAGATATTTTACGGATTAGTTAAGCAAGCTGACGTAGTTTTAGATACGTTTCGTCCAAAAGTGATGAATAAATTAAAAATTGATTATGATACGCTATCTTCAATAAATCCTTCAATCATCTGTTGTTCGTTAACTGGATATGGTCAATACGGACCATATGAACAAATAGCTGGTCATGATATAAACTATATAGGTATATGTGGAATTTTAGATTTAAATAAAGAAAGATCGATTTATGGTCAAGAGAATCAAGAAAGAAAACCGATACCTCCAGGACTTCAACCCGCCGACATTGGTGGTGGCTTAGTTACAACTATAGGAATACTTGGTGCAATTATGGAAAGAGAGAAAAATCCTGAAAGAAAAGGTCAGTATTTAGATCTATCAATGACGGATATCGTCTTTTCTTTTATGCCGATGGCGGCTGCGATCCATTTTTCCGAAAAGTTAAATGATGATGAAACAGAATCTAGAAATCAAAACCTAAAAATTATGCTTCATGGGGGTCTTCCGTTTTATACAGTCTATAAAACAAAAGACAATAAATTTTTATCTGTTGGAGCTATAGAATTGAAATTCTGGCAAGACTTTTGTAAAGGGCTTGGTCGTGAAGATCTACTATTAAAAGGACATCTAAACTCACTAGGCGAAGTAAAAGAGTATGTTTTTAGAGAGATTAAAAAAGAATTTTTGAAAAAAACTCAGGAGGAGTGGATGGAAATTTTTATTAACTTAGATGCATGCGTTATGCCAGTAAATTCTTTTGAGGAAGCGTGCAATGATCCTCAAATTAAAGCTCGTAATATGGTGGTGAAACTTAAACATCCAAAATTCGGCGAAATTCAAAATATTGCCTCACCAATAAAAATGTCAAGAACCCCATTGAATATTAGAAGTTTAGCCCCAAAAGTAGGGCAACACACTAAGGAAATATTAAAAAATCTCAATTATTCCGAGGAAGATATTCGGGATCTAAAAAAAAAAGGGATTATCTAAACCTATAATAATTATATAAATCTTTATTCAGAGCTATTTTATGTCCTATGAAAGAAGAAATTAAAGCACTGAAAGACATTTTAGAAACGAATCCAGAAAACATCAATGCTTGGATGAGCCTTGCTCAAATCTACTATAATAACGGAGATCATAACAAATCTATAGATGCTTTTAAACATGCTTTGAAAATTGAATCGGATAATGCTTTGGTATGGCAAAATCTTGGTTATTTATATAATGAAAAAGGTTTATATCAAGATGCGATTAATAGTTTAAAAAAAGCTCTGGAGTTTGACCCAAATTTATCAATTGCATGGACAGAATTAAGTTATGCATACATCGAATTAGCTGATTATGATAAAACGATAGAAGCATGTAAAAATGCATTAGAAATAGATTCCAATGATGAAACAGCTTGGACTAATTTAGGTTCTGCCTATTATAATAAAGGACAATATGAGAAAGCAATTGAAGCATTAAAAAAAGCTTTAACTATTATTCCGCATCTAGAATTTGCACAAACGGTTTTACACTTAGCAGAAAAAGCTAACAAAGAAAATAAAAGATTGGAAGTTTAATAACATTTATTTAAGAATTCTATTATATAATTCTAAATAATACTAAATTTTCTAATAAAAAATACTATTCCACTTTCAAAATGTCAGAAGAATTTAAAAGACAATATATTGATGATGGAAAAGAAGAAAATGAACAACAATCTCAGCATACAGAGAGTCCTCTCAAAGAAGAAAATAAAGAACAAAAAACAGGTAAATCAGTCATTCTTAGCGCAGAAGCTTATAAAACAATCATTTTGTATTCAAGTCGATACGCTAATAAAGTTGTTCCCCCTAAGGATTGGAAGGAGATCTATGGGATTTTAATTGGGTATGCTGATGATGATTTTGTATACGTAGAAAAAGCCGAAGCTTTAACATATGGTCATGCCACAGATGTTCAATTAGATGAAAAACATTATGGTTTTATTGAAGAGATCCAAGAGAAATTAGAAAAAAATGAGACAACAAAAGGATATTATATGATTGGATGGTTTCATTCACATCCTGGTTTAGGGCTTTTCTTCTCATATATAGATCTCATAAATCAACTAGGTTTTCAAGCAAGAAACGACGATTTTTGTGGATTAGTCTTTGATCATACTCTATTAGGAAAAAAAAAGGAAGAAATCATAGAGGGTACTAAACATAAAATTACGAAATATGATACTGGATTTGAAATTTATAGAATAACTGATGTGAATATGGACATCAATGATTCTCGGTTTGATAATAATTATCATAAAGTAGAATATATCGTAGATGGATTAAATAAATTCTTTTTTGCTAACGTATTATCGGAACTTTCAGCGTTAGTATCCGCTGGAAAACCATTGCAATCTGCTTATGGTGAACTTTATGAACTTGATTCTTCTAAGAAAAAAGATGAGATCAAAAAAGAGAGTTTGGTTAAGATCCCCATTTCAGATGATATTGAGTTTGACGTAGATGATTTTTTTTATGGAGAAGTTAGCAAAAAAGTTAAAAAAAAAACTCAATTAAAGGAGGAAGCTGAACAATTTATTTATGAAGGAAATCAAGCCTTTGAAGAAAGAAATGCGTTTATGGGTGTGGAAAAATATCAGCAAGGTATAAAAATATTTAAGGAAATTAAGGATATAGATCGTGTTTTTGCATTATTAAGGAATTTATCAGAGCATTGCATTTCTTCTTATCATCACGTTTTAGCTAAGAATTTTGCAGAAGAATTATATAACCTATCTGAAAAATATAATAACCTATTTTACCGAGCTGAAGCAAATTATTTAATTGGATATATTGCTCTGAAAGAAGGACAAGCTGAAAATTTAGAATCAGCATTAAAAAAAATCCAAAATGCTTCAATTGATTATGAAAAAGCTGGTGATTTTGCTGGTGCGGGAAAATGTTATCATAAAATTGGAATTATTTATCACTCTCGCTTAAATAAAATATTTAATGCTTCTCTTTTTTATGAACAGGCAATTAGAAGCTTTAATGAAGCTTTACTTAAAGCTCATCCTTTGCGCACGTCAATATGGAGTAAATCTGAATTACTTTCTGAAAAAATAGTAGAATTAAGAGATATTGTTGAAGAATTAATCCCCATAATCGAAGATTTGGAAGAAAGAAGAAAAATAAGAGAAGATTTAAATTCAATTCGGTTAAATTTTTAAATCTTTCTTATATTAATCCTAAATCGTAAAAAATAAATGTTAAGGGAAATTATATTACTTACTCTTTTTAGTGGTGAGTATACAATACCTAGACGAAAACAAAAAGTTAAGTATTCTCGTAAACTTGCGTGTCAACATCTTACACCTAAAGGTGATATCTCAAATAGTTTGCAGCCTTTATGTTATTGCCCTGAGAGGGATTTGGTACTTGGAACTAGAGCTTATGTTTGCCAAGTTTGTTTCTTATATAACCCTCGATCAAATGTTTCGATATCGGAAATTTATGCTGAAAGTAAAAAAACTGCTGAAAAACAAATTAAAGAGAAAAAATTGGAGTTAGCAGAAATTGAAATTGAGGATATAGAATTGGAAGAAGACGTTGACTTATCCATCGATGAATTTGAGGAAGAAGAAGAAATTCAATTAAAATTCGAAAAAAGAAAGGCTGGAAAGGCAGATGTTGAAGATGGTGAGGAAGAATTTGCTGAAGTTGAATGTCCTTTCTGCGGTGAACTGTTTGATGATCTCGCATCACATATTCGCGATTGTGAATTCGCACCTGAAGATGTTAGTATCGAAGAATATTTACCTTCAAGATCAAGAAAAAGAAAAAAGAAAAAAGGTCCCACCAAAGCTCCAACAGAAAAACCTGATAAAGAAGCAGAGGAAAAAGAATCAAAAGATAAGAAAATTTGTCCGTACTGTGGAAAAGAATTTGTAAGGCTTGGTCGTCATTTAAAAGCCTGCTCAAAAAGACCTGACGATGCCGATGAGGAGAAAGAGGCAAAATTCTTAAGTGGAGAACTTGATTCTATCTAAAGCTTATTTATTTTTTTAAATATGACATATGAGAGATAAAATATATTATTGTGAACCCGTTTTTAGACCACCTTCAGAAGCTTATTCATTACTTATACAACTTACTGAAGGATGTACCTATAAATGCGATTTCTGTATGTCTAATTTGCGTAAACAATTTATTGTAAGAGAAGTCAATGATGTTAAAAAGGATTTAAATATTGCAAGAAATATCTATGGCACAAATGTAAAAAAAATCTTTTTCTTAGATGGAAACGCAATGGTAACTCCTGCTGAAAAATTGCTTGAAGTCATTAGATATGCTTTTCAGCTTTTTCCAAATTTAGAGAGATGCAGTGTATATGCTCACGCAAAAGATATTCTTAAAAAATCTGATGATCAATTACGGGAATTGTCAGACGCAGGATTAAAAATGGCTTATGTAGGATTTGAATCGGGATATAATAAACTTCTAAAAACTGTAAATAAGCATGCCACCAAAGAAGATTATATCATTGCCTCAAAAAAGCTTTTTAATGCAGATATTACCCTCTCTGCAACATTGATTAACGGTCTTGGAGGTGGTGATAAGCCAGAGGTTTCTGAGATGCACGCAAAGGAGTCTGCTGATCTTATTAACAAAATATGTCCTTCTGACGAGAGATTATGGTATATCGCTTTTCTTACATTAATGGTGCCACAAGGTACAGAAATTTATAGAGAAAAAGCAAAGGGATTATTCAAAGAAATGGACCAATTTGAGATATTACAGGAATTAAAGATATTCATGCAAAATATCAGGTTTGAATATAAAAATGCAAATTGTATTTTTCGCTCAAATCATGCTTCAAATTATTTACCTATTAAAGGAGTCTTAGATAGAGATAAAGATAAGATCATATCTACTCTTAATTATGGCCTGAGTCATCCAGAAGTAATGAGACCGGAATTTTATAGGGCATTATAGTTTATTATTATTTTAATTGGTCAAGATTCAAACTAATTTTTTTACACTTGGAAAATTTTTATAAATTTAAATATTAATATTGATCATGAGCTCTATTATAACCTTAATTGTTGGCTCTCCAAGAAAAAATAGGAGCTGTAATTTTTTAATTGATAAGACAATTGAAGGGATAAAGTCAATAAGCGACGAGTTTGAAATAAAAAAAGTCCAAATTGCTGATTATCAAATATCTCCTTGCAATGGTTGCGATCAATGCTTAAGACCTCCTAACGATTGTCCTTTAGCAGAAAATGACGATACGAAAAAACTAGAAGAACAAATATTAGGAGCATCAGCTTTGTTAATAGCTGCTCCAAATTACTTTGGATCAGTTAGCTCCCAAATAAAAGTATTGATTGATCGCTCAAGACCATGGAAAATGAAAAATTATCTATTAAAAGATGTGATTTTTGCACCAATGGCTTCTACGGGTCTTAGAAATGGCGGAGAAGGAGTAATATCTGATTTAATCAATTTTGCTCTTATTCAAGGTATGATTATTGTTGGTAATACACTTGGAAGCCCAGTTATTGAAGGTAATATCCCTATTACAAGTCTCCAGAAATTTAATCTAAAAGAATTCATAGGAAAAGGAGAAACAGATGAATTAGCAGGAAAAATTGCTTTTGATTTAGGTAAAAGAGTCGCAGAGCTATTAAGAAAAATGAAATAGTAAAAATTAATAAGAAAAAATATTATTAAATAAATTTTTTAATTTTATTTATATTTTAATCTTTGTCATAGAACTCTATACTACTTTTTGGTTCTTCTGTTTCTTCTCTTTCTGATTCTTCCTTAGTATATACACCAATGTATTTCTCGCCGGGCCATTTTGTATTTATAATAATGCCAGATATAACTAAAATAGCAAAGATCACATAATACGGAACTAAACTGCCAGTTGGGAAAAACCTCAAAAGAACATCTACCCAAGATACCATCCACGCACCAATAGGAGTAACAACTGGTTGCAATACTCTTAATATCAAGGCAATAATATCAGCTATTACTTGTAAAAATTCAATTCTCTCATATTCTTGGAACCACATTTAGATAATAACCTCCTTTTACTTTTTTCCTCTCTCGTATTTTATTTTTTCTCGATTTACAACAAAATCAAGGAGATCATATGCTTTTAAAATCACTGTTAAAAAATATATCCCCATATAAAGCAATATCATTTGTTGCAGATTTACTGTAATAATGCCCAAGTCTACTAAGTCGAATTCTATTTCTAAGGCTCCTGAAAATTTATAGCTCCATAGATATAAACAGTTTAAGATAATCTGGATTAACGCAAAGAAACCCCGTCTTATGGATTGTTTGGGGGCAGAGTATGCAAAAAATGCAGTTCCTGAGATGATGAGCCCAAAAGCCCAAACATAGAACAATATTTGATTAACTTGCTGTTTATAAGCTTGTAATTCAACCCCCTCAACCCTAATCGTTTTTATCCAACTAAAGGTCCAAAAAGGGATAAGTACAGTGCTAGTAAAATATATCGCTGCTATTAAGGTCCCTCTGAGTAAATTTTTTATTTTAGCATTTTCTAATTGTTTTACAACTCTGTCTTTAGTCAAACTCATTTCTTTTTATCACACCTCCTCCTCAAATCCTCCTAAATCCATATTCTCTATTTCTGCTTTGAATGAAATTAATCCTAAAGAATATTTAGCTGAAATTTTCAATTCTTCTGCTTTAAAACTAAAAATAGGATCCCTTGTCGAATCTAACCTTTGACTGATATTATAAAATTCTACTGCATTAAGTTCCATGTCTTCATCATCAATAGTCATTTTAAATTTCTTTCTTTCCCCAGCTGGAATAGTGGCAAATGATTTTTCACCTTCATAGAGTGTTACTTCGGTTGAAACATTTAGCCCATTTCCAGTTTTATTTTTCCAATCATAGACTAAGTTTAGAACCAAATCAACTTCTAAATCTTCCAAGTCAAAATAACCCAAATTATTAATCTCAACTTCAATATCAATTTCAAAGTCAGTTATATCAAGATCAAATGGGTCACCCTCGTATTCTACATCTATTTGTATATTATCTTCATTAGTTAATATAACTGCCGCAGAATACCCTCCTAAAAATGACACTAATGACATTGATGAAGCTAAAATAAAGAGGAAGATCCGAACAATTAATCGAAAGATTCTTTCTGGTCTCATAATTGTTCTCCTAAATTATTTTTATTATTTTCATTTATTTTTATTTAATTTTATAGGTAAATATGATTAACACAATTATAGACTTTCATCTATTAAAATTTATATTTTTTCCTATTATTTTTTCATATTGTTGCAGAACAAATTTTCTAATTTTTATAACCAGATTATATCATATAAAATAGCAATTTTTTTAAAAAATTAAAAAAAATGTTTAAAAAAAGGAAAACGGACGCAGCCGAAAATCACTAATCTTCTATAATTTTTCAAGATTAGTTCATTTTTTTAAAACTTTATATATTTTCTATTTCCAACGAAAGTGAGCCCCTATATTTGCCAAAAAGTTTCCAAGTACGCGCGGTAATTTTAATATTCTTCGAGTTGCTTTCTAATTCATTTTTAAGGTTTTTATCCACATAAATTTCAAATCCAATATTATCAGCTTCAATTTCTCTCCATTTTTCAAAGTGGGGATTCGTAGCAATTTTAGATTTCTCAATTAATTGAACAACATCACTGCAAAAGGTACCAGATCAAGATCTCATAAAATATCTATAGATCACAAGCGCTACTTCGTCTGATTTATCTTGTTTAGCGAGTTTACTCCGCTTCTCCAGCAATAAATTTAATGCACTTTCTGAAATCTCTAAATTAATCAATTATCACCTTATCTTTATTTAAAATTATTATGACTTATTTTTTTGAATATTAAATAAAGCAGAATACTAAAAACTATGCTTTATATTTTAAAATCCTGAGAAAAGTTTTAATTTTAAATTATTTTTTACTATCCTTTAAAATTAAAGAGATAAATTCATCATCAAATTTCTTAGTTTTTTGTATATCTATTAATATATTTCCAGTTTCTGGAAAATCACTTAATATTCTTTTTTCAATATAAATAGGTATAGTACCACTGTAGCCATCATCGATTTCTTCATATCTTTCATATAATTCTGACTCAATTATCTCTTCTCCGAAATATAATTCAAGATAATAATCTAAATAAGATCCAGCACAGGCTTGTTTGCTAATTTGATAAATAATGATAACTGGTTTTTCATTTTTACCCTTTAATTTTTCATAAATATAATCAATTGCATCAATCGTTAAATAAAACATCTTAAAATTCCCTTAGCTAAACTATATTTTATTTATTGTTATTTTTAAAATATGTTTTATAATCTGATTTTTTAATATATGGAACGGTTGCATCCGCAAATCATTTTTCTTCTAGCATTTTAAAGAAAGACTCATATTTTAACCATATACATCTTCTTGTTTTTTTATAAATAATAAACCAATTTGCTCACCATTTAATTCCCCTATTGCAACCTCAATTAGAATTAATTCCTTTTCCAAAAATTCTGAGATCAAATCGTTTTCTATGTACACTTCAATATTAGGATTGCCTTCAATCTCTTTCCACTGAATAAAATCATCTTTCTCATCAAGAACTTTATATTTTTCCACTAATTCGATAACATTACCACAGAATGCCATTGTTCAACTCCCTCCGGAATAGTAAAAAATTGCCAGGACAAATTTATCTTGCTTATTCATCAAATCATACTGTTCAAATGGTTTATTTTTATTGTTTATATAATCCAATGCTTTTTTTGAGAGTTGTATCTTAAACAAAAACCACCTATTTTAATGCTTTAATAATTAATATTAATGAAATTAATAGTTAAAATTTTTCAAAAAGTTTTGGAATTCTTGATTCTAAGTTATTAATTTCAAAAGCCAGAATGGTTTTTTTATGATTCATAATTACCAAAACCAATAAGTACAAATATCATTACTTCTACAATTTTTTTAAAGATTTAACAATAAACTGCTAAATAAAAATTTAAGTGAGTAATAATGGAAATTATGGATATTAACGCACATTCATTGGAAGTTCAAGAACTAGTTGATAAGTTGAATACTTCATTAGAAACGGGATTATCTGA
>Ga0209427_10007234_pt1 | contig 12581 bp, 13 predicted proteins | sample DeeMarSWOR136_30_FD_187465 | JGI IMG/M metagenome (GOLD analysis project Ga0209427, IMG submission 187465) | Marine sediment microbial communities from White Oak River estuary, North Carolina - WOR-1-36_30 (SPAdes) (version 2) | ecosystem: Environmental > Aquatic > Marine > Intertidal zone >... | reverse complement strand
GCTGATGATTCGAGCCGATCTGATTTGACGTGCATGCCTCCTGAAGAACGTGCAATTGTTTCCGCTCCTGAGATGTCTGTGAAATGGATGATTGTGTTGTTGTAGGAGCTGTAAACGTGAACAACTGCCCATTTGTCAGTCTTTTTACTCACGGCTCTTTTCCTCCTTGCTCTGCGTTGCTGGTTCGATTGGTACAGTTATGGATTTTGTTAGGGGATGATCGGCGTTTGTAAGAGGGCTTTTTGGGGCGTAAGTCATTTTTGCCTCTTCATCCTTGAGTACCAAATAGCTTGGAGAGGAGACTCTTCGTCCATCAATGGCAATATGGCCATGGGTGATAAGTTGACGGGCTTGCTGTATTGACTGGGCTAAGCCCTTCTGGAAAACAAGCGTTTGAAGTCTACGTTCAAGTATGTCTTCTAATGTCAGATCTAAAACGTCGTCCAGTTCAGATTCTTCAGGTAGGATTCCTAGCCTATGAAGCCTGTTTAGAAGCTGTTTTTCCTGTGTTCTTCGTTCTCCAGTTGACATTCCCAAAAGTGAACGTCCGATGCCACGATACTTGGAGAGTAAAGTTTTGTGGCGCCATATTTCTCGTTTATTTCGTAAACCGTATTGACCGAGCAGTTTGAGTTCGGCTTCCAGTGTGTCAATTTGCCAAGGGAAACGTGGTGTATCAAACTTTTTTCTTTGCTTCTTTGGATCTCCCATCTAACTATTTCCCTCGTTGTACCTGCTTTTTCTTTACACCTATCGCTTTTCCCTTTCTGCCCGTTGATCTGGTTCTTTGCCCTCGGACCTTTAATCCGTAGCTGTGACGGAAGCCTTTCCATGATCTTATCTTTTTCATTTGATCTATGTCATTTTTTGTTTGAAGAGTTAGATCTGAGCCTAAGAGATGAAGGTCTTGTCCTGTTTCTATGTCTTTTCGGCGATTTAGAAGCCACGCCGGTATACCATACTTCACGGGGTTTGTGAGTATGTCCTCGATTTTTTCTACATCAGCGCTGGAAAGGAACCCCATTCTTGTTTCTGGGCTGATTCCAGATTTCTCTACGATTGCGTTTGCCAGTTCTATTCCTATGCCCTTTACTTTTGTCAGGGCGTAAGTTACTGGCTGACTTCCTTCAACATCGGTTCCGCCAAACCTTATGATGTGCTGAAATTCTCTGGACATCTTGAATATTCACGTCTCTTTTAGGCTAACTACGGAAGTGAACTGTAGTTTATTTAAGTTTTCCTTTATTTGAATCGCTTCTTTTCAATACATTAAATAAAAGAAACGTGTGCACAGTCAGTTTCGCTAGTTACCTGATCAGAACTTTCAGATTCAATTACATATATCTTTTTACGATAAGTTTTTACGCAAACTTTCTTGCTCTTTACTAGGGCTTAACTTTGGCTCGGCTTAAAGGATTTGAAAAACTCACAAATGTGGATGATGCTCTTCAATCTTTTTTGAGACAACTTAAGCCAGAAAGACTAGACTCTGAACGAATCCCAATTCACGAGGCACTAGGACGAATCACAGCACAAGACATCCGAGCCAAGTATAATTTGCCGCCTTTTGATCGCTCTGCCGTAGACGGTTACGCCCTGAAAGCAAAGGACACCTTCGGAGTTTCCGCCTTTAAAACCAAAATCTTCAAGCTAACCAAAGGTAAAATCCACAAAAACGAAGCGAGAACAATATGGACTGGCAACCCCCTTCCTGAAGGCGCCGACGCCGTAGTCATGCTTGAGTACACAAAAAAATTCGAGGACAAAATCGAGCTGGCAACATCAGTTACTCCCGGCAGAAACGTATCTAAGATGGGAGAGGACGTGACTGAAGGAATGGTAGCCATAACCGCTGGGGCTCGGCTAACTCCTCATCATTTGGGATTACTTGCGGCGTTGAGCGAATCCAATGTTAATGTTGTCCGAAAGCCTAAAGTCGCCATCTTAGCCACCGGAAGCGAACTCATAGAGTTGGGTCACAAACTTGAGCCCGGCAAGATCGTGGAGACTAATCGGCTGGTCTTTTCTAGTATGTGCATGGAACTAGGTGCGGAGCCATTAGACTTGGGTATAGCCAATGATGATCTCATGGAGATAAGCGCCAAAATTCAGGAAGGATTAGAAGAGGCAGATGCAGTTATAACCACTGGCGGAACAAGCGTCGGATATCCAGATTTGGTTCCTTTGGCGGTTAACCAGATAGGAAAGCCTGGGGTCATAATTCACGGCGTAGCCATTAGACCCGGCATGCCAACGGCACTGGCAATCCTTAATGGCAAACCCGTTTTTGTGCTTTCTGGAAACCCCGTGGCAGCAACTGTAGGCTTTGAGGCGTTCACTCGACCCACCCTCCTTAAGCTACTAGGGATAAATGAGATTAGACCTACCATCGAGGCGAAGCTAACTCGGAGAGTTGCAGGGGCTCTGGGGCAAAGAGTCTTCTTACGGGTTCGTGTTTTTGAAAGGAATGGCGGCTTTTTCGCTGAGCCTGTCAGAGTGACTGGGTCTGGTGTACTTACAACCATGACAAAGGCGAACGGATATGTGATCATTCCTGAAAACCGAGAGGGTGTAGACGAGGGTGAATCTGTGATGGTGCATCTTTTCTCCAGTGTAGTGAGGGAGTAGCATGTTCCGGAAACTTCTTTCTTTTGATGAAGCCAAACAACTTCTCAGACAGACTTTTTCTGCTAAACCTGTTGGAGTGGAACAAGTTTCCATCTCAAAAGCTCATGACCGAGTGCTAGCCCAAGACGTTGTGGCACCCATGAACATTCCTCCATTTAATCGATCAACAGTGGACGGATACGCCGTAAAAGCTGTTGACACCTTTGGCGCAAGTGAAGACAAACCCGTATCCCTCAAATTCTGTGGGTATGTGGCGATAGGCGAATCTCCCAGTGTAGTTGTGGAAAAGGGGTCGACTGCCGAGATAGTCACTGGAGCACCCCTACCTGATGGGGCTGACTCTGTAGTTATGGTGGAGTACACAACCCGCCAGGCAGACAATGTTTCAATAAGCCGTGCAGTTTCTTGTGGCGAGAACCTGATGGCTGCAGGTTCAGACATCTGCAAAAATGAAACTGTTTTGAAGAAAGGTCGCTTTCTGGGTTCTCGTGAAATTGGGGTTCTGGCTGCCATGGGATTGACGAAAGTTACTGTTTACAAGCGCCCCAAAGTGGCTGTATTGTCTACAGGAGCGGAGGTTGTAGCGCCAGGAGAGCCACTTCCACCTGGAAAGATCTATGACATAAACGCTCATACCCTGAGTGCAGCGGTTCTGGAAAGCGGGGGGGAGCCGATTAACTTGGGAATCATCCCTGACAAGAAGGACAAACTGACAAAGGCTCTCAAGAATGCTTTGAGTTCAGCGGATGCGGTGATAACTTCTGGCGGAGTTTCAGTTGGACCCAAAGACTTCACTCCCCAAGTTGTAGATAGTTTAGGAAAGCCCGGTGTAATCATATCTGGAGTAGCTGTGAAACCCGGAAAACCAATAACCATCGCAGTAGTTGACGGAAAACCTGTTTTCTCTCTGCCCGGTAACCCAACATCATCCCTCTTCATGTTTAACGTGTTCGTCCGTCCAATACTTGTCAAACTTGCTGGCAGACCCGAAGAAGAGTTGCCTAAAGTTAAGGCAGTAGTTGCCAAGAAAATGTTTCCAGCAAGGGGACGTCGAACCTTTGTCATGGTAAACTTAACCTATGACAAAGCTGGAACGTTGCTTGTCAGTCCGGTTCCTACAGGATTGTCAGGTGCAATAACTACTTTGGCGAAGGCTGATGGTTTCGTTGAAATATCGGAGAAACAGCAGTTCATAGATGCTAGAACAGAAATAGACGTTTACTTGTTCGGGAAATTGAGAAAAGCATAAACAAGAATGTTTTCAGGTGAAGTTTTCCCTTTTTACTACTATGTATCCGGATACTATCAATAGTATAATCATGTATGCTATCAGGGCTGTGTGGAATAGCAGAGCGCCCTCAAAGGTCTGCACCATAACTGATGTATAGAGAGTTGTTGCTGCGAAGGTTATTCCTGTAAAGAATAGACCGACTATAAGGGGCAAAGACCATCTTTTCATCTTGAAGAGGCTGTAGGCTGTGATTAGACTTAGGATTCCTAGAACTGGGATGTGTGGGGGTGCAGCGAAATTTTCAATCGCAAAATAGCCTACTTCAGCAATTCCTACTACAATATAGAAAATTGAGAACAGTAACACAGTTGGATTTTTAATCTTGCTCGATTTCGAAGTCATCTCGCATTCCTTGCCTACCGCTATAATACAACAGGTAATAAATTAGTTTCTCAAATTTTGCTTACAGTAGACTCGTTTCCAACAAATTAGAGTGCCTTTCAAGAAATGAGGGATAAAAGCTCTTAATATGGAAAATGGATTCTTTGTAATAATTCTGTTTTCATAAGTGTTATCTCCTATTCTTCTAATCTGGTTTCGATCAAGATGGACCCGAAAAAAATGCTTTCGAAGGAGATAGCCGCCAAAGTCAGGGGTCACATCAGCGAGCAAACAGTTTCTGAGATGGTGAATCAATTCTTCAGGCACGGCAACACGTTTCTTCTCCTAGAATTAATGAATCTAAGAAAGGAAGTTGAAAGCCTGAGAGAAGAGCTTCATCAAAGAGACTGCGAACGAAATTCTCTACGCACACTAATTGTTCCATGAAACATTGTAGCCTCCTTCACCCTCTCTTTTTTTATATTATGCGAACAAAGAAAACTTTGAATAGCCAATCCTCGATTTGATCAACCTTTTGTTTTTTCTTTTTCGTAATCTTTAAAAGTTAACTGAATACTGGCTTAGTGTTGTTGAGGAATTGGAATGGGTGAATTTCCTGAGGAAGTTGTGAAGCAAGCGTTTGCGAGAGCAAATGCGCGATGCCAGTGTGAAAGAGAAGGTCATGGTCATGGAAGTTTTACATGCTTCAAGCAGATTGAATGGAAAAACAGGGGAAACGGCAAGGAGAGAAGTGGGTGGGAAGCCCATTACTTTATAAGTCCAGAAGAAGGCGGAAAACCTACAGTAGAAAATTGTGAAATACTCTGTTGGGACTGCTATACCAAAATGCTGCAGACCCAATAATCCTAAATCTTCCTTTTTCCTTATGTTAAGTTTAATAGGTAAAGCGTATTTTCTAAGAGTGATCAAGTATGAGTTATCCTGAGCTCTTCGTATCCCCATCTCCCGTCTTCATGGGAAGTCAACAAACCTTTGAAGAGGCAGAATACGTCATTTTAGGAGTCCCTTTTGACGTAACAAGCACCTACCGCTCCGGAGCAAGATTTGCGCCCCTCGCAATTAGAGAAGCATCCCTCAACATTGAAGGTTACAGCTTCAGAACCAGCATGGACATTAAGGACCTGAAAATCCACGATTTAGGGGATCTACACGTCGCCGGAGATGTTGAATTGACTCTGGGACGTTTGGCGTTGGTTGCACAGGACCTTTTTGACGCAAAGAAAGTTCCAGTGTTTATCGGAGGAGAGCACACTATTACTTTGGGTGCTATGCGAAGCCTCGACGAAAACGTTGCCTTAGTAAGCTTCGATGCTCACTTAGACCTGCGCGACGACTACCTTGGTCTTACCATATCCCATACAACCTTCATGCGGAGAATCAAAGAAAACGTCAAAACTTACAAGATTTTGGAGATTGGCACCCGTGCAGTATGCAGGGAAGAGCTGGATTACGCAAAAGAATCTGGAATCGAGTTCTTAACTGCCAATCAGATAAGAAAAGACGGCATCAAAAATACGGTTGAAACGATAGATGATATCCTTAAGGGCTACGAAAAAATCTATTTGACGATCGATTTGGATGTTCTGGATCCTGCATTTGTGCCTGCAGTTCCAAACCCTGAACCTGAGGGCTTGGATACGTCAACCCTTCTGGACCTTCTAGAGGCTGTCTGTGATCGTAGGGTAGTTGGCTTCGATTTGGTTGAGGTGGCGCCTCATTATGATAGGGGCGTAACAGCAAATCAGGCGGCAAAGATTATCTTTGAAGTGTTATGCTGTTTAGAGCGAGCGCGAAAAGGCTAGTGTGTGCTGTTCTGGGATTCTTTGGTCATGCGGTTTCTTTCATTAGCTTTGCTACGAAAAAGCCGTTGCATTCGTGAATGTGGGGATAGAGTCTTTGGCATTTGGTTAGTCCTCTGAGTCCAGGTAAGCCGATCTTGGGTTTTGTATCCATTAGCTTGAATTCTGGATGCAGCTTCAGAAAGTTCTCGATAACCATCTCGTTTTCCTCCACTGTTATGCTGCATGTGGAGTAAATCAGAAAGCCGCCCTTCTTCGTGTATTCTGCGCATTGCTCTATCATCTCCCTCTGAATCTTCGCCATACCAAAAATCGACCTTTTGGTGAGCCTCCATTTCGCGTCCGGCGTCTTCCCGAAGGTTCCTGTGCTCGTGCATGGCGGGTCCAAAATCACCAAGTCTGCGGAAACATTCAATGGCAGAAGTTTCCTTGCGTCAGCAACTAATGGCTGAATTATGGTGGCGCCCATGCGCTCTGTTTCTCTCTTCCATACCTGTATTCTTCGCTTTGAGTAATCAACAGAAATGATTTCTCCACTGTTTTCCATTAACTGAGCCAAGTAGGTTGTTTTGGCTCCTGGCGCTGCGCACACGTCAAGCACTGTAGTATCTGCTGATGGGTCTGAGATTTCCGCGGCTAGGCAGCTGGCTTTGTCTTGTATGTAGAAGAGTCCTTGAGTGAAGCTTTGTGTTCTTGTGAGAGGTTTTCTTGTTTCAATAAGCTTGTATGTGTGTTTGAGTTGCTGAACTTTTTCGAGAACTATCTTCTCGTCTTCTATGCTTTTGAGTAAGGTTTCTTCTGGTGCCTTCAAAGTGTTCAGTCGTACATAGGTGGGTGTAATCTCTGCGGATTTTTCCAAAAACTTTAGGGCTTCTGCCCTTCCAAGCAGTCTGAAACAGTATTTTACGAACCATGCAGGGTGATATGTTTGGAGTCCAACTTTTTCTGTTTCCTCTAGCCCCTTTAGAGCATTTTCAGGGTTGATGCTTAGTATTTCGCCAAGAATCTCTTCCACATCTTTGAGTTCCCACCATCCCAAAATTGAGCGTCCCATTCTCGCTATCTTGGCAGCATTCTCCAAGTTTCCGTCCGCCAATTTTGTTTCATGGACGTATAGGCGAAGGAAAGCTCTTGGACCCAGTTTGAGGTCGTTAAGGGATCGAGGCGCCAAAACTGAGTTTAACAGGAAATCGAGGTAGTTCTTTCTGCGAAGAGTCTCAGCTACTAGCCTGTGGGCCAACCCGATAGCCTTGTGGTCTCTTATTTTGAGCTGTTTTGTTGCTCTGTTTAATGCTAGACGCTCACCCAATCGCTGCAGTTCGATCCAGCTTAAAGTTTCTATGGCGAGCGTCCAAGCGTCCCTTAACATTTTAACTTGCCTTTAGAAGTCTTAACTAGGCACCTATTAAAGGCTTAATAAACGCAAATCTTCCTTGAATATTGAATGTTCAAGTGCCGTGGTAGAAGATGAAGTTGCATGAGACGGCTCAGGGTGTTGTTCTGGATGTGCATGTTAAGCCAAACTCGAAGAAGTTTCAGGTGGAGTTAGATGGAGACGAACTTGTAGTTTCGTGCCTTGAAGCTCCAGTGAAGGGCAAAGTCAACCGAGAATTGATAAAAAAGTTTTCACGGCTCTTTAATAGACGAGTTGAGATTGCTTCAGGGTTCACTTCAAGACAAAAGAAAATTTTGATCAGGGACATTGAAGCAGAGGAAGTCAAAAGAATCTTAGCTTCTGCCTCAGACACTCAGCAGTAGTTTGTATGATCCGTTCATGCATAAGCTATTTAAAAGCTAATATTAACGCTTCTTTTAGCTGTTTGATGCTCTAGATGAGCATGAGACGAGTTGCCTTTCAATCCTTCATTGGAGGTGAAGAAGTTAGTTAAGCATGACCGTTCAGACCGTGTAGAGCTCTCAGACGAAGAACTGGAATATTACTCAAGACAGATTGTCATGACCGAAATGGGCTACAATGCTCAATTGAAACTAAAGAATGCTAAAGCCTGCTTGGTGGGTTTGGGCGGATTAGGCTCTCCCGCTGCGACCCAACTTGTGGCCATGGGAGTTGGGCATCTGCGTCTCGTTGATAGGGACGTCGTGGAATTAACTAACTTGCATCGGCAGCATCTCTACGGCGTTGACGAGATAGGATATCCAAAGGTTGAAGTTGCCGCCAAAAGATTGCATGGTTTAAATCCTTACGTTAAACTTGAGCCTCTTCCCCTCTCCATAAACGAAAGCAATGCCGACGACATTGTTAGAAACGTGGATGTTGTAGTCGACGGCTTAGACAGCATGGCTGCCCGCTACGCCATAAACAGAGCATGCGTCAAACTTGGTGTGCCGTACGTTTTCGGGGCTGCCATAACAACCACCGGAAACCTGTCCACAATAATTCCGGGAAAAACAGCGTGCCTCGAATGTTTCTATGGCAACCTTGATGACAAAAAATTGCCCAAATGCAGCTTGGTGGGGATTCATCCATCTCTAGTGAATATAATCGCAAGCCTGGAAGTCAGCGAGGCAATCAGAATACTTACCGGAAAGCAGCCCCGCTTAGCCAACAAGCTTCTTCATTTTGACTTGGATGAGATGGAATTCAACGAAATCAGCCTTTCAAAAGTTGACTCCTGTCCAGTCTGTGGGGAGCATCCGTCAGGTTCTCCAATGCCCCTCAAACGGGAATTGGTTGAAGAAATCTGTGGAAGAAAAGGGAAGAAGGTGTTTGTTGTTGTTCCAGAAGAGAACTTGAATGTTAACCTCTTAGAATTGAAAGGCTACTTGAAGAGAAAAGGGTTCAACCTCAAAGTTGAAGGCAAACTCGGACTAACCTTTAATCTTAAAGATGTTAAGGCGAGTGTTCTCAAAAGCGGAATCGTCATTCTTGAAGGCATCAAAGAAAAAGAGCAAGCTCTCAAACTTTTCAGCGAAATAACAGGTAACTGCTAGTGCAAATTTCAGAAAAAAGCTGTTTAACAGAGCTAAAAAACTATAGTCAGCACGTGATGAAAACTTCATGGACTTTTTAAAATCTTGCTCCTCATTACAGCGTCTCCTAAATATCATTATTATAAATAGTAGATACAGAGATTTATTTTTGAGAGTTAGCAATGACTACAAAGGCTTTTGAAACTAAACTTAACATCTATCTGAGCAGAATATTCAATGAAGAACTTGGAATTCAGAGCATTTCTGAAACAAGGAGAGGCAGAGGAAGACCCGACATTCTAATTTATGTCGGTGGTGTAAAAATCGTCATTGAAGGTTCCTATACAAAGAGTGATGCAGAAAAGGACATAAAGGCAAAGGTAGAAAAAGGATTTGCAGACATAGGTATCGCACTCCACTATAAAACCAAAATTTCTGATACTTTCGAAAGCGATGTTCTGGAAAAACTAAGAGAAGCAAAATTTGACGTTAGACTTTTTACTCCCAAAGACATTTCAGACACACTTCTATTCTATATTGAAGGAAAAAAATTAAGAAGTATAGCTGAATCTAATTGGTTTGAAGCAAATATACTAGACCTAACAACAATCATAAAAGATAATATTTATGAAGTTTTAGTCAAAGAAGAATTTATTTTAAAAACAATACAAGAAATTGAATTATCCTCAAACGATTTTGTTAGTAGACTAAGAAGCATTGATAAAAACAAGAAAATTGCTGAAAACTTATATGATATTTTTTATCATCTCTATGGATTGCATGTTGGTGACTACAAGAAAATTTCGGAATTAATATACGCTAACTCTTTTCTTGCTTTACTACTATCTATAGCATTTTATCAATCCGTTCAACCCACACTAGGGATTGATAGCTTGAATAAGCTATCAAAGAAGTTAGGTGACAAAGAAGGGTTAAGAGAGGCATTTAGAATTATACGTAAAATTGATTATAGACCAATATATGATGTAGCTTCTCAAGTTGTAGAATCCCTTCCAGCTATCTTGTTTGAAGACATTATAAATAGTGGGGCAAAATTAGGTTCAAATCAAGCCTTACTGAAAAGAGATTTTTCAGGGCGGATATATCACAAAATTGTAGGTGATTGGAGTGTTAGGAAAGGGTTTGCTACTTATTTTACGACTATACCCGCTTCTTACTTAATTGCTTACTTGTCCATTTTTTCCGAATTCAAACCTTTAACTAAAGCTGAAAAGAATAAAGTTTGTGATTTAGCTTGTGGAAGCGGAACTTTGTTGACAGCAGCATATTCTGCGTTAGAAGATTTATATAAACTTGAGAAATTTGAGGAAGGACAAATTGATTTAGATGAATTTCACAAGATATTGCTTGAAAAGAATTTTTGGGGTTTTGATGCGTTAAGATACGCATTACAAGTTGCTTCTCTAAATTTGGTATTTCATAATCCTACTGTAGCTTTAAAAAATATGAATTTTTATTCGATACCTTTAGGAGTTGATGAAAAAAATACTGTTGCATTAGGTTCTTTAAGATTCTTAAAATCAGGGACTTTAATTGATTATTTCTCGGTTGAAGATAAAGCCAAAAAAACCGCATCCATCGATACTGAAAAATCGGAAACGAATATTCCTTTATTCCAATTGGTAATAATGAATCCACCTTTTACCCGAGCAACAGGTAGAAGTGGCAGGAAAGGTGGCGGTCTCTTTGGCTTTCTCGTTGATGAAGAAATTAGACAAAAGGTTCTGAAAGAATATGGGAAAGTTAGGAAAACTATTAGGGCTGATTTATTGAAAATTGGGAAAAAAGCATTAAAACAATTTGAAGCAGGAACATTCAAAGGAATTGGAGCAGCAGGTGAAGGGCTACTTTTCCTTTATATTGCATTCCAACATGTAGCAAATAATGGTAAGATAGCATTTGTTTTACCAAAATCGGTTTTAAGTGGTGCAAGTTGGTTTCTCATTAGAACATTACTCCTAGAAAAATGTCATCTTGAATATGTTATTGTTAGTTATGATATTGAAGATGGATACAATTTTTCAGAATCAACTAATCTTAGTGAGGCTTTAATAATAGCAAGAAAAGCAAAAACGGACAGTTCAGAAATAAGTAAGTTCATAATGCTTTCCAAGAAACCTCAGACCTCTTTTGAATCAAAGGCTTTGGCTAAAGCAATAATAAACAATGGAAGTTATGCAGAAGCTGGTAAGGCAGTGGCTTATATTAATGAGGTTTCAGGAAAAGAATTGAGAGAAAATGTAGATAATTGGGGTAGATTTGTAGCTTTTCCAGATATCAAACTTCTGAGATTTATTAAAGAATTGAATAATGGTAAACTTTTTGGAAAAGCAATACCGCTGACAAAACTGGGTAAAATTGCTACGATAGGAATAGATGCACATCAATTCCATGATTGTTTCAAAAAAACTACAAAAAAAGTCATTGGCAGCTACCCTATACTTTGGGGTGGCGGTGAAGAACAAAGAACTTATTTATTGGGCAAGTCCAATTCCTATGCATTACCTGTTAATGAAAAAGCAGATAAAATGTTTGAGCAAAAATCGAGTTATTTACTTATACCTGATAGAATCTGGCTAGTAACTGCACATATTATTTCAACGTTTCTACCATTAAAGACTTTATCTAACATCTTTTATGCAGTAAAACTTACTAAACATGGAAGCATTAAAAAATATAAAGCATTGTGTGTGTGTGGATAAACTCAACTTTCGGCTTACTTTTAATTTTAATAAACAGACAAGAAACCAGAAGTGCATGGATTAGGCTTAAAATGTCTCATTGGCGGCTTCAAAATATTTTAAACATAACCGAATTGGATAGAGTAACCATAGATAAATTATCTTCAATTTTTGATAGATATGCTGACAAGAAAATGTCACGATTACCCCAACAATACAATCCAAAAGCAATAGACTCGACAAGATTAGCTTTTGACAAAGAAGTTTTGAAATCCTTGGGCGTAGAAGTAAGCCAAGGAGATTTAATAGCAATTTACAAAATGATTTATGAGAGCTTTGATGAATGGTTCGATATTGGAGAAAATCAAATTGAAGAAAGGAAAAATGAAAATTTTAATAATTTCTGACCAACCTGAACGAAAACTTTTCCGTCAAATCAAAATCCTGAGGGAATGTCTCCAAAGCAAGTCCAGCAGAAAGTGGATTTACTTGTTTTCTCCCACGAGTCACTTCTTTTCAATGAACTTGAAAGTTAAGAAAAAGCTGTTTTTCAACAATACGCTGTTATTAGGCTCCTAATAGAGAAAGCGTGTCTAGAACAGTTTTATATGAAAGGTGTTTCAACTAAAGGGAAATATTGGGGATTGCACTTTGGTTGAGAGACGAACAGACCTTTGTGGCTGTGTTTTTGAGATTCAGCAGGACATAATGGTTTGCGTTAAGCGCTGTTCAAAGCATAGCAGACCCAAGCGAAAGCGTCCTTTCAGATCCAAAGCTGAATGCGTAAGACCCTAAAAGTTGCATCAGAGCTTTTTTTAATGCGAGACGAAATATACCCTTAATGGACACAAATAAAAATGACCTCACAAAGCCTGCTTGACTTCTTCG
>Ga0209427_10007233_pt1 | contig 12581 bp, 6 predicted proteins | sample DeeMarSWOR136_30_FD_187465 | JGI IMG/M metagenome (GOLD analysis project Ga0209427, IMG submission 187465) | Marine sediment microbial communities from White Oak River estuary, North Carolina - WOR-1-36_30 (SPAdes) (version 2) | ecosystem: Environmental > Aquatic > Marine > Intertidal zone >... | reverse complement strand
CGGAGCCCGGTATTGTGAATGAAGACGGTTTCTCGATCCGATGGCGCGGCGAGGTCGAGGCTGCGTTCTCTGAGATCTATACGTTCTACACGCGCACGAATGATGGATCGAGATTGTGGGTGAATGATGAGCTGATCGTGAACAAGTGGGCCTGGGTCAACAGGATGGTCGATACTCGCGGCAAACCGATCGAGCTTGTCGCCGGACAGCATTATAGTATCCGGATGGAATATTTCAATGAAGACGGACAAGCCGAGGCGCACCTCCTGTGGGAAAGTGCCAGTCAACAAAAGGCGATTGTCCCAGCCGCGGCCCTCTGGCCGCCTTTACGGGCCGGCAGCCCGAGCCCGTCCAATGGGCAGACGGGTGCGAAAATGACGCCTGTCCTTCGTTGGACGCCGGGCATTTACGCGGCATCGCATGAGGTGTATTTAGGCACGGATGAAGAAACCGTCAGGAATGCCACAAAGGCTTCACCCGAGTTCAAGGCGACTAAGGCGCTTGGCGACGAGAGCTACGATCCCGGCAAGCTGGCCTGGCATACAACATATTACTGGCGCGTTGATGAAGTGAATGACCTCCATCCGGATAGTCCATGGATGGGCAATATCTGGAGCTTTACAACGGGCGACTTCCTTCTCGTGGACAATTTCGAGGATTATACCGATGATGATGGGGCCGGCCGAGCCATTTGGCAGCATTGGATTGACGGTTTCGGCGTTGCGGATAACGGCTCACAGGTTGGCTACTTGCTTCCGCCTTATGCCGAGCAAACAATTATCCATAGCGGTCGTCAATCCATGCCGTTGATTTACGACAACACGGCCGGGGTGACAAACTCGGAAGCCCGGCTGACGTTGACAACTCCGCGCGACTGGACTGATGAAGGCGTTGCAGATTTGTCGCTGTGGTTCCGCGGCTATCCGGCCTCGGTCGGCAGCTTCGTTGAAGCGCCGGCCGGCACGTATACGATGACCGCCTCCGGCGCCGATATAGCAGGCACGGCTGACCAGTTCCACTTCGCATTCAAGACGCTCAACGGCCCCGGCTCGGTTGTGGCGCGGGTCAACAGCGTGCAGAACACAAACGCGTGGGCGAAGGCCGGCGTGATGATCCGCGAGACGTTGGATGCCGGCTCGAAACATGCCTTTGCCTGTGTCACGTCGGAGAACGGTGTTTCCTCTGAAGGTCGCACGGCGGTGGACGGGACGAGCTTCAGCACCAACCAGGCCGGAATCACGGCACCGCATTGGGTGAAATTGGAACGTGACACGTCTGGCAACTTCACCGTCTCACATTCGACAAACGGCACTGCCTGGGAGTCGGTTGAGAATTCTATTCCGACGAACATTTCGATGACGTCGAATGTTTATGTCGGTTTGGCGCTGACCAGCCACGACGCGGCTCAAACATGTCAAGCCGTCTTCTCCAACGTCACGACCACCGGCACGGTAGCCGGGCAGTGGGCCCATCAGGACGTCGGCATCACCAGCAATGCGGCCGAGCCGATGTATGTTGCTCTGTCGAATGCGAACGGCACCTCGGCCGTGGTGGCCCACGAGGACCCAGGTGCCGCAACGATTGACACGTGGACCGAGTGGCGTATCCCGCTACAGGCGTTCGCCGATCAGGGCGTGAACCTGGCCGACGTGGACAGCATCGCGATTGGCCTGGGCACCAAAGCCGGCGCGACGGCTTCCGGCGGCTCAGGCACGATGTACTTTGACGACATCCGGCTGTATCGGCCATAATCGGAGCCGCACCCATAGGCTACATTATGACCAGCACCTGAAGTGAACATCTGTCTGGGGCCTTTGCCGGCGGGCCCGGCAGAGGCCCCGATGGCTTTGATGACCGAATTATGCTTGACGGAAGCACGGTGCATTTGGTATAAAGATCATAGCAACAAATTTAAAATGTAAAGTGTAAAATGTGAAATTAAGGAAAGCATCCGCCTTCGGCGGATTCCGCAATTTTACGTTTTTATTTTTTATTTTTAACTTTTACATCTCTAAGGAGGACGATTATGTGTAAGAGACTGAGCATCCGAAGTCGGAAGTCTGAAGTCGCAGGTCCCAAGTCTGTCTTCTGTCATCTGACTTCTGTCCTCGGTATTGTGGTGCTGGCTCTGGCTGGCAGTGCCTCGGCGGACCTGGTGCTTCACCTGCCACTTGAGAATGCCGAGAATCCCATTGATGCGTCCGCCAATCCCGCTACTGTCGTGGTCCACGGCTCACTCAATTCAGTCGATGCAAAGATCGATAAGGGATTAGAGTTCGACGGGGACAACGCCAACCGCATCGAGGTGCCTCATACCGCCAAACTGGAGGGCATGTCTGCTCTGTCCATCGCAGCATGGGTGCTACCCCGAAACATAGCAAGCCATGAAGGGATGTGTATTGCCTCCAAGAGAATTACAACCGGGGACGCCGATTCGTACAACTTATTCGTCTGGACAGGCCAACTTGTGGAAGCCCGGGTGAACTATGCGGGCATTATTCGGTCCACGACGGCCCTTCAAGATGATACCTGGTACCACGTTGCTTTGGTATTTGATGGGCATGGCAATCCCGGCGAGAAGATGAAGATATATATCGACGGAGTCCTGGAGACGAGTGGTGACCATCCAGACAATGCAGTGGATGAAGGCGGTGCCTCCCTGTGGATTGGCGAGTTAGATGCCAATCGAGGATTCGCGTGGGACGGCGTTCTTGATGAGGTCCGAATTTACAGTCACGCTCTGTCAGAGGTCGAGTTACTTGGCGCCATGGAAGGCAAAGCGTGGCCGTACGCGTTCGGCCCCAGTCCGGCGGATGGCGCTTTCCATGAAGACACGTGGATCACCCTTTCATGGAAGCCGGGACAGCTTGCCGTCTCACATGATGTATATCTGGGTGATGATTTCGACGCCGTCAACGAAGGTGCCGCCGAGACGTTCCAGGGCAACCAGACCGCCACGTTTATCGTCGCCGGCTTTCCCGGTTTTGCCTATCCGCAGGGTCTTGTCCCGGGCACGACGTATTATTGGCGAATCGATGAGGTTAATGATGCCAATCCGGAAAGCCCCTGGAAAGGCGACGTCTGGAGCTTCTCCATTCCGCCGAAGACGGCGTACAGCCCAGACCCAGCCGATGGAGCCGAGGTCGCAGACGCGAATTCGGTGACGCTTCGCTGGACGCCGGGCTTTGGTGCGAAACTACACACCGTCTACTTCGGCGACAATTACCACGAGGTGGACAGTGCCACTGTGGGTGCCCCGGTCGGGGCGGCGTCCTACGATCCGGGCCAGCTTGAGCGGGAGAAGGTATATTACTGGCGGGTCGATGAGTTTGACGCTATCGCCACGTACAAAGGCGACGTCTGGACCTTTACGACGCCGGGCGCGGTTGGAAATCCGCAACCGCCAAATGGCGCCACCGATGTGGCGATGGGGACGTCCCTAAGCTGGACGCCGGCGGATTCCGCCGCTTCGCACGAGGTTTACATGGGCACGGACAAAGAGGCTGTGCGCAACGCCGATACCGGCGCGCCGGAGTATAAAGGCTCCGCAGCGCTGGACGCTGAGAGTTACGATCCCGGATTGCTTGACGCTGAGACGACCTACTACTGGCGCGTGGACGAAGTCGATGCTCAGGGTAATACGGCGAAGGGGCCCCTCTGGAGCTTCACGACGGGTGCTTTCCTTCTGATAGATGGCTTCGAGAGCTACACGGATAACGATGCGGAAGGTGAAGCGATCTGGCAAACCTGGATCGACGGCTTTGGCGTCCCCGATAACGGCGCGCAAGTCGGCAATTTAATGCCTCCGTATTGTGAGCAGACGATTGTTCATGGCGGCGCCCAGTCGATGCCGCTTTTATATGCCAACGAAGCCGGCGTAACGAACTCGGAGGCGGCAATGACGCTCACAGCGCCGCGGGACTGGACGCAGGCGGGTGTCACGGAACTGTCACTCTGGTTCAGGGGCGGGTCGGACAACGCCGCGGACCCGCTGTACGTAGCGGTCTCCAATAGCGCCGGCGCCCCTGCAGTCGTGGCCCATGATGATCCGAGCGCGGCCACAGTCCGCTCATGGACGCCGTGGCGTATCCTGTTACAGGCTTTTGCCGATCAGGGGATCAACCTAACCAACATGGACAAGATCGCGATCGGTCTGGGCACGAAAAGCGGTGCACCCGCGTCCGGCGGCTCGGGGACGATCTACATTGACGACATCCGGTTGTATCGACCGTGAAGTGCTTCATAGAGGCAAATGTTGTCTTGCCTGATAAAGGGGAAAAAAATGTCCTATAGAAGATCCATGACAAGTGGCGAGGCCATCTTGGCCTTGTTCTTGAAATCAAGGGCGGGACGCCCTCGCCACACGTTTATAGCTCTCGTTTCCATCATACTGTTTTCTTCGCCTGGTGACGCACAGATGTACTTCTCTGACGACTTCGAGAATCCCACGGAGTCACAGAGCAAATGGGAAGTGATCACCGGGGAATGGGAGGTTGCCGATGGGGTGTACCACCAACTCAGCACGGATGATCCGTGGCAGGCGTCAATGGTTGCAGCCGATAAATGGAATGCTAAATGGGAAGAATACACTGTTGAATTCATGGTAAAGCCACTGACGGAAGGCGATGCGCCTGTCAATGTGCTGTTCAGAGTCCGGGACCCCGTTCCGCAGGTCTGGGCCGACCGCGATGCGCCCAATACCCAAATGTATCGATGGATCGTTAACGGCTGGACCAATACGGAATCCAGGCCCTACATGTACAACGCGGGTACACGTGCGATGCTGGCTCAGACGGATAATTCATTGGAGGTGGGGAGCTGGCATCACATTAAGCTGGTGGTGACCAAAACAGGCCTCGCTGGCTATGTGGATGATGTCGAACTGTTTGATATTGAGCACGCTGAATGGACAGATGGGAGGGTCGGGCTTCAGGCTTACAGCGGCATGATGGACTTCGACAATTTCATCATATATGGACCGGGTGGCGGGGGATTCGCGTATGCGTCGCTCCCGAATCCGTCGGATGAAGCGCTCCACCCGGATACGTGGGTGAACCTTAGCTGGTCGCCGGGTGACTTTGCCGTCTCGCATGATGTGTATCTGGGTGACCATTTCAGCGAGGTAGACAATGCCACGCGAGACTCGGACGCGTTCCGAGGCAATCAGACCTCGACGTTTTACGTAGCCGGCTTTCCCGGATTTGCCTATCCCGAAGGTCTCGTTCCGGGAACAGCCTACTACTGGCGAATCGACGAGGTCAACGACGCCGACCCGAATAGCCCCTGGAAAGGCGATGTCTGGAGCTTCTCCATCCCACCGAAGACGGCCTATCATCCGGACCCGGCCGACGGGGCCGAGTTCGTGGACCCGAATGCTCCAACGCTGAGCTGGACGCCCGGCTTCGGGGCCAAATTGCACACGGTGTATCTTGGCGATGACTATGACGAGGTAAGCCATGCCACTGTAGGAGTCCCGGCAGGTACGGCGACCTATAGTCCGGGCCCGCTTGAATTGGAGAAGGTGTATTACTGGCGGGTCGATGAGTTTGACGGCATCGGCACGTATAAAGGCGATATCTGGGGCTTTACGACGCCGGGCGCCGCCGGGGCGCCGCAGCCGTCGAACGGAGCCGTGGATGTCGAGCACACCCGGATTCTGGGCTGGATGCCGGCAGATAATGCGGACGCGCACGAGGTATACTTCGGCATGGACAAAGAGGCCGTCAAAAATGCCACGACCGCTTCGCCGGAGTACAAGGGCCGTAAGGCACTCGGCTCGGAGAGCTATGATCCCGGAAAACTTGCGTGGCATACGAGCTACTATTGGCGGGTGGATGCGGTCTACAACGCCAATACCGTAAAGGGCCTGGTCTGGAGCTTTACGACCGCCGACTTCCTCTTGATCGACGACTTTGAGAGCTACACCGATAACGACGCCGAGGGCGAAGCCATCTGGCAAACGTGGATCGATGGCTTTGGTATTGCCGATAACGGCGCGCAAGTCGGCTATCTAATGCCTCCGTATTGCGAGCCGACGATTGTCCATGGCGGCGCTCAGTCCATGCCGTTGCTTTATAGTAACGAAGCCGGCGTGGCGAATTCGCAAGGAGTGCTGACATTGACAACGCCCCGCGACTGGACGGCCGAAGACGTCGGGCAACTGTCGTTATGGTTCAGAGGTAGTTTTGCAAACGCCGCCGAACCGTTCTATACGGCCATCGCGAACAGGACTGGCGGGCCTGCCGTGGTTGCCCATGGCGACGCCAACGCCGCACAGGTACGCTCCTGGACGCAGTGGGTTATCCCGCTCCAAGCTTTCGCCGACCAAGGCATTGACCTGACCGACGTGGATGAGATCTCGATTGGATTGGGCACGAAAGCCGGCGCGGCAGCGTCCGGCGGGTCGGGGACAATGTATATTGACGACATCCGGCTGTATCGGCCATGACCGGAACCGCAGCCGCACGCATCCGACACGGCTGACAGCGATTGGTTTCAGTTCGGGGCCTATGCCACGCGATTCCGCATAGGCCCCGATTGTTTACTGTAAGGTCCGTTCGCGCGGCGACGAAAAAACGCTTGCATTGCACACCGGCTTCCGGCAGACTTCTGTCGTATGGTTACGCCGGGAGGCTCGAACTGTGGATGATAGGCGCCTGTACTTTGCTGGAGGGGGCACGGGGGGGCATATATACCCGGCGATGGCCGTGGCCGAGCAGATCGTTAAGATCGAGCCGGAGGCGAAGATACATTTCTTTTGCAGCACGCGCGAGATTGACAAGCATATCCTGGGGCAAACCCGCTTTGAATACACCGCTTTACCGGCCAGGGGTTTCTCCATTCGGCCAAGGGAATTGGTCGCATTTTTCAAGTCCTTTCGGCAGAGTAACAGGGTTGCAAGAGACATTATGGGTGATGGTAAAGATGCTGTCGTTGTCGGGGCTGGAGGTTTTGTCTCGGCATCGGTCTGTTGGGTGGCGCACAAGCGCGATGTCCCTGTTGTCCTGTTGAATATTGACATTGTGCCGGGGCGGGCGAATCGGATCATGGCGCGCTGGGCCAGCGAGGTCTTCGTGCAGTTCGAGGAAACCGGTCGATATTTCGCCCAGCGAGGAACGAAGGCGAGCGTCGTCGGCTGTCCCCTGCGAGAGGGCTTCAGCCACCCTGAGCCGGATGCGGTGAGAGAGCAATTGGGCCTTGACAAGAGCAAGAGAATCCTGCTCATCACGGGTGCATCGAGCGGCGCGCAAAATATCAACAAGACGGTTTGCTCTTTGCTGGAAAAGTTGAATGCCTTCGCAGACCATTGGCAGATCGTGCACCTGGCGGGTCGGGCCAATTACGAACGCGTAGCAGGCAAATACGCCGATGCCCAGATCGGCCACAAGGTCCTGGACTATTTCGATGACATGCCGAACCTGCTGGCCGCGGCGGATCTGGTTGTCGGCAGGAGCGGTGCGGTCAGCGTGGCTGAGTACGCGGCCGCGGCGGCGCCGAGTATCTGTATGCCTTACCCGTACCATAGGGACCGGCACCAGTATCTCAATGCCGGCAAGCTGGTCGAGGCCGGGGCCGCCGTCATCGTGGACGATCTGCCCGATGAAAAGGACAGGGCCGAATGGCTGTGGGAAGAGCTGGAAGAGCTGATGAAAGATGATGAGAAACGGCGGCAAATGGCTGAGGCTTGTCGGTCCGTTGCACGCCCGCAGGCGGACGTGAAAATCGCGGTGAAACTGCTCGAAATGGCAGGAGGTGAATGACGGGCAGTAACGGCTTCGGTGGGCCATTGGAGGGCCGTTAGGAGCATATCGTCATCCGTGGATTTTCCCAGAAATCGCTTGACAGGAGCATCCTTGACGGGGACAATCACTTGTTTGGTTATCCATGAGGATGGTACGAAATACCAACGTCAATGCCTTTATGGCAATGCGTCGAAAACCAAGCCGCTTCTTTAGCTTGGACCTCATATACGTACGTCTTGCAGAACAGGGATAGCGATTAAGAGAAAGAGGATAAGATGAGTACAAACGTAAATTCACGCCGCGATTTTCTCAAGAGTTCATTCGTTTTCGGGGCCGGCACCTTGGTAGCCGGACCATTAGCGAAGCTGGCGCCATCGATGCGATTGCTGACGCGAATGCGGTTCGGCCTGGTCACCTATCTCTGGGGCCGGGATTGGGACTTGCCGACGGTGATTGCCAACTGTGAAAGGACCGGCGTACTGGGTGTTGAGCTGCGAACCGAGCACGCCCACGGCGTCGAATCGAACCTCAGCGCCGCGCAACGCCGGGAGGTGAAGAAGCGTTTCGATGACAGCCCCGTAACGCTTTTAGGCCCGGGGACGAACTTCGCTTTTCATCACGCCGATGCGTCGAGGCTCAGGAAAGACATCGACGGAGCGAAGGAGTATATCAAGCTCTCGCGCGACTGCGGCGGCTCGGGTGTCAAAGTCAAACCGAACGATTTGCCCAAGAACGTGCCGCAGGAAAAGACCATCGAGCAGATCGGCAAATCGCTGAATGAGCTGGGTCGCTTCGGCGCCGACTACGGCCAGGAAATTCGCCTGGAAGTTCACGGGGCGTGCTCGCCGCTGCCGATCATCAAGAAGATCATGGACGTCGCCGACCATCCCAACGTCGGCGTCTGCTGGAACTGCAATGGGCAGGATTTGCAGGGCGAAGGGCTGGTGTATAACTTCAACCTCGTTAAGGACCGCTTCGGGGACACCGTCCACGTGCGGGAACTGAACATCGGCGACTATCCCTATCAGGAGCTTATGAACCTGTTCGTCGCCATGGACTACGACGGGTGGATTCTCCTCGAAGCCCGAACCAATCCGGGAGACCGTGTCGCGGCCCTTGCCGAGCAGCGGGAAGTTTTCGAGAAGATGGTGGCAAAAGCGAAGGCTTCCGGCGGCTCGCGAGCGAAGGGCGGCGTCAAAATCGACGATATCGATAACAAACTAAGGGTTGAGATCAACGGCAAATTGTTCACGGAATACAATTATCAGAACGTGCCCCGGCCGTTCTTCTATCCGGTGATCGGGCCGACGGGCGTGCCGGTTGTTCGTCACTGGCCCATGAAGGATATCAATCCGGACGAGGTGCATGATCATGTCCACCACAAGAGCCTATGGTTTACACACGGCGAGATCAACGGGCACGATTTTTGGGGCGAGGGTGCCGCCAATTCCGGCAAGATCGTTCATGATAAGTTCCTCAAGATCAGCTCGGGTCCCGAGATGGGCGAAATTGTCTCGACCAATAAATATGTCGCCAAGAGCGGCGAAGTCATCTGTACAGACACGCGGACGCACAAGTTTTACAATACCGAGGACGGACAGATCATGGATTTCGAGGTTGCCATCCACGCTTCTAACGGGAAGGTCACGATGGGCGATACGAAGGAAGGCTCGATGGCGATTCGACTGACCCCGACGATGCGACTGAAAGGCAAGGTGGGCAAGGGCCATATCGTCAACAGCGAAGGCGAGACAGACGGCGCCACCTGGGGTAAGCGAGCGGCGTGGTGCGACTACTACGGGCCGGTGGACGGCCAAGTGGTCGGCGTGGCGATATTCGATCATCCTTCGAATCCGAAACATCCGACATGGTGGCACGTGCGGGATTACGGGCTGTTCGCGGCCAATCCGTTCGGTGTGCATAACTTCGAGAAGAAGCCCGCAGGAACCGGCGATATTACTATTCCGGCCGGCGAGAGCCTGACGTTCAAGTATCGCTTCTACTTCCATAAGGGCGACGAGAAACAGGGCAAAGTCGCCGAGCATTACCGCGAGTACGCGGCGACAAGATAGCCGAACGTCATAATGGGGACAAAACCTTTGGTAGAAATATAGGAGAAGTATCATGAGTAAGTTAAGTCGTAGAGATTTTATGAAAGGTTCGATGGCGGTTGGGGCCGGTTTGGCGCTGGCCGGGCCTGCCTCGCGCGTGCTGGGGGCGAACGACGACGTTCGCATTGCGGTTATCGGCGTTGGAAGCCAGGGCGGTGGCCACATGGGTATTTTCAGCAAGATTCCGGGCGTGCGTCTCGTGGCCATCTGCGACGCCGACCGCGATCACGTCGAGAACCGGGCCGCAGATTTCGAGAAGAAGAACGGCGTCAAGCTCCAGACTTACACGGACATGCGCCAGCTCCTGGACAACAAGGAAATCGACGCCGTCACCTCCGCCACGCCCAACCACTGGCACGCCCTCACCACGGTCTGGGCCTGCCAGGCGGGCAAAGACATCTACATTGAAAAGCCCGCCTCGCATGAGATCTGGGAAGGTCGCAAGATGGTCGAGGCCGCCCGCAAGTACGACCGTATCGTGCAGATCGGGACACAGAGGCGCTCTTCCGAAGCTCACAAAGCGGGGTTCGAGTGGATACGCAAGGGCCACATCGGCAAGATCAAGTGGGTTCGCGGCTTCTGCTACAAACGCCGTGGTCCCGGCAGCAATGGGATCGTCCACGGCACGAACGGACCGAATCCGGTCCCCGCCAGCGTGGACTATAACTTGTGGTGTGGTCCCGCCGACATGATGCCGTTGCATCGAACGGCGCTGCATTACGTCTGGCACTGGGTGTGGAATACCGGTTGCGGCGACATCGGCAACCAGGGCCCTCATGAGATGGACCTGGCGCGATGGGCGCTGGGCGATCCGGGGCTGCCGGTACGGGCCTTCAGCATCGGCGGGCGGTTCGGCGTCGGGGAGACCGACGACGTCGGCGAGACGGCCAATACGCAGATCGCCTTCTTCGATTACAAGCCGGCGCCGCTGATCTTCGAGGTGCGCGGGCTGCCTCGCAAGAAGGGCGACCGCGCTATGGACAACTACCGCAGGACCGGCGTCGATATCGGCGACTTCGTGCAGTGCGAAGGAGGCTACTTCCCCTGCGGCGCCGCCGGCGGCTGGATATTCGACAACGACGGCAAGAGGATCAAACCCTTTACCGGAAAAGACTACGGCGGGATCGGCGGCCAGGGACACCACGAGAACTTCATTAAGGCCGTCCGCAGCCACAAGGTCAGCGACTTGAACGCCGACATCGAGATAGGACACATCTCGGCCTCACTGTGCCACATGGCCAATATCTCTCACCGGATCGGCAAGAAAATGACGCCCGAGGAGATCAAGGCCGCTATCGCCGACAACCCCGAGATGATGGACTCGTTCAACAGGATGCTCGAGCACCTGGCCGCCAACGAGGTGGACCTGGAGAAAGAGCCGATCACGATGGGCCCGATGCTGACGATGAATCCGCAGACGGAGAAGTTCGTCGGCGAGAACAGCGAGCTGGCCAACATGTTCATCAAGCGCAACTACCGCGAGCCTTTTGTGGTTCCGGAGAGAGTCTGATGAAGTTTGCGTTGTGCAATGAGATGTTCGAAGATCGGCCGATGGCCGAGGTTTGTTCGGTCGTGCGCGAGCTGGGCTATCACGGGCTGGAGATCGCGCCGTTTACCTTGGAGCCCTCAGCCGAGGAGGTCACCGCCGGGCAGAGAAAAGAGGTCCGGCGGACCATCGAAGATCACGGCCTTCAGACCGTCGGGCTCCATTGGCTTTTTGCCGGACCGACGGGATTGCATATGACCACGACGGATAATCAAGTGTGGGGCAGGACAAGAGACTACTTGTCCTGCCTGCTTGATTTGTGCAGCGACCTGGGCGGCAAAGTGTTGGTGCTCGGCTCTCCGAAGCAGCGGAGCATCGTCGAGGGGCAGACTAAGGAAGGTGCATGGCAACGGGCCGTCGAACTGCTCAGCTCAGCGCTGGATCAAGCCGCCGACCTTGGTCTAACCATCTGCCTCGAACCGCTCTCGCCTGTGGAGACAGATTTTATCAATACGGTCGCCGAAGGGATGGAGATGGTTCGCCGGATCGATCATCCGAATTTTAAGATTCATCTCGACGTCAAGGCGATGTGTTCAGAATCGACGCCGGTGCCGGAGATCATCCGTTCGGTCCGGGCCGACGACATCGGCCATTTTCACGTCAACGATCCGAACCTGTACGGCCCCGGAATGGGCGAGGTGGACTACGCCCCGATTGCCGAGGCGATCGACGAGGTCGGATGGAACAAATGGCTGAGCGTTGAGGTCTTCAAGTACGACCCCGGTCCCGAAACCATCGCCCGCAAGAGCATCGAGTACCTCAAACAATTCTGGTCGTAGGACCAGAAGCGAAAATAAGAATTTCTAAATCCTAAATCCGAAACAAGCACTAATAACCGAAATTCCAAATTCCAAACTCCCCGCCGGTGCATGGGTCTGCGCGTGACGTTTTGGTAATTTGAGAATTCGGATTTTGGATTTGTTTAGGGTTTAGAGTTTCGTGCTTAGAATTTCTTCTGACGAAAGTCAGAAGACGACTGACACTCCTTGCTGCGTGTCATCCTGCAATTGGGCTTTGAGGCGTTTTCTGGCGCGGTGAAATCGCGCCCGTGCTTTTTCCGGCGTCGTGCATGTTATCAGCGCAATCTCGGTATAGGGCATCTGTTCGTAGTATCGAAGCCGGAGGACATCTCTGTACTTGCGACTGAGCTGTTCGACCAGGGCCGTGAGCCGCTGGAGCTTT
>Ga0209427_10007227_pt1 | contig 12586 bp, 9 predicted proteins | sample DeeMarSWOR136_30_FD_187465 | JGI IMG/M metagenome (GOLD analysis project Ga0209427, IMG submission 187465) | Marine sediment microbial communities from White Oak River estuary, North Carolina - WOR-1-36_30 (SPAdes) (version 2) | ecosystem: Environmental > Aquatic > Marine > Intertidal zone >... | reverse complement strand
CGCGCGCGGCGAAGTCGTCGATCTCGTCGATTTTCTCGAAGCCGACGACCATCGCATCCACGCAGTTCAAGCCGAGCACATATCGAACCGATTCATCACGTTTCTCATCACTGTCTCGGAAGCTGCCTTCGCCGATCAGCTTCATCCCCACCACGCCCTTTCCGGCCTCGTGGAGCTTCCCAAGTATGGGAGCTATCTTCTCCGGCGGGCCATCCATTTTTGTGCCATAGGCGTTAATCCTCACGTGCACGGAATCTACCCAGGGCTCCGTCACGCATGCCTGTAGCGCCGCCAGCGAATGGCATGAGACCCCGTGTGCGCGGACGAGACCTTTGCGCTTGAGCTTGGCCAAGATGTCCATCTGTTTGCCTAATTCCTCCGGCCATTTCTCAGACACGACGCAGTGCAGGAGAATCAGATCGATGTAATCAGTGTTCAGCTCCGCGAGGAACCGCTCGACGACCACATTGGCGTCGGGGCGTTCCTGTTCCGGTATGCCGCCGCGCCCCCACCAGATTTTTGAGACTATCGCGTAATCTCTGCGGGGCATTTTCTTCAGCGCCCGCGCTATGTAGGAGTGTGTACCGTAGAGGTCAGCCGCATCGAACAACCGTACACCGCGCTCGTACGATGACTGCAATAGCGCTTCGAACTTTTCTTTGCCCATGCGGGTCTGGTTCGACTGCCGGTTCCCACCGCGCATGCCCGTCCCGAAGCCGACGCGAGAGACCATAATCTTAGTTTTTCCGAGCGGCACACGCTCGTATGGATCGAACATGATGGTTTTCTGTTCGCCGGCGTTTGTGCCTGCCGATCCCAGCAATAGCCCGCCCACTCCCACAATCGACTTGGCTAAGAATTCACGACGTTTCATCTTCATGGCTGATAGCTCCTTGAATAACTATAACTGTGCCCGCTGGCTTTGGTGCTTATTTGCACAATCAGCCTGAGCAAAACTTCCGTGCCCGCCATTTTGCCTCGCGAAGGCGAAGCAGCGGACCGGATCCCCCGGATAACCGCCCCCCAGCTATTCTAACACGTCAACACCGAGCTTCTATGTCGCCAGGGTACTCGAATCCGCTTGATAGTGCAAGAAATTTTTCACCCGAGTGGAAAATGACACGCTATGCTCAGCCTTTGAGTCTTGCTGATGCAAGGATTTTCCTGCAGGTGCAGCGATTTCCTAAGTGACACAAGGCAAGTTTTGAAACGCCGAATTTGACTGGAAACGAAAAGTCTTCTATTTGGCCGTATCCAATTGTTATGTGGGGAAAGAATCTCTCGAAGCTCGATCTTGCGGGATAGTTCTTGATCCAGAGTAAAGTCGATTGGCTGGCTGTCGGGCCAGAAAGCACCATATCTGCCGTTACATCATAGCTTAAATACGGTGCCAGTCGTCGCATGATTTCTTCATGAAGCGACTGAAGTGCTTCCGTCCTTTCTATCCGAAAGACTGACACCTTCTCGCCGGCTGAATTTGTTTCTGCATGGATCCCAACAGCGGTTAGCTGCTTCAAGGCGTATTTTTCGGCGATTGTCTGCAGAATTTTATCCATCTCAGCGATGTGCCTTTCGTCGATACAGCCCATGGCTAAAGAAATATGTGGCAGGCAGTTATCTTTATTCAGGACAATCTTGTCAGTACCTTGTTTCAATAGTTCTCTATTGGCTTCGATCGTTTTATCCGCCATCTCTTCTGAGGGTAATAACACGACATCGACCGCTATTTTTCCCATCAGGACCACCGTGCTGAAACCGTTTTACCGTTCTTGTCTGAATATGGCGGAATTTAATCTGAAGAGCAACTGGGTACAAGGAAAAAGTCTTGCAATAACTGCCGCTGAGATTATACTTACTCTGCTTAACCGGAACCCTGAGTTCCCGTTTTATAAGGGCCTGACAAGCAAGAGCTTTGGGGTCTCAGAAAGGAAGCGGCGATGGCGGAAAAAGATACCGATTTGCAGAAAATAAAGCAGCTCATTGAAATAATGAAAAAGAACGATCTGGTAGAGGTTAAGATAAAGCACGGCGACGACAAGATCTTTCTAAAACGCTCGCAACCGCAATCCATCGCCAGCGAGATGCCGGCGAGGAGGCCTGAATCCGGCACTGCACCTGTGGGCCGCGAAGACACAAAGGCCCAGAGTCAGCCTTCAGCCCTGCAAGCAGAGGATCTGGCAGAGATTAAATCGCCTATCGTTGGAACCTTCTACGCGACGCCAAGCCCCGATTCCGAGCCTTATGTCGAAGTCGGCTCGGCCGTCAGTTCGCAGACGGTCGTTTGCATCATCGAGGCGATGAAGGTCATGAATGAAATAAAGGCCGAGACTAGTGGGACGATTGCTGAAATACTGGTGACCAATGGCCAGGCTGTTGAATACGGACAGGTACTGTTCAGGGTCAGACCGGATTAATTGGTGGTGCCTCGTGCGTAATGCGCAGCACGGCATACGAGATGCGAAAATATGTTTTCAAGGATTCTGATAGCAAATCGCGGTGAGATAGCGCTGCGTATCATTCGCGCCTGTCATGAGCTTGGTGTCGAGGCAGTGGCAGTTTATTCCGAGGCCGATAAAGATGCTCCCTACCTGCAACTCGCTGATGAAGCCGTTTGCATCGGGCCGCCCGACTGTGCCAAAAGTTACCTGAATATCCCGCGTATTATAAGTGCCGCCGAGATCACCGACGTTGAAGCAATTCATCCCGGCTACGGCTTCTTAGCGGAGAATATCGACTTTGCCCGCATATGCCGGGAATGCGGGATAACATTCATCGGCCCGCCCGTTGAGGCGATGCAGTTGCTCGGCGACAAGGTCCGGGCCCGCAAACTGGCCTGTCAAGCGGCAGTGCCGATAGTCCCCGGTTCCGATGGTGCTATCGAGGAAGATTCCGATGCGCTGAAACTGGCGAACAAGATGGGCTATCCGGTAATCATCAAAGCGGCTGCCGGCGGGGGCGGACGCGGTATGAGAGTTGTGCATAACGACATCAATCTGCGTGGGGCATTTAGCGCAGCGCAGGCCGAGGCGAAGGCGGCCTTCGGTGACGGCAGCGTGTATCTGGAAAAGTTCATAGCTGAACCGCGGCACGTGGAAGTCCAGGTAATAGCCGACAAGGACGGCAAGGCACTACATTTTTACGAAAGGGACTGCTCCATTCAACGAAGACATCAGAAGATGATCGAGGAATCGCCTTGTCCTGTGCTGGACAAGCGAACAAGGGAGCAGCTTGCCGAAGCCGCGTTAAGGATTGCAAAAGAGGCCAACTATGTCAATGCAGCGACGATCGAGTTTCTCCTGGACAAGGACAAAGAGTTCTACTTCATTGAGGCGAATACGCGAATTCAAGTTGAGCACCCGGTTACTGAGATGGTGACCGGCCACGACTTAATTAAGTGGCAGTTGAAAATCGCCGCTGGACGGCCTATTAAACTCAGCCAAAGGAATATTAGGCACACAGGCGTAGCAATTGAATGCCGGATAAATGCCGAGGATCCTGAAAATAGCTTCGCCCCCTCTCCGGGCACGATTACGAGATACATTCCGCCGGGCGGTCCGGGCGTCAGAGTCGATACGCACGTACACCAGGGCTGGACAGTCTCGGCCTGCTACGATTCGATGATTGCCAAGCTTATTGTCCATCAAAGAACGCGAACCGAAGCCATTGCCACGATGAAAAGAGCTTTACGGGAATTTGTTATCGAGCCAATCAAAACAACTATACCCGCCTGCCTGGATATCCTCTCGCATAACCTTTTCGTCAAGAATGAAGTCGATACAGGTTTTGTGGAGCGAAACTTCTAAATCTTGTGGTTCGTGACTTGCACGAGGTTAGCGTCGTGAATAAGGGGCCAAGGAAGAACGCTTGCTTAAGACAAGCAAGTGTCTTATTTACCCGCCAGCTAAGAACCTCAGCCCACTTTCTCACGATTAGGTATCGTCGACCAACTGATGTCAGTCCGCGACGTTTCGCTTCGCCTTAAGACCACTGTGCCCACGCCGAACAACTAAACAGTAGAGCCTTCGAGGATAAGCGTACACGTGGATCCCAGTTCGACGAATTAGCCTGGTTCACCGTCCACAGGGTTTGCGAGGCTGGCCGATATCGTAACCTACGAACCGAACCTCATCGTACTCAGAGTGGCAACCATACTACGACGGGGTCTCGCCAACGAAACGCGCTAACCTGTGCCAATTCTGAGGGCGGCGGATGAGTTAACCCTGTGGCGCAGCTTTCTTTCTGTGGAACAGGTAGAGAATAATACCCAAAGCGATCAGGCCGGCAAACCCGCTCTCGCCCAGACCTCCAATCAGTTGGGTGAGATTGGCGACAACTCCCGGGACTCCAAAAAAGAAACCGGTGCCAAAAAGGATCTCAACTACAATCGCAAGGGCGACCAACAACAAAGCAATTTCAGTAATCTCACCCAGCCATTTTTTTAGTTCTTCCAGAAAATGCATCTTTAACTCTCCTAAACTGAACATTAAAAAACTAACACATTACCAACGTCCAAGTATGTTGTTCGGCTTGTTGATTAGATTACTTTAATATTTGTGACTAAAACAATAGGATGCGTTGTTCATGAGAAATTCGATGTAATCTCAGGGCATTTAACAAGAATTCCACAGAAAAACGCCTTATCAGTATTAAGACCGCGGTTAATCAAACGTGCCAAGGGTGAACTGCTTGTGCGAACCGCGACACATGAGTTTGACTGATTTTGTTATCTTCGGTCCATAATCCGCTGAGTGGCGACAGACCAAGACGATTCCGACATCTGCCCGAGCGGCCAAGAGGAAAACACACAATCATACGGATCACAGGAAATATATGCGTTTCACCCTCAGACCGCTCAGGCTAAAAGAGGCTTGATAAAAGCTGATGCAACGAAGGGGCTGGCCGGCCAGCGCATTTCAGCCAATAGGACTGCTGTGGTGGATGCCCTCTCTTGATTAGGCACTACGCCGCTAACTCTGCCATCGTCGGTTAGGTCCGATAGTTAAATTGGGAAGTTTTTCCTTGACTTAGGTGTCAAAATAGGCTATTTTAGAGGGATGTTCAGAGATATGGTATCTTTTGTCTTACGAGTATCGCTTATCGTGGCATTGTGGGCCTTTGTTTGGCGTTATGTGGAACCAAAAACGCAACTTATGCGAATATTAAGGGCTGCACTGCTCATGCTCGGCCTTTTAGGAATCCTGGCCTTGTTGAGAATCACAGGGCGCTGATTACACACCTCTTATCCCAACTCCTTTTGTTTGCTACGAGAACTTCAATCTCAGTACGACCGCGCCGCCACCCAAGCTAAGAAATAGGAGCGTGGCAACTCCGTTGTTCTGACTGACAAGCGGGGGCAAACAAGATGGAACATTGCCTTTTAAGCCGAAGATGCGGCAGAATGACGTGTATGGAAGAATCAGGATAGGGCGCATGCCGAAAGGAATTAGCGATGACAGAGGAAAATGTAAGCCGTGATTCGGGATGTGAGAATCCTTCACACACGCAACACCTGTGCTATATAGTGTCTCAAGGTTTTCATCTTAGCGATCAAGATGAATATCAGGCCCTTGTAAAGGAGCCGCAGTTCAAATGCCGGCATTGTGGGCGAGTGGCAAAAAGCGAGAACAATCTTTGCAAGCCGGTCACGCTGTAGTTGTATCGGGCGGCCGTCGGCTGTGAGGAATTGAACATTCTGTGCCTGCCCGAAATTAGCGAGCAAACAGACGTGGACCCGAGCAGGTAACAATGACACTTGATGAACAGATTCCTCGACGCCGCTCGGGATGACAGCGGCAAACAGGCTGTGCCCACGGTGACGAAACGCGAGTCAAGACCAAGGAGATACGAGCCACGAATCATTCTTCCAGTGCGATCAGGTCCTTGTACGTCTCGCGTTTTCTGATGATGGAGAATTTGTCGCCGTCAACCAGGACTTCGGCGGCTCGGCCTCGGGCGTTGTAGTTGCTGCTCATACTGAAGCCGTATGCCCCCGCCGCAAAAATAGAAAGCAGGTCGCCGCGTTTTACCGGCGGCAGAGCTCTGTCCTTTGCGAAGAAGTCTGAGGGTTCGCAGATCGGCCCGACCACGTCAACCGCTTCCGCGCCGTCCAACTGCAAATCTTTATTGCGCTGGTGAGGGACGAACTTCTCTTCTACGTTCACAGGCCAAATGAAATGGAATGCATCATACAGCGACGGGCGAATCAAGTCATTCATTCCCGCATCGACGATGACAAATCTTTTGCTGCCCCCGCGCTTGGTGTAAAGGACGCGAGTGAGCATTATCCCAGCGTTGGCGCAAATGCTCTTGCCGGGCTCCAAAATCAGTTTGAGGTTCTTATTTTTCAGAAGCGGGACAATGCCTGCGGCGTATTGGGCTGCCGAAGGCACCGTGTCAGACTCGTAGTCGGCGCCGTAGCCACCGCCCAGGTCGAGTGCTTCGATGGTGTTGCCCTTGCTACGAAGCCGGTCAATCAGCGGTAAGATTTTCTCCACAGCTTCAACATATGGGTCAATCTTCTTGCCGCCGGTACCCAGGTGTACATGCAGCGCGCAAAGATTGACTGCCGTGTTGCCTCCGTAATCGGCAAAGACTTTCAGGGCCCGTTCAATATCGACACCGAATTTCGTCTCTTTCTTGCCCGTGGCCAGAAAAGCGTGGGTTTTATAGTCAACGTCAGGGTTGACACGCAGAGCAACTTTAGGTTGTTTGCCCTGTTGGTTTGCCAGCAGAATCAGGTTTTCCAGTTCGGCTTCTGATTCGACGTTGAAATAGCCGATGTCTGCATTCAGTGCTTCGACGATTTCGGTGTCGGTTTTGCCGACCCCGGCGTAAACGATTTTTGACGGGTCAGCCCCGGCCTGCAGAACGCGGTACAGCTCTCCGCCGCTGACAATGTCAAATCCGCTGCCCGCCTCGGCCAAGAATTTGAGTATATTTATATTGCCGCAGGCCTTGACGGAATAGCAAATCGTGGTATCGAGCCGACTGTAGGCTTCCCGAATCTTTTGCAGATGGTCCGTGAAGGTCGCTTTGCTATAGATATAGGCCGGCGTGCCGACCGCGACGGCGACCTCCTCAACGCTCATATTTTCAGCAAACAGTTTGCCGTTTTTATAGTTGAAGTAATCCATCTTCTTGCTCTCTTTGTGGATCGTCCTCAAGAATTCCAAAAATCTCTATTGGCATCGACCCATAGTATAGAAAATTGAGCGCCAATTGCAAGAAGACGGCCAGTCGCCGTGTGCCGGGATTGCATCTTGACTCTATTTGCAAAAAAAGGAAGGTTCTGCCGGAGCAAAAAAACCTTCCCTTTTTTGCGTAACCGGCCCTCGTCTTGACATTTCCAATTGCAGCCCAAACAACCGACTTTGGCCGGCAGCCCGACAAGTTGCATAACAACACGAAGCGGGCTTCTGACTAAATTGCTACACTATCTTTTCTTTTTCTTCTTCGCCTTCTTCTTAGCTTTCTTCTTGGTTGCTTTTTTCTTCTTAGTTTTCTTCTTGGTTGCTTTTTTCTTCTTCGCCATTATTTTGTCACCTCCTTTTGGCTGACCAAATCCTTTTATATTTTCGTTAACATCACAGTACTAAGCTACATTAAAAAACTTTGCCAAGAAATTACACAAAAAAATTAGAAAATTTTATTTATATTTTTATCGTCCAAAAGTTTAACAATACTTGATAAAATTTTTTGCCATGAATATTTTACACGACCTCATATATTTCTTACTATACCGTCTATTGACGAAAAGCAAAATTGCACTCTGAAAGTTTCATCTTTTGCTGATATCCTCTGATGACTGATGTTTTGCAATTTCTTCTAATATATTTTTATCAATAACACACAGTTCAGTTGTTAGTTTTTATGGCGAAAAGAAAAATAGCCTTGTTCGGTGGCACGTTCGATCCAATTCATCTTGGTCACACGACCGTCGCTGCCGACGCAGCCAAGCGCATAGGTGCAGAGAAGATCGTTTTCATTCCTGCAAAGCGTTCTCCACTGAAAGGTTTCCTGCCCAAGGCAAGTGATGACGACCGATTCGAAATGATAGCTCTTGCGATCGCCGGCGAAAAGAGCTTCCAGGTGAGTGATTACGAATTGAAAAGGGCGGCGCCGAGCTATACTTTGGAAACCGTACAGAAGTTTCAGGACGACTACGGCAGCAGGACAGCAATCCATTGGCTCGTGGGCGCCGATGGTATCGATGACTTGGTGTATTGGTACAAAATTGTCGAGTTGATAGATGCGTGCGATCTAACGACGATGTACAGAGCGGGCTGTGAACCCCCAAATTTTGGCAGATTTGAGGCTGTCTGGGGCCGCCGGCGAGTCGAGAAGCTTCAGCGAAACGTTATCCAAACACCTTTGGTTGATATAAGCAGCACAGAAATACGAGACAAGATAGCTGCCGGCCATGAGGTAACCGATGTGTTGCATCCGGCCGTCGCTGACTACATTCGCAAACACGGTCTTTACCAGGTAGAAACTGAGGCTTAATCCATCTTGTCAACTGTCGGGCCAAAGAAAGTTGCACCGCAAGCTCTACCAACATGTCAAAAGCCGTTACCACACATCATCGGACCAGAGTTCCTTCTGCGATGCAAAGTCTTCAGGGAGGTCTTTAACAAAGCACGATTCGGGGAGATGCGAGGCTACTGTTCAAGGCCTTCTCAATCATAGAGCATCGGCGGCGCGCCTGAGATGGCAGCCAAATCCATCTCATAAGCCTCCGTTTCATTCGCCTTGTGCCAATTTCATGAAATCAGAGAGTAGCAGCTTCGGCCTTTCCGCGCCGTTGATCCCGGTGAGGGCTTTCCAATTCGCGGGTGTTCTCAGGGCCTTATAGGTCTCGGCCGCCGACCAATATGCCCGTTCAACTTCATCCTTGGCCGCTGGAGACCTGTCACCCCGGAGTGGATTTATCAACGTTATCTTTCTCGGGCAGAGCGCCTGACACACGTGCGGCAGATCATACCTCTCCAGCACGCCGGGCAGAATGACTTCATGTCGATAGGCCGGTACCTTCACCGTGACCACACTCTCGAAGGACAGCAGAGGTTCCTCCAGGACCAAACCCAGGACGGTCTGGTCAAGGGCGGCTGCGTGGCAGGCATACAGAGCACTGACTCCTTGAGCCCAAACGTAAACACCTTTTGCCCTGACCTGTGGCTGTGACAGCCAGCGCAGTATCGACAGGACATCGGCGACTCGCTGTCCGAAGATAGGTTTTCCCGCCAGGAAATCCCAGAATTTGCCCTCTTGTGCGGGTCCGGTCTCGCCCTGGCCCCGCAGGTCCACTGCGCAGATTCGAAACCCCTGGGCAAGCAAAGAGCGTACGACGGCTTTCTCGGCCACAAGATTGCCCTTGCCTTTGTCGTGGAGATACAAAATGACCGGTCTCTGCGCGGAACGACGGGCGGCCTCGAACAGCAGTCCAGGCAAGACAATGCCCTTCTCCGGCTTCAAGATGAACGGTGTTAGCTTCATACCCGCAGTCGACCGGCTGGCCCTTGTCTCGACTTGCGGGATCGGGATATGCTCCGGGACACAAAGGATCTCCCTGACCGCGTCCCGCAAGCGGTTTGTGTGTCTTGTCAACTCTTGTGCGGTTCTCACCGGCTGCCAAGCGTGTCGATGCTCCTGCCAATATTCCAACACCAGATCATGAGGCTCTCGACTTTGTGGTTCGTCATAAACATTGCCCTTGACTGTGCACCGGGTGTCCGCCTCTGCTTCTATGGGAAAGTCTCCTTCCCGAGCGTCCGAAGAGGCACCGCCCAGCCACTTCAACATCCAGGCATATGTAATCTCCCGCTGCTCCAGATTATATCCGTGCGGGGCCTCGACCATCGTCGTCTGGAACTTCTGGGCTTGGCCGTGGGCGGCGTACGTTTTGTCCAGCCAGGTGCTCAACTCCCAAACACCCGCCGGCGGATTGAGATTGTCACTGGCTGTGGCATTTATGAGCAGCGGTCTGGGGGCGTGACAGAACAGTGGGTCACCGCGGGGATCAATCCCGGCGGCAAACGCGCCGAAAAAGACCTGCTCGTGGTCGGTAGCGAGATTTGCATGGACCCTGTGCGACCAAGTATTGGGATTGCAGGCCGGTACCGCTGCCGTGATCCGCGGTTCGAACGGCAGCACATAGGTAGTCATCATGCCACCGCCGGAACAACCGGTGCAGCCGATCCGTTTTGGATCCACTTCCGGCCGTGAAACGAGGTAATCCACCGCTCGGATCACGTCCCAGACCATAAGATTGAAGACGTGCGTTCCGGCCAAAAAGGCCTGCGTGCCGATGACCTGATGGGCATTGCCGGGAGGCCGACCGTGCCGCGCATAATCCCGTATCTGCCGTTCGCCTTGTCCGATTGCATCAATAGTAAAGGCCACAAATCCCTTTCGGGCCTGGGCGATGCTGCGCCTTTGAACCTTATCGGTGGCCTTGCCGGCCGACGAATGCCCGATGACGTTGAGGATTGCCGGCCTCGGCCCGCTGTAACTCTTTGGCAGATAGAGGTTGGCGCTGACCGGAAAATCTGGCCGGGACTCAAACAGAACCTTCTCAACGGAGTATGCTTGGCGTTCGATTCTGCCGGTCACCCGTGCCCGCAAGGGCGTACGCCGCGGGAATGGTCCCGTCCAGTCTAACATTGATTTGCGAATGTACTCGGCGTGTCGTTCCCAGTCGTCGGCCGTACTCAGCTTCGCCAGAATCTCGTTGCGCTTAGCGAACTGTGTATCGACAAGAGCGGTGAGATAATCTTTCATCATGGTATTGGCCGGTTGCTCCAATACGACAAGATCCTGCGCGGAAGGAAATTCTTCCGCCTTTACTGTGCACCACACAGCGCCGAGAAACAGACCAGCAACCAAGACTGCTGTCAATCTCATTTCAGTTCTCCTCAATCCGCCTGGCTACCCTACCCAGATGGGGCTGGACCAGGCCATGTGCCCGTTATGCTGCGCCAGGCGTACATAATACCAGTCCGGGCCTCTTGCGACATCACGCCTGTCATGGAATCGAACGGTGGCCAAGTATTCATCCGGGCTGACAAGACGATGCACAATATGGCTTTCGCTGGTAAAGACGCCGGTGAATGTCACGACATTGTCCCTGGCCAAATCGATCAGCCTCGCCCGTACTGCCTGTTGGGTCGGACGGTGAACTTCGATCGTTAATTCAGCATCCGGGCTGCCTTCGATTTCGAATACCACCGCTTTGGTCGGGTCCTCGGCAAAGCACAGCTCACGGGACGTGTGCGACCGCAGATGAAACGCCTGTGGCGAAATGATCCGCAGCTCATCCCGCAGGTCCTCGGCGAACGGCGCCGATTGAAAGCAGGGGATGACCTGCAGGAACTTGCCTGCGTCCACTCTTATTAGCATATCCCACGAACAGATTCTACCCAGATCCAATGCCGCCCAAGGCCCCCATCCGTACTGAAAGCGGCACTTTACCCGACCGGGGAGCTTCGGGGGCCGGCGGCTGTTATCCGCGGGAAAGTGGCGCTCGATCACTCGGCCATTGCGAATCAACTCTATCATCTCAATAGAGTCCTGACCTTCGGCCCGGACGTCAATCTGACGGTCGACGATCGGCGCGAGGTCTGAGCCCATTCGTCGACCGTTCAATGTGACGTCAAGAACGATGCGGTCTCCGGTGGCCGCGAAAGTCCGGCGTGCCCGCAGGGCCTCGAACAACGCCTCGGCTGTCAACTCGCGCGCCCATACGCCGGTCACCCCCTCGCCGTATGCGCCGGGATAGCCGCGGTGCGAGTCAGATGAAGCCACGAAGCCGAATCGCAAACCTTTTTCCAGTTGCCGCGCAATCGTGTTTGCCGTGGACCGGCCACTCATGCTGTGCCGGATATACGCAAAGGGGGCGGTGTCGTTTTCGCTGCAGCCGTGCTCCGAGAAGACTTCCACCACAGGTGAGGGCTTCGGACGAAAATAGTCAAAGTTCGCCCCGCGCCAGCCTTGCTTATAGGCCACGTGGTGCGGGATCGCCAGTGCACCTTTCAACTCGGCGAAATCCAGCAGCTTCTCGACATGGTCGGGCAGAAACAGCTCCGGCTGGTCCTGCTCGAAAACCAAACAGTAGTCGCCGAAGCGGCTGGAATGCCATTCGTAGCCCAGAAATGCCACAAAATCCCGGCCGTTCGCCTCGCGAATCAGCCTGCGGGTCTTCGGCCAGTGGTCGGCCTGGGCCTTGAACCCGTTCACCCATTTGAGATGGCGATCGCCCGGCATCTTGGGCATGTCATGCCACGAGGCGTGCCCAGTGAACGCAAAGAAATCAAGATGTTCGCGCGCGATCTCGATCGACCGTTGCAGCGAGCCCTTGGCGTAGCCGACTGCGTTGTGGTTGTGAAGGTCGCCCCAGAACAGCTTATACTTTGACCCGACGGACGTTTGGCTCCGTGCTTCGGACCCGACCCGCACACTCGCCAGGAGAGACGCCCCCACTGAACCACCGACAAACTGTCTTCGCGTGAGCTTACAATTCTTCATGTCAGTCCTTTCTGTCCGCCGGCATTGGCCGGCACGTCGCGGATCTCGAACTGCTTCGTCACCGGTC
>Ga0209427_10007225_pt1 | contig 12588 bp, 12 predicted proteins | sample DeeMarSWOR136_30_FD_187465 | JGI IMG/M metagenome (GOLD analysis project Ga0209427, IMG submission 187465) | Marine sediment microbial communities from White Oak River estuary, North Carolina - WOR-1-36_30 (SPAdes) (version 2) | ecosystem: Environmental > Aquatic > Marine > Intertidal zone >... | reverse complement strand
TTAGTTAGATTGCTTACCTTCAGAATAGCAGCCATAAACTAGTGATTATAATAGAAAAGGTAAAAATTTGCAGTCGCCGCCAATATGGCTAAGAGGGGAATCTTTGACTGGTATAAGAACTTTAGAGATACCTATTAAAGTGTCGTTTTCGTCGATAATTGCTACGTGATTTTCGTTCTCTCGAATGATTTTTTCAGCGACAGTATGAATGCTATCGTTAATATGCGCTATAAGTGCAGTTTTTTTAAAATCTCTGACAAATTTTTGTACCCTTACCTCCTTCATGGGTTTATAGACTGTATCTTTAGGGAGCCTTTCAACAGGGGGATTCAAGAAAAATTTGCCTTTTTGTATCCAAGTTTTTAATTCTTCTGCGACTTTTCTCGCAAATTTTAGCGAAGATAAGGGTGCAACTTTCACGGTTTTACCATCTATCTCAATGGTGCCACTCTTTAATTCTTCGTAGTTTGTTCCTTTTAATACCGGTCTATCGCGTCTTGGAACCGCGTAATCTACGACATCTGTGAGTATGTCTTCGTCTTTTATTGCAGTTTTTTTTGCGAGTCCTTCGTTTAATATTGGAATGGGAATGCCCAAACCTACATACATACTCGTTCCGTACTTCTCAAAGTTTACGCCCCTAAGGTATTCCGGTTTCATTTGTTTTAAATCACCTTTTACAAATATCGTACCAAATCTTTTCGTTGGATTGTGTTGAGTCCCTTCACCAACTATATATCCTATACCTCCGCCTAAAAAGATTTTTGTCCCCGTTCCAATTGTTTCGTAATCTGGATCGTTACACAATGGATTTAAACATCCTGCGCCAGAGAAGGTAGCATTTCCCATGTTTGGTAATAATTTCCCCATATAGGTATAGAGCGTTCTATCTGAGCGATTTACCGCACACACATAGCGTTGATACCCGTTTCTTGGATTTACTAAAATTGCTTGATTTATTTCATCTATTGTAAAGTATGTGTCTACTTCTTCTTTTGGGTAACAATCGGTTGTGTACGAAGTGCCTCTGAGATGAATGGGTTTTCCGCTCACTAAATCTTCGATGACATGACCTCCTCCGTATTCAAATGGTCTTTTATCGTTCATGCGCGTCACCCCAATGTAGCAATCTACCGCAGCGTTGCCGTGATACGCATGCACACCATTTAACCATAAATGCTCGAATTTCATTGGAGGATCTGAGTGTCCAAAATTTAAAAAGGCTCCACTCGAGCACATTGCCCCAAAAGTACCGGTTGTGACGACATCTACTTCTTCTGCAGCTACTGATACTCCTTTTTCTTCGACAATTTTGATCATTTCTTCGGCAGTAACTACTACTGCTTCGCCATTTTCGATCTTTTTATTGATTTCTTGGTAGGTTTTAGTCAAATTACCACCTCTTATTTACGACAAATGATTCATGGTTTATTAATCTTGAAGAAATACCTTAATTTTATATATTGTATTATCTTTATAAATATTAATCATAAAAAAATGCGCAAGGGTTATACAATATAACTCCAATTTATCATGCTCCCAAATATAACTGAAATAAAAGAGTTGAGAAAAAATCTCAACATAAGCCAAAAAAAATTAGCTGAAATCTGTGGGTGCACTCAACCCGTTATATCTCGGATAGAAAGCGGCGATATTGACCCGCCTTATAGCAAAGTGAGAAAAATTTTTGAGTTTTTAGAAAGCGAGAAGAACAAGAAGAGAAAGTCCGAGCAAAAGGCAAGCGATATAATGACCAAGAAAATCGTGTTTCTCAAGGAGGATTCGAAAGTTAAAGATGCGGTTGAACTAATGAGTAAATACGATTTATCTCAACTACCAATTTTGGAGGGGGATAAAAATTTAGGTAGCATTACTGCTCGGAAAATTCAAAAGCTAATAACTGACAATCCCGAAATTTTGAATGTAGATATAATGTTGGTTCGAGAACTTCCATTCCCCGAAGTTCAAATCGATTGGGACGTCAAGGATATATCCAATTTACTTATTAATTATCACGCTGTTTTGGTAAAGAAATATGACGAATATTTTGGAATTATAACTAATGCCGATTTTTTTAAAGTAGTGTGAAGAATTTATTATAACTTATACCAAAATGATCTCAAAAATATTATTGGTAAATCCAAACACCGTAAAAAATCCTCCTGTAATCCCAATTGGATTAGAATACCTCCTAACAGCGTTGGAAAAAGAAAAAGTCCAAGTCGATGTTTTAGATTTATGTTTTGCTACGAATCCTTCTGAAGAATTAAATCGTAAGTTGGAGCAAAACTCTTACGATTTCGTTGGATTTTCGATTCGAAATGTGGATAGTACCTTGTTTTTTAACAACGAGTTTTACCTTCCAGCAATTAAAGAATTAGTCAAATGCGCTAGAGAATTCGGATTAAAAACCATTATAGGAGGTTCTGGTTTTTCCGCTATGCCTGAAGAAATATTAGATTATATGGGTGCTGACTATGGGATAATCGGCCCGGGGGAAATTGCATTGCTCAAACTTCTAAATATGTGGCAAAACAACGCAACTGAGGAAAAAATTATAGATGGCTGGCAGTATGGACCAGATAGTAATTTAGTGCATATCAGAGGTAACTTATTCGATTATCCAAGATACCTGTCTCTAGAAGGCATTACAGGATTCGAGACACAAAAAGGCTGTACCAACGAATGTCCTTATTGCGTTGAAGCAAAAACTAGCGTCTGGTTTAAAAATATACCAAATATCATTAAAGAAATACAAAATTTAGTGGATATGGGTTATAATCACTTCCATACTTGCGATTGCGAATTTAACATTAACTTGAAATACTCGATTGAATTTTTGCGTCAATTAGTTGAAAGCAAAATTCCCTTGAAATGGACGCTTTACATGAAACCATATCCTTATAACGAAGAGTTTTTTAGGTTATTAAGCGAATCCAACGCGTATTTAATCACGCTCACAGTAGATAGCGACGAAAGGACTCAATCTTTAAACAATTATTCTTACGATGACTTGGCTAAAATAATCGATTACTGTAATAAGTACAATATAAAATTAGTAATCGATGCGTTAACTGGATACCCATACGAACTATTAGAATCGACTATTAAAATGATTGAATTCTTTAAAGAGAATCGCCCCTCTTCCGTTGGAATTGGGTTTTATTTTAGAATATTCAAAAATACAGAGTTATCTAAATTAATTTCAAGCGATAAAAATCTTCAGATGAGGTTAAGTAGGTCCTTAGCGCAAAACGAAAATTTTCTGGAACCAATTTTTTACCACCATCTCGAACAGAATCAACTCAAAAGCCTATTTGCTGGAGATGACCTATTTAAGATAGCCGGATTAACAGAGGGAGTGAATTATCAATTAGACGATGTTAAGGACGAATAAACCATTTCAAAAATCCATCTGACAACCTTTTTATAGGTACGTTTAATACTCTTTTTAATAAGAATTAGAATAAATTAAATGAAACAGCAAACAGCAAAACTATTAATCGTAATTTCTTTAATCGGTTTTATTACTGCACTAGTATGTGCCACTATTATTAATCATTACTTTAATTACCTTCCTTATAATCAAGATTTTGAAACTGAACCGAGCGATTGGATTTTTTCAAATAGTACAATAACTGATACGATCAACCACACGGGTACGAAATCGCTTAATCTATCCAGAGAACTCGATGGAAACTGGTCTTTTTCTATTTTTGACTACAACTTCAGTCTGTACGAGAAAGAAATAAATTTTTGGTTCAGATTTAAAGAAATTGAATCTTTTTACGCTCTTGATATATTGTCTATCCAAGATCCGACCGGACTCCCAACTCAAAATACTTTCAAACTATGGGTAAATTCGTCTCATAAGGTTGCTGCATCTTATAATTTCACTTTAACATCGTTTTTATCTAGCTATAGTGAGACAGAATTAGAAAAAGAATTGTGGTATTACTTTAGTATTAAATTCCGAAGCAACGATACATTGGTTTACGTTAATAATTCGCGCATTTTAAACATTAATTATTCTTTAGTCTCTTTAAGTGCTGATTTTGGTGATTTAACTGCAGGGTTTAATATCGGAGGCTCCTCTGTTGGACATATATATTTTGGAAAAACCTCGAAAATTCCATTTGATAACGCAGAGTACGAGATGTATTACGACGGATTTGAGATACAAGAGATTACCTACCCCATGATTCCAGGATATCCTCCAATAATCATTGGAGTTGTATCGTTAATCTCGATCATTGTTGTCGTTAAGTTTAACACAAAATATAAAGTTAAAAAGTCAAATATTGAGGTAGGTGGGGAATAAGTGCCAAAACCTAACTCAACGATCATTAGATTTGAAAATATAACGAAAGAGTTTGGTCCAATAAAAGCAGTTGAGAATTTAAATCTAGAAATTCACGAAGGAGAAATTATAGGATTAGTAGGACCAAATGGTGCTGGAAAAACTACTTCGATAAAAATGCTAGCAAATATTTTACGCCCTACGAGAGGTAAGATATTAGTTAAAGACGATCGGGGTCAACTCCAAGATATTGCGACTGAACCTAAGAACCTACTAAAAAGTGGTTTTCTTATCGATATTCCGAGTTTCTACGAAGGATTAACAGCCTACGAGCTCTTGAAATACTTTGCAAAACTACAGAAATATCCTGATGGCAACCTTGAGGAAAGAATTGATGAAATTTTAAAGATGGTCGAGCTTGTTGAATGGAAACACCAAAAAGTAAAAATATATTCGAAAGGTATGAAACAAAAGCTGGGACTTGCCCAAGCGATAATCCACGATCCCGATATTATAGTGCTCGACGAACCTCAAACTGGCCTAGATCCAAAAGCCCGAATACTCGTAAGAGAAATTTTGAAAGACCTTCAATCGGAAGCAAAAACGATATTTCTTTCTTCGCACATGCTTTACGAAATATCAGAGGTGTGCGATAAAATTGCGATCATCGACGAGGGAAAGCTAATGGAGTTTGGCTCCATCCCAGAACTCGAGAAGAAATTACGCAGTCAGGAGATAAGGTGCGAGCTTTTAGCACCACTTGAACTCGAACATTTAAGCACTTCACTCAAAGAGTTAGAAGAAAAATTGAGCCCATATTTAGAAAACGCCGAAGCGTATACAGATTTAGGCCATCACATTTTATACGATCCTTTCGAGCGGAACTTGAAAATACAATACGACGGTAAACCAGAATCTCAAAATCTAATTCTTGAGACCTTGATTAAAGAAACTGATTTGAAAATAAAAGCGTTTTTCACTCCAAAAACAACTCTTCTGGAAAAAATTTACACAAGTATGATCTCCAAAAAAGATTCTATTAAAGATATTGATAAATATTGAAAAACAGAAATTGATTGAATCATGAATAAAATGTGGATTACCCTATTGTTCGAATTGAAACGGCACAAAGGACGCTTTTTCATTTTTACTATAATTAGTGTAGCTGTTGTTTCGCTTTCGGGTTTGATCCCTTACTTCATCGATCCAGACGCTATTCCTGGCGCTTTTAACGATTTTGCACAATCTCAACTCAGTTTTATTAATTATATCATAATTTTTGGCGCGTGTTTCTTCTTTGGTGGAATAATCGTCGAAGAATTTCAGCATAAAACTTACTTAATCCTATTCCCGAAAACAGAAAAGTTGAAATTAATAGCGGGAAAATATATTGGCAATTTCATTCTATTCGCTACGGTTTTGTCCATATTTTACGGTTATACCGCGATACTAGGTTTGGTGTTTTACCAGCAACTGACGATTGAATTTCTATTTTCTTTTCTAACCTGCATTTTCTACACAACTGCAATTTCCACTTTTGTCTTAGTATTTAGTTCGTGTATGAGGTCCGTTTCAAGCGCGATCGTTATTTCTATTGTATTTCTTTTCATCGCGTTTGATATGATCTCTACTTTTATTGGTTTGGCCATTCCATATGTTGAGCCGATTTATTTCATTCATTACCACGCAAGTCTCATAACTCAGGTATTTGATTTCCCGGAAGTTAGATATATAGAATTTACATTTTTATTCCACATGCGCACTTGGCTTACTCCAACATATGTGACAGGGATTATCGTACAAATTATATATATCGTTTTCGATTTAGCGCTGTCGTATTTTATTTTTAACTTGCGGGAATTATAATCATAAGTTTCTTAATTATAATAAGAAAGGTCGAAAAATTGAAATCTTTAGGAGAGTATTTGTTATACCATCGAAATGCGTATATTAATACGCTCTTCGCTTCTTGTGTGCTTCTGATAATCTTTTTAATATTTGGAATCGTAAATCCTTCAAAAGATGGAATTATATATTTTTTAATGACATTTTTTATTTGGTCAACGGCAATAACCATCTCAATTTTATTCGGAATAATTTCGATGTCCAAGAAGCAAGTAATAATATCGGGCATCGTTGCTTACATCAGCTTGGCGATAATTATAATTTTGTTGTACAACATCGTGTTTCCCTCGATCGACACACCCAGACTTTTTTTTATGGCATTAATATTTTCGATATTAAATCTTGTTGTATGCCTTGTACCTGTAATTGCCATTGTTGTGATAAAGAAAAAAACAAAAGAATGAAGCTCGCAAATGTCTTAAGATTGATGCAAATATTTAGAGTTTCACTACTACTTCTTTTCTATCGAGTATTAAAACCATTGCGGTAATAAGCGCAATCACTGATAGTCCAATAATCCAATCAATTTCGTACCCAATAATGTCAACAATCAAAAATTCGAGGACAATAGCGACTATATACACTAAAAAGAGACTTTTTCCGTAACTATCTAAAACGAAAATCGGTTTTTGCAACTTTTTGTCGATCGCAATAAACACAAACGCGATTAATATCGACGCGCCGGAACTTATTAAAATATAAGTCAAGGTGACTTGTCTCTTATTTGGATACATTTCAGGAAGCGGCCATAGAATAAAGCCTAATGCAAATACTAACGCTCCAATAATCGCGAAAATCGCGTACTTCTTTTTCTCTTTAACCTTCTCGTTAAGCAATAAATAATCGCCCGCACAGGTAGCGTATATCATTTGTGCTGAAAATCCGAATATAGTGCCTAAAATGCCCCCATGAACTGAAGCAATTGCATAATCTCTCCACTCAGTGAAAATTAACATTATCTGATAAAAAATAATCATCCCAGTAGCCGCCAAAGCCCGAGGCTTGGATTTCAGCCATAGAAATGGTAACGCGATGAAACCAACGAGCCCAAGCGTGGGTAGTACATCCCATCGAATGACCGGAATGCCGGCAATTATTACTGGTACTCCATTATCCGTTTTTATGAATTCGCCTCCATCAATGATAAATACGAGTAGTCCGAGACCTAATATTATCCCATAGCGAATCAACATGTGCGTTACCGCAGAGCCCGTACCGCTTTTTTCTTTGCGACGCCTAAACGACAGCGGCATCAACAATCCCATAATTAAAATGAAGGCGGGAGTGCCTATGTCAAAGAAATTCATAGTTGTCGTTGTGGTTGAATTTTCTGGGTGTTCCAAAAAAAATCTTAATAGTCCTTCTCTAAGTGCTCTAGGAAGAAACATCGTAACCACGAGCATAATCATAATGTACCCTCTCGCGTGATCAAGCCAATAAATCCTTTTAGGCTTTTCTTTAGGAATTTCTTTAGGCTTTTCTTCAGGAATTTGAGACTCGTTATTCATAATATAAAATCAACTCGTATGTTTTTTTAAAATACAAAATGAGATTGGGATTAAAAATATTTAAGCGTTTAACTTTTTACCTATTCGTTCTTTGTGTCTTAGGTAGGTTTGGATTCCTCAGATTTTTCTTCTTTCCTCAAGTTTAACGCGTTCTTGAGTTTTTCGCTTAAATTCCAGAATTCGTATTCTAAATTACCTATAGGTTCTGAGATTCCCGTACTTAATGCGTCTTTAAACCAATTCTGTAGTCGATTCAATCCCGTCGTCATAGATTGCTTCAAGTCTCTAATTGTCTGCAAGATCATTGTCGCATTATTTACAACATAAGCGTTAAGGTCTCCCCCCTCTGGACTTTTTGCGGAACTTATTGCCATTCCTTCAAAGAAATCAACCATTTCGCCTTCTTCTTTTAGTATCGGATCGCCCTTCTGTACATCCTCCACTAATTGGACTAAATCTTTAAAAAAATCCATTGAATCAGGAGGTTGAACTTCAAATTTAACCGCGTGAAAATCGCTTTGTACGCCTAAAGACATGTCGTTTAATCGAAAAACTTCAAAACCTAGACCTTCTTCTAAAAGGGTGTGGTCCCACACGATCGCGACGGCCTTCGCATTTACATTTTGCCAGTAAAAATGATTTTTTTTATCGACTTCGCTTAAGAAAGGTCCCATTCCCGGATGACTATGGTACCACCCCACAATGAAAAAACCTATCTCTGCAAGGTCCGTTTGAAAAGTCTCCACATTCGCGTAATCGGTTTCTGAAAATTCTACTTCAACCTTTTTTCCATGAGTCATAGGTAAAGCGTCGTATATGATTACTTGATCGTTCTCTATTTTACCCACACATAGACCCATTATTTCTTTCCAAATTTTCTTCTCTAGGCTCATTGAACCAAAGCGTAAAACGTGCAACAGCATCTTTTGATACGCTTTTGGCTTTATTATAACTACATCTTCCGACAGCGACATATTCTAACCATTATTTTGTACTATAAATAAATATTAATTGTATTTACTCTCTTTTATACCTATTCTTCATGTTCGGACGTGAGAAAAGTGAATCGTATTAGACCGATGAAAATAACCAATAAGAAAATTGATCCCCATAAATTAAACGGAAAGTAATTATAAGTTAAGAAAAATACACCAGACATCGGTACGACGAGTGTAGCCAACAAGTAGTAGCCGAGCTTAAAAGTATTGATTGATTTTTCCTGCTTTAAATCGCTACTATTATCGTTGACGATTAAGAAGATGGAAAGAAATGGTGCTAAACTCACAAGATGGTGGTCCCAAGAATCGAAATAAACAAGCAGCATAATGATCATCCCAAAAATAATCGCTTCATTCATGCCTATTAAAGAATTTCTTCGAAAGAGATAGATTAAAAATCCCGGAACCGCAATCCCCAAACTGACAATAAAGAAAACAAAAATGTTATTAGCGGGAGCATTTAATACATAGAACAGGTTGAGAATTGCCCTCGTAACGCTTATTGAATTATTAATTCCTTCCTCTGTATATTCCCCAGAAAGGTTTATATCTAGAAATCCTTGCCAAAGAGCTGGAAATACGATAAAATATAGGAGGGATATTAACAACGGAATAATTATTCCCACTAATCGAGAGATTAATAATTTAAAATCGATTTTTTTCATCTTATAATAACTTATCAAAACGAAAGGTATGATAAAAATTGCCAAGGGCTTAATTGAAATGCTAAATCCGATTAATAAACCCCCGCACAAATCAGATACGACTGAATTATTCATAAATAGAAATAAGGCGAGTAAAATGAGTAATGTAATAAGATTATTGACTTGTCCTAAGGCGTAATTCATAAAATGCGGAAAGACCGCGAGATAAATTACGATAAATTTTAAAATTATGTCCTTAGAAACTACAATATCGTTTTTATTTTGGATTTTATTGACGATCACAACGATAAGATAACAATTTAATAGGTTTACAACCAAGCTGCATATTTGAAACAGCAAATACCCCAATTCGTAGCTCAATAATGCGAAAGGTGCAAAAAAATACGCTGAGATTGGGAAATATCTGTAAGGAAAGTTATAATAAGTCTGATCGTAGAGATAGTTGATATTTTCGAGTATAATCTTACCTGCGTTATAGTAGGTCAAAAAATCGCTCGTTTCTGAATAAGTTGTGAAAAAAAATAAAAGCAGTGATATTGTAAAATAAACAACATGAATACAAATTCCAATGTATAGGAACCTTTTATCGAATTTCATTAATAATTCAAAAAGAGCCTAATTATTTTAATTAATTCTTTTTACAATTTGTAATAATCGGCTTTCTTTTTCTTTGGTTTCTTAGACATTCTGTGCTTATAGGTCTTTTCCGTGAAAATATAAATGTGATCTATTTTATTCGGCCTCACACCCTCGTCCACATTTATCCAGACATCGAAGGGATTATTTTCTGTAGCTTTTGACGTTGATTCAACTTTGCTTCCATCTATTTCAATTGATGTTATTTTCTGATTAAAATATGTATCTGAGCCAGCTCCTCCTTGTATCAATACAACCATGCCTTTTCGGATTCGGCCGTTATTCAACTGAACCTTTGCTTCTTTTTGATTTTTTGAGTAACCGGTAATTGTACCCATTTTTATTAAACGCCAGTGCGATAAATTCGTAGGGCTTTTATGTTGTTGGTCCTCTTGAGTAACTCGTTTAACATAGAAACCAGTCGTAAAACCTCTGTTGTACTCCTTTTTTAGTTCGTAAATCCACTTGCCCACCATTTTTTTAGAATCAGTAGAAAAGGAACCGTTGTAATACGCTTCAATCGCTTGGCGATATATTTTTGTAGTTACTTCTACATAATGGGGATCTCTCATCCTTCCTTCGATTTTAAACGCGTCTATTTTTGCGTCAATCATCTCTGGAATAAGTTCGATTGCGCAGAGGTCTCTTGAATTTAAAAATCGCTCTCCATCGTATATGTACTCGTTATTCTCCTCGTCAATAACCCTCCATTGGCGTCTGCAAGGTTGTACACAACGACCTCGATTAGCTGAAAACTCTTCGCTTCCACACACATCCTGTGAGAAATAACATCTCCCCGAAATTGAAGTGCACATTGCGCCGTGCACAAATACTTCCAGTTCAGCCTTAGATAACTTTCCTTTTATTTCTTTTATCCTTTCTAAAGAGCACTCTCGCGCAAGAATAAGTCTTGAAGCGCCAAGGTCTTCGTAAAACTTAGCGCTCATCGAATTCGAAATATTGGCTTGTGTCGAAATGTGAAAAGGTATTCCAATATCTTTTGCGTATTGTATTGCAGCAATATCGTGAACGATAACTGCATCAAAATTAATTCCATTTGCGTATTCAATCGTTTGCAAAATATCATTTAATTCATTTTCGTAAATTAGAATGTTTGTTGTAAGATATGCTTTAAGACCGTTATCGTGGCAAAGCCGTACTGCGCGGTCTAATTCTTCCTTAGTAAAGTTATCCGCTTGAGCTCTCATATTAAATTCTTTAGCACCAAAATAAAATGAATCCGCGAATTTCAAACCAGCTTTAATCGATTTAATGTTTTTGGCTGGAGCCATTAGCTCGACTTTCTTCATTCTCTAATCCCAATTGAAAAAAGGAGTTGTTCGTTTAAAATTGTGATGGAATTAACTTTTAGCAATTCTTATAAATTTAAGAAGGAAATATAGTTATGCAAAACGAAATTACTAAAAAATCAAATCTTTTCAGAAAAGATGGCTCCTTGCTGCAGCGTGGGTGGGCACGAAAGCCGATTCTTAAATATAATAGAGAAAATATAGCAGTGAAGTGGCATCGAATCAAAGAATGGAGCCATTATTCCGTTCAAGATCAAGAGCAAGGATTTGGATTGCTCATTACGCTTGGCGATGTAGGATTTTTAACCCTCATCGGTTTTAATTGGTTGGACTTCAAGAATTGTAAGAAGTACACGAGGGGCAGTTTGCGGTTCTTAACGCGCGGAAAATACACTTGGCCTCGCAGTTCTTTAGAAAAAGCTGATATTAAGCTTCCTGGGTGGAATTACAGCGCAGTTTTCTTGCAAAGAAAGGGGAAGCGAATTTTATCGTTTAATTATCCTAGATTTAAAGGACTTAAGGGCAGTGTTGTTCTATACGACGATCCAAACATGGATAACACAGTAGTGGTAACGGGGTATGAAAATGATCATAGACAATTTTATTATAATCATAAAGTTAATTACATGCCCGCGAAGGGCAAGTTAATTTTTAACAAAAAACAATACGAGTTCAACCCAGAGACATCGTTTGGGCTTCTCGATTGGGGAAGGGGAGTATGGCCGTACAATACACATTGGCTTTGGGGATCTGCGTGTGGGAAAGTCGATGGCGTTCCAGTTGCGTGGAATATTGGATACGGTTTCGGGGATTTATCTACACATACCGAAAATATCGTATTTTACGATGGCAAGGCTCATAAACTCGATCAGGTTATATTTCACCACGAGAATCGCGATCCAAACAAACCGTGGCGGTTTACTAGCAATGATGGCAGGTTCAATATGGTATTAGAACCATTAATCGGTGATTATAGTAAATTAAATATGGGATTATTTCTAAGTGATTCCTCAGTAATTCATGGAATTTACTCGGGAGATATTGTCTTAGACAATGGAAAAAAGATTCAAATCGATGGGCTATTAGGACACGCAGAGGACATCTATTGGCGATGGTGAGAATAAAAAATTGGTGTTTATTAAATGGGAATCCTTAAAAAATCCCATTTATCAGCATGAAGGTTGGGCTGTTATAGACGCTTGCATGGAATATTTTAATGATAAATTCTATCTTTTCTTTTCTGCTTTTTATAAAGACCGTGGAAAA
>Ga0209427_10007224_pt1 | contig 12589 bp, 13 predicted proteins | sample DeeMarSWOR136_30_FD_187465 | JGI IMG/M metagenome (GOLD analysis project Ga0209427, IMG submission 187465) | Marine sediment microbial communities from White Oak River estuary, North Carolina - WOR-1-36_30 (SPAdes) (version 2) | ecosystem: Environmental > Aquatic > Marine > Intertidal zone >... | reverse complement strand
GCAATATCGCTTATATGGCATATTATATCTCCCTGTACAGCCGCATCAACGTTAGATATCGTCTCATCCCGGCTTTTCACGCAATCCAGCAGGTTCCTCACGTGGTTACCGCTTTTAACAAGCTGAATATCGTTGGGCCCAAACTCCGTCGAGAGCAGCTCTTTCGGATGAGCGGTGATGCCCCCACGGTTTACCTGGACCCAGCCTTTGGTTCCTTCGAATGCGGTGCCGTGACTTTGTATCTTGCCGTAGCGCTTCGACCATTCTTCTCGGCAGGGCCAGCCCGTAAAGTTCATGGTGACACCGCTGTCATACTTGCACACAACATCCCAGTTTCCGGCCGTATCGCAGACACCATCCGACGAGGGCCATTCACCTTTGCCTTCAATCTCCAGTGGTGTTTTAACCTTGTCACCACCACCCCAAATGGCGATATCCACTGGGTGAATCCCCCAACCTGCGATAAATCCAAGCGCATAATCGGAGATGAACCACCACAGGCTGTTCGAGCAGCGGTCCTTCGTATAGGGCACATAGGGAGCCGGGCCAAGCCAGAAGTCATAATCAATCCAGTCCGGCTCAGGGACAGGTTTAGGATCTCCCCCGGAAGAGCTGCCGGGAGACCACACATTAATGGTGTGCAGCTTTCCTATCCGCTCGTTCAAGGCCAGCTCACAGGCAAAACGGAAGTTCCGGCTCGACCTTTGCTGCGTCCCGAACTGAAATTTTCTTCCATACCTGTGGACGGCTTCGCGCATCGCCTGATCCTGCTGGACAGACAAGCCCATTGGCTTTTCCATATAGACATCTTTTCCCGACCTGACCGCCGCCAGTGACGTCAGTACATGCCAGTGGTCAGTCGTGGCCACAAGAACTACATCAATATCATCACGCGCCACCAGTTCGCGAAAGTCCTCGTACATCACGCACCCGGTATCCTGATAGTGCCTATTAACAATGTCCCGTACCGCCTCGCGCCTCTGCTTCTTCAAGTCGCATATCGCCACGACGCGTGCGTCCTTTTGTCCGAGAAAGTTGTACATCACTCCCGTGCCCTGCGGCCCTACGCCGATACAACCTACAATAATCCGATTGCTCGCAGCGACGTTACCGGCCTTACCCAGCGCCGAAGACGGAACAAAATACGGGAAGCCAACTGCGGCCACGGACATGCCCGCTGCTCCCGACAAAAACCGGCGACGTGATATCATCTTCTTATTTCCCATGTGTTTTCCTCCTGCATATCTTATACATGCACCTTCTTTTAAGTTTCTTGTCTCCTGATTTTACATACCTTACAGATGCCAGGGGCTGCGCATCGACCTTGTTAGCATCCGGTTTGCCTGGGCATCGTTAATAAATTCTTCTTTTTCGGAATTCCATTTCAGTCTGCGTCCCAGCCGCACCGCGATATCACTTAGCTGGCACAGCGTATCAGAACGTACGGCTACATCCACAGGGGCTACAGTCTGTTGTCTGGTCCTCATACAGTCAAGCAAGTTCTTACTGTGATTGTCACTGACCGGCAGATTAATCTCATCAGGGGCTATCGTCTCTTTTAAAAGAGATTCCGGAGAGGCGTTGATTCCCTGGCGATTAACGTGGACCCAGCCTTCCTCTCCCTCAAAACGGACTCCCTGCCTGTTCTTTGTGTTATCGGTGAAGTGGATAGTGACACCGTTAGAATACCGCAGGTTTACTTCCCAACTCTTGGCACAATCCAATACACCCTCATCGGGGAATACCGCCTTACCTTCAACTTCCGTCGGGCCGGTCAGTTCCGTCCCGTTTCCCCATTGAGCAATATCCAGGTGGTGAACACCCCAGGCCGATATGAATCCTAATGAATACAGGCTTATTCGTTCGTGCGTCCATCCGTTTAAGATGGCATCAGTAAAGGGAGACCATTGTGCGGGACCAAGCCAAGCCTGGTAATCCAGGACTGGCGGAACAGGTTTTTGTGGGAATTTCTCGTTGAATTCTCCAGCCGGCACGCCCACCCTAATGGTGTGGACTTTTCCGAGTCTGCCGTTTCGCGCTAATTCACATGCAAAACGGAAATTGCGATCCGACCGCTGCTGTGTTCCGAACTGAAAAATGCGTCCATAGCGGTGAATGGTTTGACGAAGAATCCCGGCCTCTGCAAAGCTCATTCCCACCGGCTTTTCCATGTACATATCTTTGCCTTGTTTGGCTGCCTCGGCGGCCATTATGACATGCCAGAATACAGGCGAGGCAATAAGAACCGCATCAATATCAGGTCTGGACAAAAGTTCGGAGAAATCATGGTACGTTTTACATACTTTTTGATTATATTTCTCATCAACCATCCTCTTTGCGAGCTGCCGTCTTTCTTTGTTAACGTCGCACACCGCCACGACCCGGGCATCCGATAAATCCAGGAAGCTCTGCATGACCGCCCTGCCGCGGCCTCCGACTCCGATAACCCCCATAACAATCCTGTCGCCGGCGGCAACGCCTCCTTGTTTACCCAACGCCGATGAATTAATTAAATGTGGAAAACCGACGGCCCCCACAGCAGTACCTACAGCTTTTTTCAAAAAACTGCGTCGCGTAACATTTTTATAGTACGACAAAGCCAACCTCCTTTCCATATTAATGCTTTACCTGCATCCGTATCTGCCTGTCGAAAGAACCAATATGGACTGTCGATTTTAACCAAAACAAAAGTAGGCGTCAAAAGAAAAAGCCTGAAAACCGCAGGGCCGGATGAAATGATAATGACCGGTTTTGTGATTGTTCCATAGGTAATAATCGCTGTGTAATGACATACTCAGCGGTCGGCATTATGACTTTTAATCGCCGATTATTATGGTATACTCAATTTTTCTTATAACTAAAGCCTTATAGACTCAAATGGACAGAAACCAATGGCATTACCGATAGTAGCAATAATTGGCCGGCCGAACGTGGGCAAGAGCAGCCTTTTTAACGCGCTGGCCGGCGAGATGATAAGTATCGTCGAGCCGACCGCCGGAGTGACAAGAGACCGCGTCAGCACCTTCGTCGGAAAAGACGACAGGTACTTCGAGCTTATCGATACCGGCGGATACGGAGTAGTGGACAGCGACCGGTTAAGCGAGCATATCGAACAGCAAATCGGGGCGGCAATTGAGTCGGCAAACCTCGTGCTGTTTATGGTCGATATTCGTGACGGCGTTGTGCCACTGGACCAAATAATAGCGCGTCTGCTTCGCAAACACGAGCTTGACGTCATAGGGGTTGCCAACAAAGCGGACAACGCAAAAATGTTTCCTGCTGCGGGTGAATTCGGTAAACTCGGCTTCGGGGAATTTCTTTGCATCTCGGTGAAGAACAATCTCAATAAATCGGTCCTGCTCGACAGGATTTTCGAGAGAATCGAACATCTCGAATCGGCCAAGCCAAAAGAGCCGGCCATGAAGATAGCGATAGTCGGCAAAAGAAATGCCGGCAAAAGTACCCTTGTCAACGCAATGGCAGGCTCCGAGAGGGTAATAGTGAGCGAAACGCCGGGTACCACCAGAGACGCCGTGGACGTGCGGTTCGAAAAAGACGGGCAAACCATTATCGTCATTGATACGGCGGGGATAAGAAAAAAGAGCAAAATAGCAAACAGCATTGAGTTTTACAGCACAGTCCGTGCGACAAAGTCTATTATCCGGGCTGATGTCGTCCTGTTTCTAATCGATGCCACGCTTCCGGTTTCACAGGTTGATAAAAAACTGGCCAAATTTATTACCGAGGAACACAAAAGCTGCATAATCGTTATCAATAAGTGGGACCTGGCTAAAGACTCGGCTGCAACCAGTGACTACGAGGAATATTTGACGAAGCGGCTGCCGGTGTTAAAATACGCACCGATAGCCTTTACGACCGCAACCAAAGCAAAGAATGTACAGAGTGTTTTGGACTTGGCGGCTGATATCTTCAAGCAAACAACTACTTGGATACCTACCGCCAGGCTGAACAAGGCTTTTGAAATTATACGGACCGAGCGTGTCAGTGGAAAACGCAAGACCGGCCGGCCAAAGATTTACTATGCCACACAAATCGCCGTCAATCCGGTTACGATACTAATGTTTGTGAACAGGCCGGAGCTTTTTGAAGAAAATTATATGCGTTTTATAAAGGGCAGACTTCAAACGATGCTGCCCATAGATGAAGTACCTATTAGGCTGCTGGCCCGACCTCGCGGCAGTCAAAAAAATGAGGAAAACCGACGCAAGCGAAAATGACTTCGTCTATTGAAAGGATTTATTCGCATATTTCAAAAATTATCAGGAGTGATATATGTTAGTGGCGATTCTCTTAACTGCTGTTCTTGCATTTGCATTAGCGTATGCCGTCTATGGGCGGTTCCTGGCCCGTCGTTATGAATTGGATGACACTCGTCCGACTCCCAGCCACACCGATTATGACGGTATTGACCGCGTTCCGGCACACAAGGCGGTCCTGCTGGGGCACCATTTTTCTTCTATCGCCGGTGCGGCACCGATAGTCGGGCCGATCATAGCATCATTGGCCTTCGGGTGGCTGCCCGTTGTGCTGTGGATTATATTAGGCTCGATTTTTATCGGGGCCGTAATTGATTTTTCCTCGCTGGTTGCCTCCATCCGGCACAATGCCCGGTCTATCGCGGAAGTCGCCAGACAATACATGTCCCCAGTAGCATACAGGCTCCTACTGGCCTTTATCTGGTTGACCCTGGTTTATGTCCTGACGGTCTTTGCAGACCTGACCGCTACGACATTCACCGATGACGGCGGCGTAGCAACCTCATCTCTAATGTTTATAGTACTGGCAATTTTTTTCGGGCTGGCTATTAACAAAATGAAAATTCCTCTGTTGCGGGCATCTTTAATATTTGTACCTCTGGTGTTTTTGGCCATATGGGCCGGCCAAAAAATTCCGATATCCGCCGACTTGATTCCCGAAATCATAGCGGGAGAGCCGAAGAAAACGTGGGCACTGATATTAATTCTATACTGTTTTCTTGCGTCAACCACACCCGTCTGGATACTTTTACAACCTCGCGATTATCTCTCATCCTATTTGCTTTACGCCTCTGTTATAAGCGGTTTTGTCGGTATACTAATAGGAGGTTTTACGATCCAATATCCGGCTTTTACCGCCTGGAATGTTCCAGCAACAGGCACGTTATTTCCGATTCTGTTTATTACCGTCGCCTGCGGTGCATGTTCAGGCTTTCACTCGATTGTAGCCTCGGGGACATCGTCCAAACAGCTTAACAAAGAAAGCGACGGAAAGGCCATCGGCTACGGGGGAATGCTGCTCGAAGGTCTCGTCGCAGTAATAGCCCTGGCCACCGTGATTATGCTTCCAAAAGGCGACCAGCTTACCCTGAAAGCCCCGCTGGTAATCTACGGCAGGGGGATCGCGAGTTTTCTATCCGCTATGGGGATACCGGAAAATCTGGGCTTTTCTTTTGGATTGCTTGCACTTTCGGCCTTTATCCTTACGACTTTAGACACGGCCACAAGATTAGGACGGTATATATTCGAGGAGCTTTTCAACCTTAAAGGAAAGTCTTCGCGTTATATTTCCACTTTTGCCACACTTACACTGCCTGCTATATTCGTTTTAATCAACCTCAAAGACGCACGGGGCAATCTAATCCCGGCGTGGAAGGCCATTTGGCCTGTCTTCGGCGCTTGCAATCAACTCCTGGCCGGTCTGGTGGCATTGGTAATCGCGGTGTGGTTGAAAAAGACAGGCCGAAGGTTTGGATTCATTATTGGCCCGGTTTTATTTATGAACACTGTGACCGTTTGGGCGTTGGTGCTTCTGCTTCGTAACTATCGTTTTTCTGCCGTCGGTATTATCGCCGCCGTTCTACTACTGCTGGCCTTGGTCCTGATTGTCGAAGCCTTCAGAACATTCAAAAAGATTATCATTGCTTAACAAAAACGGGATTGGAAAACCACCATTTATCCGGGGGGGCCCTTCGAGGCCTTTGTAGAAGAAACGGGTATCAACTTAAATTTTGCTTCTGCCGGCTGCTGAGGATTCTTTAACTCGATTTCCCCTTTGCGAACGAATTCCGGAGGGAAATTGTAAACGACCTTTCTTGGCGGCACATCTTCTCCCTTTTCCGTGTCATCATCAAGAATATACAGGGTCATCTTCGGTAATGGTTGTAGCCTATATGCCCGCTCGGCCTCAGGTGTGGCCCTAATGACAATAGGAAGCAGTACATCAGACAGATTGTTTACATCAACGTAGTATTTGCCCTGCAGGGCCGGACTTAAGGCTATACTGAGCGTTGGTGCCTTTATGGTGTAATCGCTAAGCCGGTCCGGTTCCGGCGGCAACGTCACTTCCACTGACTGGGCGGCCTGTCTTGTTTGGCCTGCTGTCAGCCTGATGTAAGGTGTTTCGTTGATTGACGAGACTCTTGCCTGCTCAATTTCCCTGAGTGTCAACATTACTTCTGCAAAGAGTTTTTCGGGGCCCCAATCCTCCGGCACGAGCATATCCACCTGCACCGGATCAACGGTTGCACCACTTATTGGATTTCCGTTCTCATCTATACACTTTACATCCAACGGTCTGCTAACAAGCCTAACAACTTTAACAGAGAGCGTTTTCGGCTTGCATGATTCGACTTTGAGGCCAAGCCTTTTTATTTCCTCATCTTTCTTCAGGAATGGCAGCAGGGGCAGAGGATAACTGGCAGGTTCATCCATTTTTTCCTTTGTGGCATCAAAATCAATTTCGAGCCTCTCCTCTTCTAATTTCCTCCTTATATTAGCAATCTTTCGCAGGGGACCTTTAAGAACAATCTCCTCAATAGTAACGGACGATGCGTTGTCGAAACTTACCCAAAGTTCGGGATTAGACTTGACAACCCTAATCTTAACATTTGAAACGGGAAAGTCTTCATCCAAAGCCAGGTCGGACCAGATCCAGATTAAGATTGTGATGAACACCACAATCACTATTTTGCCGTATTTTGGTTTTCTCATCATTTTGATTTGCTGATACTATGCCAAATCTTTTTGTTCCCGGCCAGGCTCTTTACCGGGATGACCCCAAAGCCTCTCGACAATAGGTACATACTCGGCCATCGCACTGGTCAGATGCTTTCTTAGCTGAGACTCGCTTATGTCTCGGGTCAACTTTCCCTTCTGAGCAAGCGTAATAACACCGGTCTCCTCACTTACCACCAAACAGGTAGCGTCGGAACCAGCCGTTATGCCTATAGCGGCCCGGTGCCTGGAACCGAGTTGAACACCGTCAATACTACCGGCTTCAGCCAAAGGCAACTGCACCCTGGCGGCAACTACTCTATCGCCCCGTATTATAACGGCCATGTCATGAAGGGCGGTACCGGGCTGAAAAATGGTCTTGAGCAGCTCAGACGTAACCATGGCATCGATTCGAACGCCGGTTTCTATAAACTCGCCTAACGCTACCCGCTTCTCAATAACAATGATGGCTCCGGTTCGGGCGGCGGAAAGTTCAGTCACAGCAGTGACCATTTCTTCGACGGTTTTTACCAACTGCGGTGATGAACTCGCCCAAAACCTGGGCTGGCCTATTCGTATGAGTGCTCTTCGGATTTCCGGTTGAAATGCTGCGACGGCAATGACCAAAACGCCAATTAAAAAGCCCCGATAAAGATACTCCAGCCGCTCGAACCTAAGCTGCTCGGCCACCAGATTTAGAATGAGCACGCCGGCAATAAGAATGAATATTACACTGCGGAACAACCTCTCTCCGCGAGTACCTTCGAGGAAGTCAACAACCCAGTAAACAACAAGGCCTATAAGAAACAACTCGATAACAACACGCCACCATTCATACCCTGCCACCCGGTAGAAATAATCTAAGAGCGTTCCCACAAATCAAATCCTTTTTTTACAAGTGCACAAGAACATAGGAGCACAAGGCGGCCTATGATTTACGCACTTATAATTTGTGTCCTTGTGCTCTACACGTCAGGGTATTCTTTTATCTGAGAGCCTGCTCGGCCTGTCCAAAAGCAAAACCCTGTCTATGTCTGCCATCATCTCCTGTTGATTAATACGAAGATTGCGCTTGTGCCGTCTCTGGCCCTCAGCCAGTGTCTCGCCCGGTTGCTGGGAAGAACAGCCAAAGGGCAGAAAAACAAAAGTACACAGGAAGACAAGCAAAATCACTTTACAGATAAAAAAATAAGCCTTTTTCATCACTTTTTCCCTTTTCGAAATCTAAAAAAAGCCGACTATAGTCCTCTGATCATCACTTTTGTACCGGTCTGCCGCTACATTCCCTATTTGAGCAGCACAAAACCCACCGCTATTTATTAACTTATTATAGCGGCTATCGACCATGCTGTCAACTTAAAAAGCCACCTTTTCAGTGCGAAAATACCGGCTAAAATCCAAATTTTCTTGACTGATAACAGCCAAAGTGGTAATAACCACGCAACTGTGATAAATAGGAGGAAATATATATGGACAATAATCGACGGAATTTTCTGAAGATGGCGGCTTCCGGGATGGCTGCGGCGGCATTGCCCGGATACGCACAGGAACTAAAAAAACAAGGAAAAAAGAGCAAATCTGTAGCCCAGACAGTGCTGCCGCGCTGGCGGGGATTCAACCTGCTGGATATGTTCACAATGCGCAGCAAAGGCGACTTCCGAGAGGATGATTTCCGCTGGATACGCGATTTGGGCTTTGACTTCGTTCGTTTTCCGATGTGCTATCGGCTGTGGATAGAAGACGACGACGATTACAAGATCCACGAGCCGATGCTCGAAAAACTCGACCGGGCTGTAGAGCTTGCCAATAAATATGGTCTTCATGTCAGCCTGAATTTCCACCGCGGCCCCGGCTATTCGGTCAACCGCGAATTCACCGAACCGCATAACCTCTGGAAAGACGCAGAGCCGCTCAAGGCATTTTGTTTCCACTGGCAGATGATGGCCAAGCGATACAAGGGTATCTCAAAGGACAAGCTCAGCTTCGATTTGATTAATGAGCCGCCTTCTATCGGCAATCGAATGAGCCGGGCCGACCACGAGCGCGTAGTTCGCACGGCGGTAGCGGCCATTCGCAAGATAAATCCCGACCGCATCGTCATAGCCGATGGTATGAGCTGGGGCAATGAGCCGGCACCCGAGCTGGCCGACCTTGGCATCGGCCAGAGTACACGGGCGTATCAGCCAATGTTCATCAGCCACTACAAGGCCTCCTGGGTCAACAGTAAGAATTATCCAGAGCCAGCCTGGCCGGGCCACGGCTGGGACCGAAAACGTCTTGAGCAGCACTACCAGAAATGGGTGGACCTTGCGAAAAAAGGTGTGGGCGTGCACTGCGGAGAAGGCGGAACTTACAACAGGACGCCTCATAAAGTGGTTCTGGCGTGGTTGCGTGACGTACTGGAAATCCTTACAAGCAACGGAATAGGCCTGGCACTTTGGAACTTCCGCGGGTCATTTGGGATTATTGATTCAGGTCGAAGAGATGTGGAATACGAAGACTTTCACGGCCATAAGCTCGACCGCAAGCTGCTAAATCTATTACAGGAATTTGCATAGTCGAGAACCCTTCCAACCCTAGCCGGGAGATCTGAATGCGAGTAGGCTATTATTTAGCTGAAGTTGGTAAATATGGCTGAATAAAATGGTTTCTTCAAGAAGCTGGGATAAAGACAAGATGGAACTATACAGGATAGATTTTGATGCGATGCAATGGGAATCAGCGGCAGCGGGTATTAGAATCAAAGCTCACGAGCGAGGCGGCAAAAGGCTGCGGTTAGCGGAATTTGGCAAAGAGTTTGTAGATCCCGACTGGTGCACCAAAGGGCATGTTGGATATGTCTTGGAGGGGCAACTGGAAATAGACTTCAATGGGGATGTGATTTCATTCGGCCCAGGTGACGGACTATTCATACCGGCCGGCGAAGAACATAAACATAAAGGCCGAGTTCTTTCAAATGTAGTACGACTAATTATGGTCGAAGATGTGTAGTATTTGATTGAAGGTCGGCATGTATCAGGATTCGGTTTTAGGAACCTCGTCCAGAGGAATGTCCCTCTCATACTGAAATACTTTTTCAATCGGTATGTCAAAAGCTATAGATATTCTAAATGCAAGGGGCAAAGAGGGTGCATACTTACCGGATTCGATGGCGATGATTGTCTGGCGGGTCACACCTACACGGTCGGCCAACTGCTGCTGGGTCATCTCGCCGTTGTCAAAACGCAGCCGGCGAATCTGGTTTTTTAAATCACTTTTCGCCATCTTTACCTCCCCGGCCGTAACAAACAAGAGTTGTGAGAGCATGAGCCACAATTGCGGTTATCCATCCACCGAGAACAATCCGGGCAAGCCAATAGGCCGGTATCAGGCTATCCAGTCCTGCCGCCACCCACGTCGTAAAACATACCGCGATGAAAAATGCATAAGTTGAGCCAAATGCAATCACCATTGCCCGGCGGTCGATCATTAAGTCCCGCTCATCACAATCAATTCGCCCCTTCCTTTTTCGAAAGATAACAAGCGGTCCAAGTACCGTCAAAGTAAGGACTGGGCACGCGTAACCCGACCCAAGCCACCATGCTTCCAGGAATTCGTACTCGCATTTCTTCACAAAGAGTGCCATAAGAATAATACTCGCAACCGTGACTATAACAACAACGCCCAATTGAAACCATGCAATCTTTTGTCCTCTATTCATGATTTTTCTCCTTTCCCTGTCCAGCCGTACTGAATCAGAATGGCTATGGATTCGACAAGCCTTACGGTAACAAGGGCCACCATGAGTACAGCAGGTAATGCGATTGTTGGAATCGAATTAACAGCGAAAGTTGGGATAGTACAAACGATGATAACAATACACCATAGAGTGCAATAACCGATGATATGAACTTTCTTCTCAATGATTGCATCTCGTTCATCGAAACTCACCCGCCCAGGTTCCTTGCCGATTAGAACAGGAGAAAGGCCCATGATTAGTGACACCACGGCAAGAATGAGTAACCCGATAAGAATTAGTATATGACCTGCAATCAATGATATAGCGATTGTAATTAAACTCATGGGAATACCAACAGCGGCTATTTTCAAATTGAACCGTGCGATTTTTTGCTGCCTGTTCATGATTTTTCTCCTTCAGTTTTCCAGCCGTACTGAATGAGTGCGGAGGTGGATGACACTATCATGTAAATAGCTGCGCCAACCAGTGGTATTATGGGCAGCGCAAGAGGCGGGAAGCTGCCCAAGGGCCCCACCGCAAAGTAACAAACCATTGTGGTCGCTACCATACCCAGACCACAACCTATCCAGCCAAAAAGTTTAGCTCTGCGGTGTATCTGGCCATCCCGCTCGTCAAAGTCTACTTCTCTATCTGCTTTGCGAAAAATAGTCTTTGCCATTGCCACAAGGACCAGCGAGATAACGATTACCACAGTCACGCGGTTCGGGGGCATCAAACGCTCTTCAGGCGGAAGTGTCCCTGCCGCTATCACGCTAATCATCGAGCCCGCTATTATTACGATCAGATTAAACCAAGCGATTTTCTGCCATCTATTCATGATAATTCTCCTTTATCTGTCCAGCCGTATTCCTCCAATATTACTACCGCGTCTACCAGCGCAACAAAAAACATCCCTCCGAATACCATCCACGGCAGATAATTAACCGTGATTGTACCTTTTGGCCCTATTATGAACCACGGAATCATAGCAGCCAGGACAAATAGGGGCCAGAAACCACCATACGCCGCCAACATTGCCTTTCTTTTTATTAGCAAATCCCTTTCATCAAGCTGCACCTCTTGCTTATTTTTCCTAAAGAAAAGCGGCGCTAAAGCTGAGAACCCCATAATCCCTATGAACCCAAATCCACCAGCCGCTCGACGGAGCGGCAGACCAAAACCAAAGTATGCCACACCAACCGCGATTAGACTCAAAACCAGCGCCACTAACAACATCATCAACGTAAACAATGCTATTTTCTGTTGCCTGTTCATAATATTTACCCTTTCCAAACTGCGATTTATGTTCTTTCAATGTAAAGCATACCGAACATAATGTATAGTATGCTTTACATCTTGTCAAGTATAAATTACATTTTTTTTGAAAATTTTTTAAAATATTTGACTTTTTTAGGGTGGAAGTTTCGTAACTCCTTTGACTATAAGTTGTTACTCTAAGTCAGGAAGCGATTCCTTTTTTGCAAATTTAGGCAGAAACAGTGTTTTTAACGCTTTTACCTGTATGTCCTTGAGCAATTGGTTTGCCTGAATGCCAATGTAAAAGGGGGGAGAATCTGCTACTCTAATTTCCGGCACATTTCCGATATATATGGAAATGACAGTTATTGATTTACAGACAAAACAATGCATATTTTGTGCCGAGACGATTCAGGCCCAGGCCGTAAAGTGCCGGTTCTGTGGTGAATTTCTAAACAGCAAGAAGGCCAGAGATTTAGAAAAAGAATTAGAAATGAGTTCGACACCATCGGAGGAGGAAACAACTGATGAGAACATTCTTTTCGCCGGTAATCCATCTTTGCTGGGGATGGTGCCGGCTGTGATTAAGGGTTTGTTCTTTCTTGTTGTAGCAGGTCTTTTG
>Ga0209427_10007223_pt1 | contig 12590 bp, 11 predicted proteins | sample DeeMarSWOR136_30_FD_187465 | JGI IMG/M metagenome (GOLD analysis project Ga0209427, IMG submission 187465) | Marine sediment microbial communities from White Oak River estuary, North Carolina - WOR-1-36_30 (SPAdes) (version 2) | ecosystem: Environmental > Aquatic > Marine > Intertidal zone >... | reverse complement strand
CTAAAGAAAATTTATAATCAGAACGATTTTTTGGAGGACAAAAAGATGGAATCGATTTTGACTGTAATAGGCATTGTTTTGGTTTTAGTTGTCCTGGGCCTTTTAGTTTGGCTCATAAGCACCAGCTTTGCCAACAGAAGGGAGATTGCCGGCCAGGCCGCCGGTATCGGTCTTCTCCAGCAGCAGCTCGAAGCACTGAAAGCCGCCCAGGATAAAACTTCCGAGAATTTGCAAAAGTCTCTGCAGACAGGCCAGAGCACTCTTACCCAGAGTCTCCAATCGAGCCGGGAGGTGCTCAGTCGGCTAAACAGCCAGATTGGCGAACTGCAGGGCACAAATAAGCAAATGCTCCAGGTCGGAACCGAAGTAAGACGGCTTCAGGATATTTTAAGCTCTCCCAAACTTCGGGGCCAAATGGGCGAATGGTCGCTCGAAAACCTTTTGGCCACTATACTGCCGAAAAACAGCTACACACTCCAATATACTTTCAAGGACGGTAAAACAGTCGATGCCCTGATAAAACTGACCGACTTCTCAGTTCCCATTGATGCCAAATTTCCTTTGCCTGGTTTTGAGAAAGTCGTAAAAACCGAAGAAGGATCGGAAAAAACCAAACTTCGTAGACAATTCCTTAAGGATGTAAATAATCATATTGACAAAATCGCCTCTGATTATATAAGGCCGGCTGAGGGGACACTGGATTTTGCAATTATGTATATACCCGCCGAGAACATCTATTATGAAACAGTAGTCAAGTACCTCGGCGAAACACAGGATATTTTGCAATATTGCTTTGATAAAAAGGTAATCCCAGTTTCGCCGAACCTTTTATACGCATATCTTATGACGGTGGTGATGGGCCTGCACGGCCTTCAGATAGAAAAGCAGGCCGCCGAAATCCGCCAGAACCTAAAACGGCTGAACGCCTCTTTTGCAGATTTTCTTTCCAACTGGGATGTTCTCGGCAAACATCTTCGCAATGCCTATAGCCAATACGACGAGGGCCACAAAAAACTCGACCGCTTCGGCCTACACCTCGACCAAATCCAGGGCGAAACGCAAGAAAAAACATAATTGACAAAATAGTCAATAGTCGTTAGGGAATAGATTCCTGCTTCCGCAGGAATGGTATACTTAATGCTAACAACTAAGTGCAAGGAGTACGAAAATGGAAGAAGGCAAGCTAATTAATGTAGGTGATGCGGATTTTGAAAGCCAGGTTCTAAAGTCCGATGTGCCGGTGCTGGTGGATTTTTGGGCTCCCTGGTGCGGCCCCTGCCATATGGCCGCGCCGGTACTTGAGAAAATAGCTCAGCAATACAAGGGAAGATTAAAGGTATGCAAGCTCAACGTTGACGAGGCACGCCGGACCGCTATTGATCACGGCATTATGAGTATACCAACATTGAATATTTTTAAAGGTGGTGAAATAGTGGACCAGATTATCGGGGTTACGCCAGGCTATGAGTCTGATGTTAAGAAAAAGATAGAGCCGCACTTACAGGAAAGCGCGGGGTGATTTTAAAATGAGCGATGTTACCTATGATGTTATTATTATAGGCGCTGGCCCAGCCGGCCTTGGAGCAGCTCTTTATACCTCGCGCGACAGACTAAAAACACTCGTGCTTGAGAAATTCCAGCCCGGCGGCCAAATCATTAACACAGACAGGATAGAAAACTACCCTGGTATTGAACAAATCGACGGCCCAGGCCTGATTGAGCGGATGCAAAAGCAGGGTGAGAGCTTTGGAGCCGAGATAAAGACTGGCTGCGAAGTTACTAACCTGGAGAAGCTAAAAGACGGCAGCATCGCTGTTTACTGTGACGGGGATAAATTCTCCGCAAGAGTTGTCATTCTGGCACCGGGCAGTGGTTATCGCAACCTAGGTATCCCCGGCGAAGAGGAATTCCGCGGTGCAGGCGTCAGCTACTGCGGGACGTGCGATGCACCGTTTTTCAAGGGCAAGCAAGTCGTCGCCGTCGGCGGAGGCAATACCGCAGTCGAAGAAACTCTGCATCTGGCCAAATTCGCCGATAAAGTTACGATGATACACCGCAGGGACGAATTTAGAGCAGCTAAAGTTCTTGTTGAGGAACTTCTGAAAAAAGTCAACGAGCCGAATTCAAATTTGATTATCAAGTATAGCACCGTGGCAACCGCCATAAAGGGCGAAGGTAAAGTCCAATCAGTCAAATTAAAAAATGTCAAGACAGGTCAGGAAGAAGACTATCCCTGCAGTGGGGTATTTATATTTATTGGTATGGTGCCGAATACCGACTTCTTGAAGGATTTTGTGGAGCTGACCGACAGGGGATTCATCAAGTGCGACTGCGCATATCTTCGAACAAACGTGCCGGGTGTCTTCGTGGCTGGCGACTGCAGAATCGGTGCCGCTATGCAATTGGCAACAGCCGTCGCTGATGGCGTCATTGCTGCTATGATGCTCAAACAGTATTTCAGAGATAAAAAATGGTGGAATGAGCCGGTCAGTGATTTACTACAGCCAGGCGGGTGGTAAACTAACGAAAGGGCGTATCGGTGGACTGTATTGCTCTGGCAATAATCCAGCGTAATCTAAAAAATATTCGCAAAATGTATTGGAATTAGATGGCCGATGCGGGTATTATAACGATTTAGATAAATTCGGCGATTTTACCGGATGCCTCTTGCTTGCCGTCTTTTCGGAAAGTCCGGTCGCGGGGCAAAGGTTTCCTGGGAAGTCTCGTTCGAAAGGATAAAGTAATGACTGGTAACGTAATTGAGCTAAACGACGCCGCTTTTGATGAGGTTGTTCACAGCTCTGATGTGCCGGTCCTGGTTGATTTCTGGGCACCCTGGTGCCGACCTTGTAAGATGATGGCTCCTATTTTAACGGAAATTGCCGCTAAGTATATAGACAAGGCCAAAATCTGCAAGCTCAATACCGATGATGCTCGCGACAGCGCGATAGAATTCGGCATAAATGCAATACCGACAACTATTTTGTTCAAAGACGGCCAGGTGCAGAAGAAATGGGTCGGCTTAACCAGTAAAAAAGACCTCACCATAGCAATCGACGAACTGCTCTGATAATGTCCAGCTTGCCTTTTTGCTCAACCGTCGGCAGAGCCGGCGAGTTTGAGCAAAGCACTAAAATGATTTACGAAGACATCAAGGGTAAGAATGTCCTTGTTACCGGCTCCAGTAGTGGAATCGGCGCCGCAACGGCAGTTTTGTTTAGCCGGCAGGCCTGCTTTGTCGGAGTCCACTACTTCAGAACAAAAAACGGTGCAGAAAAAACCCTTGAGCAGGTGAGGAAAAATAGCGATGGCCTCTTACTTTACGCCGACGTCCGCGACGAAAAGCAGGTCAACGAGATGGTTGAGCAGTTCGCCAAAGAGGCCGGCAGCATCGATATACTTGTCAATAATGCCGGCTCGCTTATTGACAGACAGCCCTTTGAAACCGCAACCGTGGATTATCACGATGACATATATGCCACCAACGTCCGCAGCGTACTTTTAGTAACGAGGTCGGCTTTGCCATATCTGAAGAAGTGCAGGGGTAATATTGTCAATATCGGTTCTGTGGCTGGCCATCACGGCGGAGGTAACGGCTCCGGAATCTACGCAGGTGCAAAAGCAGCAGTCGCCACTGAGACTATTGCTATGGCTAAGGAATTTGCTCCATACGGCATACGGGTCAATAGCGTTCTGCCCGGCTTTATTGAAACACGTTTCCACGAGCGGTTTAGCACACCACAACGCTGGAAAGAAGTTGCCGAGCAAACGCCCCTTGGAAGAAACGGTACCCCCGAGGATATAGCAAAGGTGGTACTGTTCCTGGCAAGCGAGGCAGCCGGCTTTATCACAGGCGAATATATCGCCGTAAATGGCGGCTTATATATGAGGGCCTGAAAAACAATCCTTGCGGTTCGAGGCTCTTTTTGGTATAAGAACGTTTGAATTTTTCGGACGGGATTTATACCGTCTAAAAGATAAGAAAAGGACGGATTCTCCATGCGACTTTCTGCACGGATGCAAAATGCAGGATACCGGATGCCGGATATGCCTCACGCGGCGCCGCGCCGACGGGCTCGATTCTCGCGAATCGAGAATCGAGAATGGGTAATCCAGCCCGCGGACCGTCGCTGTGCCCAGCTTGCCAAATCGCTAAAGGTTTCGCCTCTTTTAGCACAGGTTTTAATCAATCGCGGTATAACCGACCACCACGCCGGTGCCGTTTTCCTCAGGCCGAAACTGACGGAGCTTATCCAGCCTGAGCAAATGCCGGGAGTCGAAGCAGCAGTCCGCAGATTAAAGTACGCTATTAGAAATAAGGAAAAGATCACCGTCTATGGCGACTATGATGTGGACGGCATTACAGGCGTTTCAATCCTCTGGCAGATTCTAACCCTGTTCGGTGCCGATGCTGATTACTATATCCCTCATCGAATCGATGAAGGCTACGGCCTGAACGAAGAAGCAGTCCAGGCACTGGCGAAATCCGGAACAAAACTCTTAATCACCGTTGACTGTGGTGTTACAGCATTTAGCTCAGCCGAGCTTGCCGGCCAATTGGGCCTTGAGCTGATAATTACCGACCATCACCAGCCCGAATCCAAATTGCCCAAAGCCGTTGCTGTTGTGCATCCTGCGCTGGAAAAATCATACGCCAACCAGGATTCATCCGGTTCGATGGTCGCCTTTAAGCTGGCTTGGGCATTGGCAAATGAATTCAGCCCAGGTCGAAAACTTGAACCGGCTTTGCGTGAATTTATGATAAATGCAACGAGCCTGGCGGCAATGGGAACCATCGCCGATATTGTGGACCTGCGAGGTGAAAACAGGATTCTGACAAGCTACGGACTCAACACCTTGCCTCAGTGTAAGCTCTCTGGTATCCAGGCCTTGATTGAATCGGCTGGATTGACAGGCCAGGGACTCGATAGTTTCCACATCGGCTTTCGGCTTGCACCAATGCTCAACGCAGCAGGGCGGATGGGACACGCTCGTTTAGCCGTGGAGCTTTTGACCAGCAATAGCCGGATTCGCTCAATGCAAATAGCCGAATATCTCAAAGAGCAGAACGGTCAGCGCCAGCGATGCGAGCGTAAGATATTTGAACAGGCCTGCCAGATGATAGTCCAGCTCGGCCTGAACCACCCCGATCGAAAGACCATCGTTCTTCCAAGCCAGGACTGGCACACGGGCGTAATGGGCATTGTGGCTTCGAGAATAGTGGAAAAATTCTATCGTCCAACGATTATGATTAACACCAGCCCAGCCGACGGTATCGCTCAGGGTTCCGCCCGCTCAATTCCGGGATTCTGTTTGCTAAGCGCAATCAGAGCCTGCTCCCCGCATTTAATTGATTTCGGCGGCCACAAAATGGCGGCCGGTATAACCATCGAAACTCAGAAGATAGACCAATTCGCAGCCGAATTTGAGGCCTATGCAAAGAAAAGCTTGGGCGAGAATGATGTGGTTGCCAAACTACACATCGACGCAGTGGCTAAATTGGGTGAATTTCGCAAAGATACCGTCCGCGAACTGCAAATGCTTGGCCCTTTCGGCCAGGGCAATCCCAGACCGGTTTTCGCAACGAAGGGCGTTCGTCTTGCCTCCCCCCCCAGAAAGGTCGGCACAAGGGGTGAGCACTTGCAGCTTGCCGTAACCGACAATACAACCGCAATCCGCTGCATCGGCTTCCGATTCGGACGATTGGAGAAAAAGCTGCTTGAACACGAGTTCTTCAATGTCGCTTATCAGCCGCAGATTAATACCTATAATGGAAACAGCAATGTTGAGTTCGTCCTGGCTGATGTTCAGTTTGAATAAAACTTAATTGCCCCGGTTGACTGTTATTTTATCAATCTTGAACTGCCCTAAAGTGGTGACTAAATTGAAGAAGTCCGTTGGCTCACCGTTGCCGACAGCCAGAGCGATATGGCCGGCGTCATAGCCGCCTCGCCCGGTACCCTTAAAAGCCGCATCCAGTCCGACCCATTTACCGCCTACATAAGCCTGCGCCCAGGCGTGTCCGCCGAAGCCTTGACGACCGGCAAAATCCTTCACGTATGCAATCCCCACAACCATTTGGGCCGGAATCCCAACGGCCCGGCACATCGCTGCCGAGAGCACCGCATGCTCGGAGCAGTCACCCTCTCTGCTGGCCGCAACCTCCGCCGCTGATGCATAACCAATCGACAGACCCTTGTTCTTGATATATTTGCCAACAAACGCTTCGATCCTCCCGACCGCCTCAGCCGCATCGTTAGTACGACCCACCGCACTACGGGCAAGGGCGATTATCTCTTTGTGGTCACTCTGCAGAAATCTCGTCGGCTGCATCGCCTCCAGAATGGTTTTGTCATCGCCTTTATAGGGGAACTTCGCTCCTGCTCGTGCCGCTATAGGTCTGACCGTCACCATTACTGTGCCGTTCTTGAGCCCCACTACACTTTGATTATCGTTGGATGGTATTATCAAATTAGCTGTTTGTTTCGTCGGGCTCAAGTGATAGGTAATCGATTTAACCGAGCCCAGATTATCCAGCGGCACCGGACTGGCCAAAAACATCTTGTCAATTACCTCAAACACGTCGTTCTTACCAAGTGCAAACTCCTTTGCGCAGGCAACCATCTCAATTTGCATCCCTGCTATGGGCGTGATGACCTTTTGTGTGCGAAGGTCTTCATCGACATAGGTGGTGCTGATAATCTCACCTGCGCCCGGCATCTTAACGATAGTAACGACTTCTGTCAAAGTCACGACACGCCCCAGCAGGTCAACATTTCGTTTCGGCCCAACGCTGATTTCAGCGTCAAGGGCCTGCATGATGCTTGCGCTGAATATGTTAGCGGTATATTCTAAACCTTCCTCGAGACCTTTCTTTAACGTTAGCAGGCGCAGGCCCTCAGCCATCACAGAACCGCTCGGCCATTCGAACGTACTCTTCTGCTCGGTTCCCATTGAGGTCATGGTCAGATTCACAACGCCATTCGCTCCCATCGTCCCCGACACTTTCATCGTCATTAAACCTAATTCCTGCACAACCTCAAAACCCAGCGGCTCCCCGTCCATCGTCTCGATACTGGTTTCCGTCGTATTGATAGTCACCGGAACATTATCTCGACTCATCGTTATGCTGACTTTTTCGCTCGTAGTTACTTTCCCGCCGGCCACGTCCCGCCTTTGTATAGCATAGCCGACCTTCTTGCCTTCTATAAATACAGCAAAGTGCTCAGTTTCATCTACCGTAGCTTCCTCCGACGTTTGTTTTTTCAGTGTAGGTTCCTCCAATGCAGGTTTCTCCGGCGCGAGCTTCTCCGGCGTGGGTTTTTCTAGGGCGGATTTCGTTGGGACGGGTTCCTCCGGGACGGGCTCCGGTTCCTTTTTGCAGCCTGTTGCTACCAATGCTAACACTAAAAAGACGCCAACAAGATACCACGCTCTCATAATCCAGTTCCTTTCATAATATCACCTTGGGATTTCTCAATAGATTCACTGCCACCAAGTATATACTCAAAACCATAATTTTTCATCGCAATAATTTTTCTTTTGGCTAAAATAAGTAAAAATTCTTTGTGGAAGTGTATGACTTTTGGCGAACTCCTAAATCTGGTTTCATCGGACAAAATGCCCGGCATTTGCGCCGATTCACGCCTTGTCAAAGCCGGCGATATCTTCGTGGCTATTGAAGGCACTGTTTATGATGGTCACGACTTCATCGACCAGGCCGTCGCAAATGGCGCGAAGTATGTTGTTTGCCAACAGCGTAAAGCATCGTGCGTGAAGCGCGAACAGAGGCATAAAGGCGCAAAGCAAACGCAATACGCAATACGCAATACGCAATACGAGACTATTATCGTTGACGATTCTGCAGAAGCGGCAGCCCTTCTGGCACAGGCGAGCAGGGGTAATCCGGCCTCGAAATTAACAAACCTCGCCGTTACCGGAACAAACGGAAAAACCACTGTTGCCTTTCTTGTTCGTTCGGTAATTCAAAAGGCCGGAAAAAAGTGCGGCCTTATTGGCACTATCATTTACGATACCGGTCTGGCCAGTTCGCAGGCGGCTCTTACAACACCGGATTGTCTGGATATTGCTGAAGCGCAATCGCAAATGGTCAAAGCCGGTGCAAAGTATATGGTCATCGAAGCCAGCAGCCACGCACTTGCGCAAAACCGGCTGGCGGCTATTAACTTCAAAGCCGCCGCTTTCACTAATCTCGCCGGCGACCATCTGGATTACCATAAAACCGGAGAAGCTTACCTCGCTGCCAAAACCAAACTTTTTCAGACTCTTTCACCTGATGCTACAGCAGTGTTGAATAAACAATCCTCCGAGGCCAAACAAATCGCCGGCAAAACCAGGGCCAAAATCTTATGGTATGCCGTTGATGAACCGGCGGATTTAACTGCTCATATCGAATCGATGAATATAAGCGGAACGGCTTTTGTCTTGGAATATGCCGGCCAGAGACAAAAAGTGAGTACTCCTTTACCGGGCCGGTATAATGTTACTAATTCTCTTGCGGCGGCGGGACTGTGCCTCGTAGCCGGTTTAGATTTGAAAACGATAGCGGCCGGCTTATCAGCTCTGCAGACAATACCCGGCCGATTGGAAAAACTCGACGGCGATGGCGTTTTGGTCTTCATCGATTACGCCCACACCGATGATGCCTTGAAAAATGCCCTCTCCGCACTAAAAGATTTCTGCAAGGGCAGACTGACGGTTGTTTTCGGCTGCGGCGGAGATAGGGACAGAACTAAACGACCCCGTATGGCCAGGGTCGCTGAAGAATTGGCCGATTGTGTGATTGTTACCAGCGACAATCCGAGAACTGAAAGGCCCGAGGATATAATAAAAGAAATAATCGATGGCTTTGAAAATCCGGATTCGCAAACAATTATGATTGAATCAGACAGAAAAAAGGCCATTGAATTGGCTATAAAAACTGCGGCCAAAGATGATATTGTGCTCATTGCGGGCAAAGGCCACGAAAACTATCAGATAATCGGAAAACAAAAATTCGATTTCAGCGATAAAAAAGTCGCCCAGGAATATCTGAGAAAACCAGGATGAAAGAATTTTCAATTGCAGCCCTGGCCCGGATAATAAAAGCAAAGCCGACAAAAAAGATTAGCGGTTTTTTCACCGGTGTAAATACAGACTCGAGAACAACGCAAATCGGCGATTGCTTCTTTGCAATCCCCGGCGACAACTTTGACGGCCACGATTACATTCCTGATGCATTTGCCGCCGGTGCGGTTTGTGCCGTGGTCACTAAAGTTATCAAAGACACCAAATTCGCCGGTAAAACCATACTCAAGGTTGATGATACCGTAAAAGCCCTCGGCGATGTTGCCGGAGAGTATCGTCGCAGGATGGGCGCCAACGTAGTTGCAATAACCGGCTCGGTGGGAAAAACAACGGCAAGGCAAATCGCTTATCACGTCTTAAGTCGGCATTACCGCGTGTTTCAATCGCCGAAAAATTTCAATAACAATATAGGCCTGCCCTTGACGCTGCTTGGCGCTGACCCGGACGACCAGATTGTTATCGCCGAGCTTGGCAGCAACCACCCCGGCGAGATAGCTTACTTAACTCGAATTGCTCAACCTAATATCGCAGTTGTAACCAATGTCTATCCGGCCCATTTGGCGGGATTTGGTGACTTGCAAACTATAATACAGGAAAAGTTATCCATATCGGAAGGATTGCAGCCCGGCGGTATTTTGATAATCAACGCTGACTTGGTTAAATGGTTAAATGGTAATCAGTTAAATCACCAATCACAAGTTACCAATCACCAGATTATAACTTTCGGCAAATCAGACGGCTGCGATTACCAAGCCAGGAACATACTCTTTGACGGTTTCAGCAGCCGGTTTACTATCAATGGCACAGAAATTTACCTGCCGTTGCTTGGCCCCGGCAATGTCGAAAACGCACTCGTCGCCTGGGCTATTTGCAGCCAATTTGGTATAACTTGCGATGATTTTGCACGGTCTGTAGAAGGCCTGCTGCCCGTTTCTATGCGCGCTGAACTGATGCAAATCGGCACACTTACCGTATTAAATGACTGTTACAATGCAAACCCGGCCTCAATGAAAAATGCACTGGATATATTGGCCAAGCTCGGCTCAAAAGAAAATCGGAGACTTGTTTTTATCTGCGGTGATATGGCTGAACTGGGCCAGCAGGCACAAGCTTTGCACGCTGAATTAGGCGCCTCTGTTGCACAGGCCGGAGTGCACCTCTTACTGGCTGTTGGCAAATTTGCGAAAATCACTGCCGATGCTGCAAGAAGAACCACCGAATACAATTTACAAACAAAATGTTTCAAAGACACCCTTTCAGCTTGTAATAATCTGGAAAAATTCGTAAAAGATTACGATATAATATTAGTCAAAGGTTCGCGTGTGGCAGGACTGGAAATGACCGTCGAGAAACTAAAAGAACTTTTCTCGTTAAGCGAGATATGAGATGATATACCACTTGTTATGGTATTTGCGTGCCGGGGAGCGGTTTGGTTTTTATGCCTATCAGTATGTGATGTTTCGCTCCATAGCAGCCGTCTTGACCAGCGTGCTGATTGCCCTTTTGATAGGTCCTAAAATTATTCGCTGGCTGATGCGTAAAAAAATCGGGGACCGCCCGGAGTTTCACCACGCCACTCTCAACGAATTGACTAAAGAAAAGGCTAATACGCCCACGATGGGTGGCCTGATTATCATCCTGGCGACACTTACGACCACCCTGCTGTGGGCAGACTTGTGGAATCCATTTGTGCAGAAGGCGATTTTTGTAATGATATGGTTCGGTGCTCTTGGTGGCGTTGATGACTGGTTAAAGCTGACTGCCAGTATTAAGTACAGAACAAGGCACGGCCTAAAACCCTGGGAAAAACTCGTTTTTCAAATCGGGGGCGCTGTTCTAATTTCCTCCTTTCTATATTCTGATTTCGCACGCACCACTGAGAATGGAACGCCGTTAATAGAAGATGGGATTGAATTATGGCTTCCTTTTTACAAGAGTGGCCTGCCGCTGGCAAACTGGATGTTTATATTGATTGCCCTTTTCTATGTAACTGCAACCAGCAATGCGGTAAACCTCACCGATGGGATGGATGGCCTGGCAGCCGGTTGCGTAGGAATAGTCTCTCTGGTCCTCGTGGTGCTCTGTTATGTTGCATCTGAGACAATGGGACCTATCCCATCAAGTAGGTCATGGGCAGCTTATCTGCTATTACCTTCTATACCGGGAGCTGGTGAGCTCTGCATATTCTATTCGGCAATCCTCGGAGCGGTGCTGGGCTTTTTGTGGTATAACTGCCATCCCGCACAGACCTTTATGGGTGATGTAGGCTCGCTTCCATTAGGTGCCGCAATGGGCTATGGTGCACTTGTGACGAGAAATGAAATCCTGCTTTTGATTATTGGGGGTGTCTTCGTACTGGAATTGGTCAGCGTTGTATTGCAGGTCGGATATTTCAAATACACCGGCGGAAAACGCCTCTTTAGATGTGCCCCCATCCATCATCATTTTCACTTGGCTGGCTGGAGTGAGCCACAGGTGGTAGTGCGGTTTTGGCTCTTAGCCGCCGCCTTCGCAGCCCTCGCCCTCGCCACCCTAAAAATCCGCTAAATCGCCGTCCTTCGGACCTAATCAGTCTATTCAGTTTGATTGTCTGATTATCAGCGAACTTCCCGGATTATGCGTCGAAGTCTTCTTCGATATGGATTTGGACGTTTTTTCTATACCCGTCTGAATCGTCGGATGTGAGTTTGTCTATTTTTCTCTGTGCCAGAAAAATTTTAATAGCGGTAATCAGGCATCCTGCGCCTGCAATAGAAAATACTATGGCAGCGAGTATTGCGAAAATCTCCTTCAACACGTAAATCAAAAAACCGAAGCCGATTAGCAGCAGTCCTGCGATAAAGATTCCCGCTGCGACATTTTTGGACGCTCGTGAAATTGCATTTGTGTAAAAGCGAAAACTCATATTCCTAATCACTTAAAGTGCCTAAAGTGTAAAGTGACTAAAGTGCCTAAAATTATAAATTATTTTTTCCACTTTAGCTCACTTTAGGCACTTTAGTTCACTTTAGGCACTTTTCAAACTAAACATTTAATACATCTCTCCTCCCGGCGGCATCCCTGCCATCTTTTCTTTCTTTTCGGGAATCTCGCTGACTATCGCATCCGTTGTCAGCAACAGGGACGCTATGGAAGCCCCGTTCTGAAGAGCAATTCTTTCGACCTTTGTCGGCACAATCACACCGAACTCGACCATATCCCCGTATTGCTTCCGCATTACGTCATAACCGAAGTTTAGCTCTTTGCTTTCCATAACCTTCTGAGCAACGATTGAGCCGTCCAGCCCTGCATTCTCAGCGATTTGCTTAATTGGTGCCACCAATGCTCTGCGCACGATATCAACGCCAATCTTCACATCGCCGGTGGCCTTGACTTTATCCAGTGCGCCTAAAGCTCTGAGCATCGGTACCCCACCGCCGGGCAGGATACCTTCTTCAACCGCTGCCCGGCAGGCATGTAAGGCGTCTTCTACACGCGCCTTCTTTTCCTTCATCTCGGCCTCG
>Ga0209427_10007221_pt1 | contig 12591 bp, 14 predicted proteins | sample DeeMarSWOR136_30_FD_187465 | JGI IMG/M metagenome (GOLD analysis project Ga0209427, IMG submission 187465) | Marine sediment microbial communities from White Oak River estuary, North Carolina - WOR-1-36_30 (SPAdes) (version 2) | ecosystem: Environmental > Aquatic > Marine > Intertidal zone >... | reverse complement strand
CAGGCCCTTGGGCACTTTGGGGTCCACCTCTCCGGCAATCTTGTTAAAGCCGCCGAAGGGTATCCAGTTGATGGAGTAGATCGTGCCCCGCCACTTCCGGCCGTAGACACGCGGTGGGAAGCCGATGCCGAATTCCTCCACCGGTACGCCCGTCGCCTTGGCGGCGAAGAAGTGGCCCAGCTCGTGGATGATGATAAGCACCGAGAGGGCGACAATACCAACGACTATGGTCAGTATCACGACTTGTCTCCAACGAGCCGCCTAACCTTATCCCGGGCCCAGTCGTCCGCCGCCACTATGTCCTCCAGTGTGGGTCTGGTCTCGGCTTTATGCTCGTCCAGCGTTTGCTCCACCAGTTTGGGTATATCGGTGAATTTGATTTTCCCGGCCAGGAATTGCTGCACGGCAATCTCGTCGGCGCCGCAGAGCGCGGCTGGGTAAGTTCCCCCCTGCTTGCCCGCCTCTATGGCGAGCCTCAGGCAGGGGAAGGCATCAAAGTCGGGGGGCTCGAAGGTCAATTCTGGCATGTTCTCCCAGTCGAGTCGGGGTAGGTGGGGGTTGGTCAGACGCTCGGGGTAAGATAGGGCATACTGGATGGGCAGGCGCATGTCGGGCTGGCTCAACTGGGCTTTGATCGAGCCGTCGGCGAATTCCACCATAGAATGCACGATGCTCTGGGGGTGAATTAGAATCTTTATACTATCAAGGTGCATATCAAAGAGCCAGCGGGCTTCGATTGCCTCCAGGCCCTTGTTCATCAGTGTGGCCGAGTCGATGGTGACCTTGTTGCCCATTTGCCAGGAGGGGTGTTGCAACGCCTGCTCGGGGGTGACCTTGGCCAGCTTGGCTTTGGAATAGTGCAAAAAGGGGCCGCCCGAGGCGGTGAGTATAACCTTGGACGGCTTGACTATCTCGCTCTCAAGGCACTGCCAGATGGCGCTGTGCTCGCTATCAACGGGTATAATCTGCGCACTATTGCTTCTGGCTTCAGCGGTGATAATACCGCCGGCCATGACCAGAGCTTCCTTGTTGGACAGGACTACCTGTTTACCCGCCCGCACCGCCGCCAGCGTCGGCTTTAGCCCCCATTTCCCTGAGGTGGCGATTACTACAATGTCTATCTCGGGGTGGCGGGCCATCTCTTCCATCGACAGGAATTCGTATTCGGTGGTGGTGGGGGGTGGGGTCTTGGTCTCCTGATGGAAGACGAAGCGGGGCTGGAACTTGGCTATCTGTTCGGCGAGGAGGTTAGTATTTCTACCCCCCGCCAGCCCGATGACGCTGAAGTGACCGGGGAGAGCGTCGATTACTTCCAGAGTCTGGTGGCCTATAGAGCCGGTGGAGCCGAGGACGGCGACCCGCTTTACTATATAGCCCATACTACATAATAGTATACCACGACACCAGCAAAGACAATGCTATCTATCCTGTCCAGAAAGCCGCCGTGTCCCGCCAGCAGGCTGCCCGAGTCCTTGACGCCCGTGCTGCGCTTAAGCAGGGACTCAGCCAGGTCGCCGAGCTGACCGAAGAGACTAACCAAAAAGCCCAATAGTACCGCCTGCCCATAGCCGATGGGGAGCTGGAAAGGGGTGGGGAGGGTGAATAGGATGGTGATGACGACAGCTCCCATAAACCCAGCTGTGGTACCTTCCCACGTCTTACCGGGGGAGATGCGGGGGGCGAGCTTGTGTCGGCCCATCGCCCTGCCCACAAAGTAGGCGGCGGTGTCGGAGGCGAAGGTGACAATTATGGCCAAAAATACCCAGTTGCGTCCGTCTTCCAGACCTCTCAAGCCGACCAAGTAGCTTAAGAGCCAGCCCACATAAAGGATGCCGCCCAGCGTCCAGGCCCAGTCGAGGAAGGCGCCCTCCCGGCGCTGGCGCACCAGCAGCCAGACCAGCGACAGCACCACGCCCGAGGTGATTAGAATCGGTGGGGCGAGATAGCGATTATCAAGCTGGGGACTGATAATGATTAACAGCGTCCAGAGCAAGCCGAAAAGGGTGAGGGGGACTATCTTTAACTTCTCCCCCATCTTATAGAACTCGAAGACGGCCAGCAGCCCCCATGTGGCCACCAGTATGGTGAGCCAGGGGAGGGGCTGGTCGAACCAGACGGCGGCGACCAGAATGGGGATGCCCCAGAGCGCGGTGAGCAACCTTTTCTTGAACATACTATACTACAGGGCGCCAAAGCGCCTTTGCCTCTGGCTGTAGGCGAGAAGCGCCTTGTCAATCTCCTTATTATCAAAGTCGGGCCAGAAGACCTTGGTGGAGTAGTATTCGCTGTAGGCGGCCTGCCAAATCAAGAAGTTGCTGATGCGTAGCTCGCCGGCGGTGCGGATGACCAAATCTACCTCGGGTAGGCCCGCGGTATAGAGATAGCTATCGAACAATTGTTCGTCTATTTTCTGGGGAGGGACGCCCTTGGCTATAATCTTGCGCACGGCATCCAGAATCTCGGCGCGACCGCCGTAGTCAAAAGCGAAGCTAACCGTCGTCCCCTTGTTGTCCCTGGTTAGCTCCACTGCTTTGGTTATGGCCCGTTGCAAGCCCGCGGGGAGGTTTTCCAGGCGGCCCAGGTGGCGGATTCTAATGCCGTTTTTGTGCAGCTCTAGGGTCTCTTTATCTATAGCTTCTTGCAGGAGGTTAAGCAAGCCATCAATCTCTTCTTTGGGGCGCTTCCAGTTTTCGGTGGAGAAGCCGTAGAGGGTGAGGTATTTGAGGCCGAGCCGACTGAGGTATTCAATCACCGAGCGCACTCTTTCCACGCCGGCTTGGTGGCCTTCGAGGCGGTGCAGACCGCGCTTTTGCGCCCAGCGGCCGTTGCCGTCCATAATAATGGCGATATGGTCGGGGAGGGGAAGGACCTTTTTCTTAGCCGATGAACCGGCCGTCGCTCTGCTACTCATAATAAATAGAGGTGTGCTTTAACACACCTGCTCTTTCCCAGACCTTAGCTAGACCTCCATGAGCTCGGCTTCTTTATCTCGGGCTATCTGGTCGATGTCGGCGATAAAGCTGTCGGTCACCTTTTGCAGCTGGTCCTGGGCGCGCTTTTGCTCGTCCTGTGATATCTCCTTGTTTTTCTCCAGTCCTTTAAGCTCGGTCATGGCTTCACGACGATGGTTGCGTAACACTATCTTTCTTTCTTCCACCCGCTTATGCACTATCTTGATCAGCTCCTGACGGCGCTCTTCACTTAAAGGGGGGAGGTTGAGGCGGATGAGGTTGCCGTCGCTGGCGGGGTTTAAGCCCAGTTCGGACTTGAGGATCGCCTTTTCTATATTGGGGATGGTGCTCCTTTCCCAGGGCTGGATGACGAGAAGTGTGGCGGCGGGGGCGGAGATGCCGGCAATCTGGTTGAGGGGGGTGGGTACGCCGGCGTAGTCTACCTTGATGTGCTCAATGAGGGCGGGGGTGGCGTGGCCGGTGCGGATGCTGGCCAGCTCCATGCGCAAGCCTTCGACCGAGGCCCGCATCTTTTCTTCCGTTGTCAATAAAACGGGGCTAACCACTCTACTGCTCGCTGTAGACCAGGGTGCCGATAGGGTCACCGGATACCGCACGCTCTATGCTGTTGGGCGCCTGAAGGTCGAAAACGATAATGGGCAACTTGTTTTCCAGGCACAGGGATAGGGCGGTGGCGTCCATTACTTCCAGGCGCAGGTTAAGCATCTCGAAGTGGGTGAGTTTGTCAAACTTCTTGGCCTTGAGGTCGACAACCGGATCGGCGCTGTAGATGCCGTCGACGTTGTTCTTGGTCATCAGCAGGACCTGGGCTTCAGTCTCTATAGCGCGCAGGGCGGCGGCGGTGTCGGTGGTCATATAGGGGTTGCCCGTGCCCGCGGCAAAGATAACGACCCGGCCCTTTTCCAGGTGACGGATGGCGCGGCGCCTGATGTAGGGTTCGGCTACCTGGTGGATGGTTATGGCCGTCTGCATCCGGGTGGGTACTCCCTGGCTTTCCAGGACATCCTGAAGAGCGAGGGCGTTTATCACGGTAGCCAGCATGCCCGCATAGTCAGCGGTGACACGGTCCATGCCTTCCTTTTCCGCCTTGGCCCCGCGCCAGATGTTGCCGCCGCCGACGACGATGCCGACGCCGACCTCCATGGCGATTACCTTTTTAATCTGCTGGGCGACCTTGAGCAGGGTGGCGGCGTCAATGCCATAGTCGGTGCCGCCGCTGAAGGCTTCGCCGCTGAGTTTAAGCAGGACCCGCTTGTATTTCGCCGCGCTCATTATTCTGATTCTTGTTCGCCCAGTTCGAACCGGGCAAATCGGCCCACCTTGATGTTTTCGCCTACCCTGGCGATGGTATCGGTGATGATATCCTGAATGGTCTGTTCCTGGTCTTTGATATATGGTTGCTGTAGCAGGCAAGTTAGCTGAGGTTCTATATCAGCCCCTTTAGGCACTTCTTCTTCGGCAATGAACTTGGGGTTCATGGCGGCTACCTGCATGGCCAGGTTGTGCGCCAGTTGCTTGAACTCGTCGGTGCGGGCGACGAAGTCGGTTTCGCAGTTGAGCTCAATCATGGCACCGACCCGACCCCCGGTATGGATATAGGCTTCAATCAGTCCCTCGGCGGCGGTGCGCTCCGCTTTCTCCTTGGCCTTGAGCAAGCCCTGCTCTTTGAGAAACTCGAGCGCCTTTTCCCGGTTGCCCTCGTTTTTCTCCAGGGCGTTGCGGCACTGCATGATGCCCGCGCCGGACTGCTCTCTCAGCTCTTTTATCGACTCTAGCGAGATTTTCAAGCTCCTTCTCCTTTAGGTTCGTCAGCGGGTTCAGCTTCTTCTTCATCGGGGGCGCCCGCGGGGGTATCGTCGGGGGTGAAGATGAGGGGTTCGGTCATTTCGGGCATGCCTTCCTCGGGGGCACCGACTAGAGCGGCTCCGCCCGTCTTGCCCTCGATAATGGCGTCGGCAATCTTGCTGCATATCAGCTTGATGGTTCTGATGGCATCGTCGTTGGCGGGGATGGGGTAGTCTATATCGTCGGGGTTGCAGTTTGTATCAACTATGGACACCACGGGTATGCTCATCCGCCTGGCTTCGGCGATGGCTATCTTCTCTTTGGTGGGGTCGATGATGAATAGGGCATCGGGGAGCTTGGTCAGCTCCTTGAAGCCACCCATCTGGCGATTGAGTTTGACGATTTCTTCACTTATCCTGAGCGCTTCCTTCTTGGGCAGGCGCTCGAAGTCGCCGCGGTTTTGCTGGTCTTCGAGGCGGACGAGGTAGTCGATGCGAGCTTGGATGGTAGCGAAGTTGGTCAGCACCCCGCCCAGCCAGCGCTGGTTGACGTAGAACATGCCGCAGCGTTCGGCTTCCTGCTCGATAGACTCCTGGGCCTGTTTCTTGGTGCCGACGAAGAGGATGCTGCCGCCTTCGGCGGCTACCTCGCGCACAAAGTCACAGGCTTTATCCAACATTGCCGCCGTTTGCTCCAGGTCGATGATGTGGATGCCGTTGCGCTTGGTGAATATATATTTCTTCATAGCCGGATGCCAGCGGCTGGTCTGGTGGCCGAAGTGGGCACCGGCTTCTAACAGCTCCTTTATTGTGGCGGTATCAGGCAAGCTTGGTCTCCTTTCCAGTCAGCTCTCTTATAGTCAGTTTAACAGTATATCATACTGCACGCTTGGCAACAATATCGTTTTCTATTGATAAAAGTGTGCCAAAGCCTTATTATAAAAGCAGGGAGGAGCCGGGATGCAGATTAAGAAAACATACAGCCAGGTCCAGCCGGAGTTGCTTTATGACGAGGTCAAGGACTTTGTCCTCAAGCAGGGGGTGGTAGTGAACGAAGCCAAGCTGGGGACATACTCTATGCCTGAGGATTCCTCCTCGTTTATCTCGCGGGGCGTTTTGACCTTTAAGAGCGGGGGCAAGGAATGCCTGAGGGCCCATATCGTAGGTTCGGCCCGGGGCGATACCAAGCTGATAATAGATATCGACGATAAGCTCTTCCCTAAAGCCAAGGTCGCTGCTCTGGAGCAGGACTTGGACTTTATCTTCAGTTCCTACGAAGTAAAGCGCCGCTAGAGGCGCTCTGCTGCTACCCCCACCCGCCACGGCACTGTGCTATAATTTAATGGTGGCCATCAAGACAGTAGCTACCAACCGCAAGGCTTACCACAACTACCATATCGGCGAGAAAGTGGAGGCGGGCATCGCCCTGACCGGTACCGAGATAAAATCGTTGCGAGCGGGCAGGGTGAGCCTGGGCGACGCCTATGTCCAGCCCGAAGGCGGTGAGCTTTGGCTGCAGAACGCGCACATCGCCCGCTACGACGCCGCCAGCTACATGAGCCACGAGCCGAGGCGGAAGCGCAAGCTGCTTTTGCACCGCAAGCAAATAGACAGCCTGACCAGCCAGGTGGTGGAGAGGGGTTTTACTTTGGTGCCCCTCAGGGTGTATATTAAAGACAGCCTGGCCAAGGTGGAGATAGCCTTGGGCAAGGGCAAGAAGCTCTACGATAAGCGGGCGGCTATCGCCCGCCGCGATACGGACAGGGAGATGGAAAGGGCGGTTAAGCGAAGGGTGAGGTAGGGCTTTAACAATTGAATAGGGGGACGCGTGGGTTCGACAGGGGAGGTATGTTGCAGGATTGCAGGCTGAGGTGCCGTTACCTCATTAAACTGGCGGCAAAAAACAACTGGCGAACCTGAATTCGCTTACGCAGCCTAACTAAATTAGGCAGCGCGCTCGCCCCACCTCTCCTCAATGGGTGGGGGTCGGGTGTCGAAAAGTTGAGGTGCCGCCGCCCCGACGTCGGTGAGGGTGTGCGAAAGAGCTATCGGCTGGCCCGGTTAAACTCGGTCGGTTGAGGTTATTCGGGCGAGATTAAAGAGCTGACTAAGCCTGTAGGATATCCTGGGCAGCTTCTTTTGGACGGGGAGTTCGACTCTCCCCCGTCTCCACCAGAAATTTTCAAGGCGCTGGCTTTTATGCCAGCGCCTTGTCTTTATAATTGGCGATAATCGTGCTTTACTCTTCCTCCCGCCAGTTCCAGTCCATCCCGCCTTTGAAAAAGCCGGCGTTCATCTCGTTGCTGATAAAGAGGTTGGCCTCGGGGAAGCGTTGCACCATGGCGTAATAAAAACCAGCCACATCGTCGGTTTCGGCCAGTACCTCATCGGTGGCGATAACGTAGTCCTTGGTGAAATCGAACGAGCTGTGGTCGAAGGGCATGCCCGGTTTCTGGTGGCCGGGAATGACGACCTTGGCGTCCAATTTCTCTAAGCGCTCGATGTCGGCTACCCACTGCTGGCGTTCTTCCTTAGTAACCTCACAGGTAAAGGGGTGGGCTTGGTTGAAGAGAACGTCGCTGCCGTAGAGGGTCTTTATGGAGGGGATCCAGACCGCCGTGTTGTATTTCATGTCCCCCATCACTTCGGGAATAATCTCAATGCGGTTTCCTTCCAATTCGAAGTAGTTATCGGCAAGGGGCTCGATTTTAGCCGTTTTTCGGGGGACGTTGATGGGGCCTATCACTTTTTCCCAGTGTTCGACTTTGCCGAAGAACTGCTTGTTGATGACGCGGGCTACCGAAGGGATGGCCACGATGCGGGCTTCGGGGAAGGCCTCGGCGATGGTGCCCAGTCCGAAATAATGGTCGGGGTGGGCGTGGGTGATATAAATCGTTTTCAGGTATTTGCCCGTTTCCAGTATTTCGGCAATAACCCGATGGGCATTGGACAGCGTCCACTGGGCATCGATAAGAGCGGCGTCGGTCTTTCCGGTCACGATTACGGAGGCGACTTCGAAACCGCTTTCATCGCTGAAAAAGGTTTTCGTGACCAGTGCCTTTGGCCCGTGCGTGTTCAATCTAATCTCCATGGTATAGCCCTCCAAAAAGCATTCTGTTTAGTTTAGCAAGCGGTGTTCCGAATTGCAAAGAGGCTTAGATAGTTTTAGAAAATTTTCGGGCGCTGGCTTACAAAGCCGGCGCTTTTTGTATTGTGCTTGTTGGTTATTTACTATTTATAGTCCTAGTGTACGATATCTTCTATTGCGGCGCAGTTGTTTTCTTCGTTGCTCTCATCTACGTTCTCGTTACCATCAGCGCAGACCGTTGTTTGGAAGAAAGCGAGCTCGTCTGTTATGGGATAGTAATAGACAGAGAAAATTACCTCTCTTTCCTCTCCCGGATCCAGAAGTACAACCTCGTCTGCCATATAAGGGCCTTCAGATATATAATAGCCTTCAGATATAAGCATATACATCCTGGTATAGCTCATCCCCGCTGCCGCCTCACCCTGATTTTCTATCACGTAGTGGCAGACGAAATGGTAGATTGAGGTATATGCCTCGGGTACTTCGGGAGTAGGATCCATTATGTATAATATAATCTCTTCTTCTTCATCTTCAGCTGGAGGCTCTTCGGCGGATATAATATATGTTGAGCAGAAGAGATGTGTAATTACTAGGTCGGGTTGGGGTGGTGGTGTTAGTTCTATTGTGAAGCAATTGTTTTCTTCGTTGCTCTCGTATACATCTCTATCACCATCAGCGCAGAGCTCCATATCGTAGAAATCGTCCTCTTCTGGGGGTGTATAGGCAGGGAAACACTCCGCTCTTTCCTGTCCCGGACCCAGAGGCGCAACGTTATCATCAAAGAGGAAGCTTTCACCTATCTTCAGATGGGTATAGCTCTCCCCCGCCTCAGCCTCACCCAGGTTTGCTATCGTATAGCAGATTACGATATCTTCACCACTAATCCACTCGGGTTCGCTCCCTGTAATTACCAGGTCGGGTTGTGGCGGTGGTGGTGGCGGCGTTAGTTCTATTGAGACGCAGTTGTTTTCTTCATTGCTCTCCTCTACGACCCCATGACCATCAACGCAGAGCTCCATATCGTAAGAACCGTACTCTTCTGAGATCTGGCAGGCAGGGCAATACAACGTTCTTGTCTCCCCCGGAACTAGAGGTGCAACATAATCTTCCATAAGAAAGTTGCCACCTAGATACAGACAGGTGTAGCATTCCCCCGCTTCCGACTCGCCCTGGTTGGCTATCGTATAGCTAATTACGATATCCTCCCCACTAATCCACTCGGGTTCGCTCCATGTAATTACCAGGTCGGGTGGCGGTGGTGGTCCTATCCCAAAATATACTCCAGCCCCGATAAGCAGAGCGCAGATGCAGCTTATAACTGCTACTTTGAGAACTGATATTCCTTTAAGTGAGGAAAGAAAATTATTGAGGTCTTTCTCGAAGCTTTGTTGCATCTGACTAACATGGTCTGGGCCCTGGGGGTTGTCTTGTGCGATTTCTTTTTGTAACTTTTGACTACTTTTGGTTAGTTGCTTTTCGAGCTGGTCTTCGGCGGCCTCTTTTAGCTTCTCTTCTATCTTGTGGATAGCTTCTTCTTTGAGCTTCTTTTTCAGCTCGGCCACCGCTTTTTTTGCTGACGCCTTAACAAGTCTGTAGACAATTTTACCCACAATTTTTTTGACAAGGCTTTTGACAGACTTGTTAACGTCGTTCTTGGCCATTTTGGCTCGCCCTTTTGCAGTCCTTGGCGTAGAAACTTTCTGGATTTTCTGAGCGTATGCGGCGAAATTCTTTTCTAGGCTCTCTTCCAGCGCTGCCTGCATTCCGGCTATGATGGCCCCGAAGAGTGGATTCTGGGGCATTTTAGCTACTAGCTTCTTTAGCGCTTCCCGTTCGCTTTTCTTGAAGATTTTCAGGATATAGGCTGTCTCTTCCCGCGATGGCTTAATACCTTCCTTTTGCATCTTCTTGAAGAGCTTCTGGAAGGCTTTCTTTATATAGCCTTCGGTGCTTTTCTTGAAAATACGTTTGGCACCTTCTTTCACGCTGCTTTTGACCATATCCTGAGGTATGTCTACTAGGATATCCTTGATGGCAGGCGCTTCGACGTTGGTGAAGCCTTGGGTCAGGCATTCTTTTAGGGCGTCCTCGGCTCCCTTTTTCAGGCCCTCGGCTGCCCCTTCCTTGACGCCTTCCAGGATGGCCTCGACTAATCCATCGCCGGCACTTTCCAGGTAGCTTTCGTGTTCTGCGGTTAGCTTCTCGGCTAGTTGACTATCGGTTGTCATAGGGCTCTCCCTTTAAAGTTGGCTCGTCAGACGCGGTGAAATTCCAGTATTTCGAGGCTTTTGGGCTTGGCTACGTCCCGGCAGATGACCCTATCGGCACGCTGGGTGAACTTGGCGACAATGTCACCGTATTCTTTATAGTTGCCTTTGCGCAGCCTGGCGTTGTTGAAAAAGGCGAGCCGCTGGCCGTCCTTGAAGGCGCAGACGGTGTGGCTCTTGCGCAGGGGCCTCACCGCGGCGCTGACCAGCACCGGATTGAGAGTCGGTGACAGGCTCTGAAGCAGCTCGGCGGCCAGCACGGCGAAGCCGTCGCAGTCATCCTTTTTCTTGGCCCAGACCGTCTGGGGGTAGCTGAGGGCGTCGTAGAGGTGGAAGAAACCATCTTTGGTCCATTTTATCTTTTTGAGGCGAGCCTGTATATCTTGGAGTGAGTTTGCCTGGGGCAATTCCGTTTTGAGATAGTGCCTCTCGCAAAGCCGTTGTCGCAGGCGGGACCAGGGGTAACGCAGGTTTTTCATCCCAAAGGCGATAAAAGCATCCACCAACCCCATCACCAGCCTCCAATAGGGCACTACTGCCCTTAATTTATAGCCATTTGGCCAAAAAGTCAATAGGTTTGTGCGCATTGTGCTGACCAGAGTGTTGACAGGTGGCGCTGAAGGTGTTATCGGCTGGGTGGTAGGGGTTGTTGCTCTTTTACTCCTGCGTGCCGAAGGACCACATGGCCAGGACGACCATGATCAGGCCGAAGGCGGCCACGATGAGCAGGTCTTCGCCGATGGTCATCCTGTGGCCGAATAGGGTAATGGCCAGCGCCGAAGAAGCCTCAGAGCCGAGCATCAGCTGGCGTATGGGGTCAACGGCGTAGGTGACGGGGTTTATTTTGACCAGGACGCTCATCCAGTCGGGCAGGTTATTGACCGGGAAGAAGACGCCTGATAAGAATATCATAGGGAACATCAGTAGCTGCATCACCCCCTGGTGGGCTTCAATAGATTTTATCCTTGAAGCCAGGAAGATGCCCATAGCGGAGAGGGCGCAGGCGACCAGGAACATAACCGGCAGCAGCTTGAGCAGGATGCTGGGGGGGAAGGTTACCCCGAAGAGGGGGGCGAAGGCGAGGATGATCCCGCCCTGAATGAGGGCGATGGTGGCGCCGCCCAGCGTTTTGCCCGCCGCCACCGATACGCGGCTGACGGGCGCCACCAGTATCTCCTTGAGGAAGCCGAACTCGCGGTCCCAGACGACGGACACCCCCGAAATAAATGAGGTCATCAGTACCGTCATGCCGATGATGCCGGGAAACATGAACTGGGAAAAGTCGATGCCCGGGGCGAGCATGCCCATGGCGCCGCTTAAGCCGCTGCCGAAGACGACGAGAAAGAGGAGGGGAAAGGCCATAGCGGTTACTATGCGCATCTTGTCCCGCCAGAACCTTAACAGGTCACGGTACCAGATGGTATAAATTCCCCAGAGGTTATTCATGGTTCTCTTTAGTGCCTTCGGTGGTGGCGGCCTATCTGCCGTACTATCTCTTTAAACTCGCTCCTGACCGCCTCGTCCCTGAGCCCGTGGCCGGTAAGCTTGAGGAAGACGTCGTCCAGGGTGGGGCGGCGCAGGCTGATGCTGGAAATCTCGGTCTTAAGCTCTTTGGTCAACGTTGGTATGAACCTGTCGCCGTTGGCGGTCTCAAAGGTTAGCTGCCCACTATCGTTATTGGCCTCTATCTGGTAGCGCTCCTTAAGCTCGGCTTGGGCCTTATTATTATCGGCGGTATCCAGGGTAATTATGTCTCCCCCCACCATCCCCTTCAGCCCGCGGGGGGTGTCCAGGGCGACGAGCTTGCCGTAGTCAATGACGGCGATGCGGCTGGCGTATTCGGCTTCGTCCATATAATGGGTGGTGAGAAAGACGGTGGTGCCTTCCTTTTTGCGCAGCTCGAGTATAAAGTCCCAGATGCGGTGGCGGGTCTGGGGGTCGAGCCCCAGGGTGGGCTCGTCGAGGAAGAGCACCTTGGGGTAGTGGAGCAGCCCGCGGGCCAGCTCCAGGCGGCGCTTCATGCCTCCGGAGAAGGTCTTGACGACGTCGCGGCGCCTTTCCCAGAGTTCGACCATGTTTAGCACCTGCTCCATCCTTTCTTTGCGCTCGGCGCGGGGGATGTTATAGACGCGGGAGTGAAACTCCAGGTTTTCTAGGGCGGTGAGCCTGTCGTCGAGACTGGGGTCCTGAAAGACGAGCCCAATGCTCTGGCGCACCTTGTCACGCTGTTTGTTAACGTCAAAGCCGTTGATGAGCGCCTTGCCCGCCGTCGGTTTGGACAGGGTGCATAAGATATTAATGACCGTCGTCTTGCCCGCGCCGTTGGGGCCGAGCAGGCCAAAGCTTTCGCCCTCGTCGACGGTGAAGCTGATGTCGTTTACCGCCGTCAGCTTGCCGTATTTTTTGACCAAGTTTTCTACCTGGATGATAGGGCTCTTGGGCATAGTTCAACTCCGATATGGATACGAGCTAACCATCCT